>Ga0123519_10005553_pt1 | contig 20071 bp, 17 predicted proteins | sample YelNatPaOPRAMG02_FD_87396 | JGI IMG/M metagenome (GOLD analysis project Ga0123519, IMG submission 87396) | Hot spring microbial communities from Yellowstone National Park - Yellowstone National Park OP-RAMG-02 (version 2) | ecosystem: Environmental > Aquatic > Thermal springs > Hot (42-90C) ...
GAGATGTTGGCCTTCATGGAGGGCGCGGGCCTGGCCCGGGCCCGCTGCCGCCCCCTGGCAGGAGGCACGGTGGCGATCTACGTGGCGGAGCGGGCCTGAGAATCAGGGGCGCGGGCGTCCCGGTCCGTTCGCCGGCGGGGAGGGCCTACCGCAGCGCGGCCTCAATGACCTTCTCAAAGTTGGCGAAGGGGTGCGCTCCGGAGAGGGGCGTCCCGTTGACCAGGAAGAACGGCGTGCCTCGTGCTCCCTTGTTGATGGCGTCCTGCACGTCTTGGGAAACGCGTGGGGCCGTTGTGTGCCCATCCAGACAGGCGTCAAACCGCGCCCGGTCCAGCCCCAGTTTACCCGCCAACTGCTTGAAGTAGAAGGTGGCATCGGCCTGCCCAGCCCACTGGCCCTGCTCCTCAAAGAGGCGGTCGTGCATGGGCCAGAACCTGCCCTGCTCCGCCGCGCACAGGGAGGCTTCGGCCGCGGGCTGGGCGTTGCGGTGCATGGGCAGGGGCAACTGCCGGAACACGTACCGCACCTTGCCAGTCGCAATGTACTTTTCCCGGATCTGGGGGAACGTCTCACGGACGTACAGGGCGCAGTACGGTCACTGGAAGTCCGAGAACTCCTCTATGAGGACGGGGGCACTCGGGTTGCCCATGTAAGGATACCCCTCCGGGGTGAGCCCCTCCTCCGGGCCTGCCGGCGCGCGGCTCCCGCCGCAACCGGCCAGGAGGAAGAGGAAGCCCACGAGGAGGAGCCATCCCACCCTCGCCTGCCATTCCCTTTGCACTGGCCGTCAACCCCCTTTCTGTCAGTACGCCGTGATCTCGCCCCCAGGGATCGTGCGGGGCCCTTTCCCCAGGTCCAAGGGGTGGTCCGTCCCGGGCTGGATATCGCCCTCCGGGGTATAGGGCCCGACGGTGGGCCAGTACCCCTTGCCCCCTTCGGCGCTGAACTCCATGCTGACGATGGCCTTGGGCATCTTGTAGCCGTATTTCCAGGGCACCAGAAGGCGCAGAGGTGCGCCGTACTCGTCGGGAAGGAGCGCCCCATCCAGTTCGTAGGCGAAGACGACCCCCTCCCGCGCCAGTTCTTCGGTGCTCAGGACCTCCCAGTAGGTGTCGGCACAGCGGAATTCCACGTACCTGGCCTCCGGGAGGGGGCGCACGATCTAGGCCAGGGCCTCGTAGGTGAACCCGCCCCACGTCCGCCGGGCCGACCAACACTCCACGCACTTGAGCCGGGCCTCGCGCGTGACCTTGGGCATCTCCGAGCGTATCTCCTCAAAGCGGAAGGTCCGGGGGCGCTCCACCAGGCCAGAGACCTCCAGCCGCCACTCCTCCCGGGTAGGAGGGTAGAAGGGCTGGAAGTAACGGACGTACATCCCCGGCACGTTGGCGTTGCCCAGGGGGCGCCGCGTCGGGGTAGGCGAGGGGATGGCACTGGGGGGCGGAGGCGACGCCACCTCCAGGGGGGCCTGGGGCGTGGAAGGGCTTCCCAGGGAGGGAGACGGCACCGGGGGCGCGCCGCAGGCGGCGGCCAGCCAGCCGAGGCCGGCTGCACCCACCATGCGCAGGAACCCGCGTCGCCCCAACCTCTTCATCCGAACCCCCTCTACGCCTTTCGGGCGAAGAACCCTTGCCCTGTTTGTTGACAACGATATGATACCACAACCAGCCGAGGGGGACAAATCCGCCCTGGCCTCTCCCCTATAGACCTCACCCCTCCTCCCTGGCCCCTTTCCCCTCTCCGCGCGCAGAGATGGCAAGGAATCTGTAGGGGCAATTCATGAATTGCCCCTACAGGGGTGGGTGAGGTGCGGAGGGGCGAGACGTGCCTTGCCTTGGACCGGGGCTGACCTCACTTACCCTCCAACCCCCTTCCTCTCCGCGTGCGGAGAGGAAGGAGGAAGGGGGACCAGGGGAACGAGAAACCCAGAAGCCCAAGTGCCCTCAGGAGCCGCTTTGAGGGGGCTTGCGGAAGAGCGCTTCCACCTCCTCGGCGCTCATCTTGCCCACCGCCTGCAGGAGCCGGGCGACGAAGATGGGCTCCGGCACCGCCCCCTCTTGGTGCACCGTCTCGTTGAAGACTGTGCGGGGCACCCCCATCACGTGGTACTTGTTGGCCAGGTGGGGGAACTCAATGGCTTCCACCATGTCAGCGCGGATGAGGTCGCTCTCCATCGCCAGTTGGTGCGCGAGGCGAACCGCCCCGGGGCAGTACGGTCAGGTGGGGGTGACGAAGACCTGGATGTGCACCGGCTCCGTCAGTTGCTCCAGGGCCTTCCGCGTAGCGTCCGAGAGGGAGGTTGTCCCCCGCGAGACGTCAAAGATATCCTCAATGAGGGAGGTGAACTCGTACCCGGAGGGGATGCCGTAGAAGCGGATGCCGTAGTCCCGCTCACCCACCACGGCGATGGCCGGGATCTTATCCACCCCATATTCCTTCGCCTTGTCCGCGTCGGTGACGAAGTTGTAGATTTCGGCGGTGATCTTGTCCGAGAGGTCGGCCACCTCCCGCACGATCTGCTCCGTCTCCTTGCAGTACTGGCAGGCGAAGGTCTGGGTGAACATGACCAGGCGCACGGGGTGCACCAGGTTCTTGGCGAACTCCTCCCGCAGGTAGGCAGCGTCCTTTTCCGAAAGCAGCGGCATGACCATCCCTCCTTATTTCTTCGGCTTTTCCGTGGCTCCGCGTGTGCAGCGCGGTTGGCCTTGGGTTGCTCACAGCGCGAACGCGGCGAAGGGCTCCTTCCACGCCTCCAGCGCGCGCCGCAGTTCTGGGAACTCCTTGGCCGCCTCCTCCAACGGCCGGCCCTCCATGGTGGCCTGGATGGCCTGGCGGAAGGCCCGCGCCCCGGCCACCGGCCCGTCCGGGTGGGCATGGATGCCCCCGCCGGACCCGATGACGATGTCCGGCCCCAGGTCCTTGATGGCCTGCGGCACCATGGCCGGCGTGAGGCCACCGCTGGGCATGGGGAAGGCCGGCTTCAGGTGGTGGAGCGGGAAACTCAGGTTCTTGGCGATGTTCTGGAAACGGTCCACCAGCATGGGGGCCTTGCCGTAGGGCGCGGGGATGACGACGATGTCGGCCCCGGCCAGGCGCGGCAGTTTGCCCAGGATCAGGTGCGAACTCACCCCGTGGTGCGGCGAGGCGTAGAAGGCCCCGGCCACGTCCATGTGGGCCAGGATGGGCACGTTGATGGCCGGGTCCTCGGCCAGCGCCCGCAGGACGGGGAACCCGGTCGCCAGGAAGTTGACCATCAGAGCGTTGACCCCCAGTTCCACGGCCCGGCGGGCGTTCTCAAAGACCTTGGGCACCTCGTCCGTGACGTTCACCGTGTAGAGGGTGTGCTCTCCCGTCTCTTCGTAGACCTGGCGCTCCACCTCCATGTACAGTTTGACCCGCTTCTCCACCTGGCAGAAGGAGGCGTCGGCCAGGAGTTCGTCGTCCTTGATGATGTCGCAGCCGCCCAGGGCCGCCTGGCGGAACAGTTCCGCCCCCACCTCCGGGGGATACCCGGTGCAGGGCTTGATCATGTTGTTCAAAAGCGGCCGGTCGTAGACCCCCAAGAGTTTCCGCACGCCAGGGATGCCGAACTTCGGCCCCTGGAACTGGGCCACCCAGGACTCGGGAAAAGCCAGGTCCACCAATTTCACCTTGCCGGCCATGGAGACGTTCCCCACCACCGTGGTCAGGAGCAAGGGGATCTGCGGGCCGATGTTGATGGTGGGGAAAGCGACCTGCACGATGTAGGACCGCTCCTGCACCTCCGGCGGGACGGCCCACTCGTGATCCGGCACCTCGTAGCACCCGATGACCTTGGCCACGTGCCGACGCCGCACCTCCGGCGTCTCCCCGGGCACCGGAACCCAGGTCCCCGTGCTCTGCTCAATGGCCAGGGCGGGCGCCATCTGCGGCACGTTGATCTTCCTGGGGTACGAGACCAGGTAGGTGGCGATGATGCTCTCCTCGTGGGGCACGCCCTCGGGCAGGGCGATGGGCAGGGAAAGGACGTCCATCTGTTTCATCGCTCCATCTCCTCTTTGAGATAGGCCCTTGGACCACAGAGCGCACAGAGGGCGGAAAGATTTTTTCCATTTTTCTCTTTTCTCTGAATCCTCTGTGACCTCTGTGGTACAACTCTCTTCCCTCACACGGCCTGGCTCATCACCTGCTGCCGGATTTCGTCCAACTGCTCCCTCGTCAGGCGGGAGACCTGCTCCAGGCAGATGCCCACCACCTCGGCCACCCGCTCCGCCTGCTCCTCGGTGATGGTGAGGGGCGGCTTCACCTTGATGACGTTGCGCCGCGTGGGCTGGAAGGCGACGATATCGGGCATGTCCACGTCAAAGATGACGCCCAACTTCTTGCCCGTCTCCACGAAGGCAACGGCCCGCTCAAAGGCCGGCTCCTTGGTCTCCCGGTCCTCCACCAGTTCCAGGCCGATGAAGAGGCCAGGTCCCCGCACGTCGCCGAGGACCTCGTACTTCTGCTGGTACTCCTTGAAGCGGGCGGTGAGCATCTCGCCGATCTTGCGGGCCCGGCCAGGCAGGTCCATGCGCAGGATGACCTCAATGCTCGCCAGGGCCGCGGCGAAGGCCAGGGGGCTGGAACCGAAGGTGGTGTGCTCCTCCACGGCCGTGAACCCCTTCAGGTCCTCGTCGGCCAGGAGCGCGCCGATGGGGAACCCCCCACCCAGGCCTTTGGAGAGGACCATCATGTGCGGTGTGACGCCGTAGTACTCGGCCGCGCTCATGGCCCCGATGCGCCCGAACGCGGTCTGGCACTCGTCAAAGATGAGGAACACGCCGTGCCGCTCGCAGATCTCCTTGAGGCCCGCGAGGTATCCCGGCGGCGTTGGGACCTGCCCCCCGGCCCCCTGCATGGGCTCAATGATGAGGCCTGCCACAGGGGTGTTGGCCCCGTAGCGGATGGCTCCTTCCACCAGGTCCAGGCAGGCGAGGCCGCACGTCTCCGGCTGCAGGCGGATGGGGCAGCGGTAGCAGTAGGGGTAGGGGAACTTCACGTAGTGCCCCAGCCCGTAGCCGACGAACCGGGAGAGGTACGGCATGTAGTGGCTGGCGCCGAAGGTGGCCAGTGAGGCCCCGTGGTACCCCCGGTACGGCACAAGGAAGGTGGAGGCGCTGGGATTGTTGATCATGGCCAGTTTCATGGCCGCCTCAATGGCCGCGCCGCCCCCCTGCGTGTTCAGGCACACCTTCTTCAGGTTGCCCGGGAAGAGGTCCGCCAGGCGGTTGATCAGTTTGATGCGCGGGATGGTAGGGTACCCGTAGCGCACGTGGTGCAGGTTCTTCATCTGCTCCACGGCGGTGGCCAGGACGTCGGGGTTGGCGTAGCCTACGTTGAGGGTCCAGGCCTGGGAGGTGCAGTCTATGTAGACGTTGCCCTCGGTATCCTCCACCAGGGCCGAGCCGGGATGTCCGCGGTACAGGATGGTGCTGTGCAGCGGGGTGAGGGAGCGCTTGCGGGCGAGCGCCACTTCCTGGGGTGTGACCGTGTTGAGGAGGTTGTGGATCTCTTCCAGAGAAAGGACCTGAGGTTCAAAAGGCGAGGCCATGCTGCTCCTCCTGGCTTATAGGGTGTAGAAGGGGTCGGAACGGGCTTCCAGGAGCATTGTACCGGCATAGAGTGCGCCTGTCAAGCGTGCGGGAGATAGGTCCGAGGGCGCTGGCAGCGCTGCCTCGGACCGGACGGGCCTCTGGGTCTGCTCCCGCTTCGGGCCGCGGCGGCTCTCCCCACCTGCGGGGGCCATTTGTCAACCCTTCCCTCTCTTGGTATAATCCCTCCGTGTGCGCGGAGCAGAGACCAGGAGGTTTCCAAAGCGTGTTGCGGCTGAAGACCCAGACCCCAGAGTTCTGGCTGGAGAAGTTCCAGGTCAACTCTGAGGACGCGGAATACCTGCGCGATCTCCTGCTGGATGCAGGCCGCCCCCTCTCCACGGCGGACCTGGCTGCGGCGCTGATGGCCTGGCGCTGCCGCCAGGAAGAAGAGAGCATCCGCGCCGAACTGGCGCGCGGCACGGTCTACCAGCCCCGGAACCGCTACCAGGTGGGCCAGCAGATCGTGTTCCCGGCCCTGGATTTTGCCACTGGCACCGTGAAGGGGGTGCGGGAGGGGTTCAACCCTGAGTACGGCCCCTTTGAGGTCATCCAGGTGGAGTTCCCCGGACAGGGAGAGCTGCGGGAGTTCGCCGCGGGGCTCCAGGTCCCCCACAAACTCAACTGGGACGACGAAAAGGGGGCCCTGCCCCTGGCCCTGAAGCCCGCCTCGGACCTCTTCGCGGAGTTCGGGAGCCGGGTCCAGGAGCGCCTGGAAGGGTGGCTGAAACGGCCGGACTCCGGGTTCGTGCGCCTGGGGGAGCGGTGGATCGCGCGGTCCATGCTGGCCGACATCCACATCGGCCACCTCAACATCGCCGAGGCGTTCATTGAGGTCAAGGGGCGCCCGGTGAAGACGGAAGAGGTCCTCCCCGAACTGGACCTGCCGTCCGGAATCCCGCGGGAGATCCAGGTCCTTTCCCTGGAGCATGCCCTGGAGTCGGATGACCGGTTTGCGGACGTGGGGGCCGAGGGGGAGCGCCGGTGGTACCTGCGCCGCCTGATGCCCCAGCCCGCCGTGGAGCCCCCGCCCTGGTTCCTGGCCGAGGTCCCCTCGTGCGACCGGTCCGTCCTCCCCGGCGAACTCCTGGCCTTGGAACTGGAGATAGACGACGAGAACGGCCTGGCGGAGACCCTCGGCGCGGTGGACCTGGGCTCTCTGGACAAGGTGACTCTGACCCTGAACTACCCCCACTGGCGGGCCGGCACCCTGCCCCTCACCAAGAAGACCCGGCCCCTCTTCCCCAGGGGGACGACGCAGCGGACCCGGATCCGCTTCGTGGATGCCCAGACCGGCTCCGAATGGGAAGGCTGGGTGGTCCACGAGCACAAGTACGTCTGCGGCCTGAAGGAGTGGTACGCTCAGAAGCAGATCCCCGTGGGCGGGCTCGTGACCCTGGAGCGCACGGCCAACCCCTATGTCCTGGTCCTGGGCTACCAGCCCCGCCGGATGAAGCGCCTATGGGTCCGCACGGCGAAGGTGGAGGGCGACCGCCTCACCTTCTCCATGTTGAAGCAGCCTATCTCCTGCGAGTTTGACGACCTGATGTGCATCTGGACCGACGAGCCCGAGGCGGTGGACGCGCTGTGGGCCCTGCACCAAGAGCGCCGCACCCCCCTCGCCGACATCGTGCGGCAGGTCTTCATTGAACTGGCCGGGCTCAGCCCCGAAGGGACCGTCCATGCCAAGACGCTGTACGCGGCGGTGAACCTGGTGCGCAGGTGCCCGCCCGGGCCGTTGTTCGTGGAACTGGTCACCAACAGCGCCTTCCGGTCCGTGGCGCCCGGCCTTTGGACCCTGGAACGCTAGTCCAAACGAGGCAGGCACGGATGGCAAAGTGGATCAAGCCCACTCTGGATACCAAGTTCCACATTGACTTCGGCTGGTGGGAGAAGCAGAAGCGGGACTTCCGCCTGGAACTGCACAGCCAACTGTGCGAGGAATGCCGGGCCAAGTACCCCAACCACAAGGAAACCCGGTTGGTGGACTGGGTGGACCCGGAGACGGCGGAGGTGCGGCGGGTGGATGCCCTGTGGCAGTCCCTGATGACCTGCTGCCGCGGCAAGCCGGACTACATCACCGAGCACACCCCCCTGGCCACGGCGGTCTTCCGCGTCTTCCTGGCCAACGGCAACACGCCCCTCTCGCCGCGGGAACTCCACCAGATCCTGGGGCGGCGGACGCCCGAACTGATCCTGCAGACCATCGGCGGACCGCACGTCTACCACGGCGTGCGGCCCGTGGACTCGTGAGGGAGCCCCGCGCCTCTCCCGGCAGCCCTGCCCCCGGCAGGGCTGTTTCTTTGGAGGGAGCGCCGCCGGGAAGCGCGCACGGGCCTACACGGAGAGGAGGTGCACGGTGGACCCGCAGGGCACTGTGGTGGAGATCGTGGCCATCGGCAACGAACTGCTCATCGGCGACGTCCTGGACACCAACACCCACTGGCTCTGCCGCCGGATCACGGGGCTGGGAGGCGTGGTGCAGCGGGCCGTGATGGTCCGGGATGACGTGGAGGCCATCGGCCGGGAGGTCCTGGGGGCCATCCGCCGCGGGGCGCGGGTCGTCTTCACCACCGGGGGCCTCGGCCCCACGGCGGACGACATGACCCTCCAGGCCCTGGCCCAGGCCCTCCAGAGGCCCCTCGCCCTTCACCCTGTGGCGCTGGACCTGGTGCGGGCCAGGTACCGGGAACTGGCCGAGGCGGGGTACGTGGGCCACGCCGAGATGACGCCGGAGCGCCTCAAGATGGCCACCCTGCCCCAGGGGGCGACGCCCCTGCCCAACCCCGTCGGGGGCGCGCCCGGCGTGCTCCTGGAGCACGAGGGCGCGGCCATCGTGGCCCTGCCCGGGGTGCCGGAGGAACTGAAGGGCATCGTGGAACAGTCGCTCCCGCCCATGCTCAAGGAGTGGTTCGGCCAGGCGTACTACCAGGAGCGGGTGATGGTGGTGGCCTGTGGGGATGAGTCGGTCCTGGCCCCCGTGGTGGATGCGGTGGCCCGGGCCCACCCCGAAGTCTACGTGAAATCGCGGGCCAAGGCCTACGGGCCGGAGGTCCGCCTGCGGGTCACCCTCTCCGCCCGGGGGCAGACGGAGGAGCAGGTGGCCCGGGCGCTTGCGGCCGCGCTGGACGACCTGCAAGCGCGCCTTGCCGCCGCGGGGATCGCCGTCCTGGACCTCTCCTGACCCCATCCGTCTTTGGGCCGGGGATGACCTCACCCGCCCCCCAACCCCCTCCCTCTCCATCCGCTGATGGAGAGGGAGGGGGAGGCCGAAGGCCGGGGTGGGTGAGGTGCGCAGGGCGAGACGTACCTCGCCCCCGTGGGCCGTCCCCCTGCGGAGACGGCGTCGGCGCAGGCCGACGCCTCGCTTGAGCCCCGATTTGAATCGGTGGCCGAAAATGGAGGGGCAATGCACGAATTGCCCCCTACAGACCTCACCCCATCCCCTCAACCCCCTCCCTCTCCATCCGCTGATGGAGAGGGAGGGGGAGGCCGAAGGCCGAGGTGGGTGAGGTGCGCAAGGGCGATCCACGAATCGCCCTGGGCCTGGGCTTCTCCCCCTCTGAAGAGCCCCGTCTCCGGGCGGGTTTTGGGCAATCCGGTGCGCTATGCTATAATTGTGGAAGGTGGCTCCAAGAAGGCGAGGGTGGGGAGATGGACCAGGGACCCCGGCTGACGCATGCGGATGAAGAGGGGCGGGTGCGCATGGTGGACGTGGGCCACAAGCCCGAGACCGAGCGCGTGGCGGTGGCCCGGGGCCAGGTGCAGATGTCCCCGAGCACCCTTGCCCTCATCCTGGAGGGGAACGTGCCCAAGGGCGACGTCCTGGCTACGGCCCAGATCGCCGGCATCCTGGCGGCCAAGCGCACCCACGAACTCATCCCCATGTGCCACCCGCTCCTGTTGACCCACGTGGAGGTCCAGTTCCAAGCCCTCCCGCCGGAGCAGGCCCCCTCGGGGGAAGAGCGGGCGGTCCTGGAGATCACGGCCACCGTGCGCACCCACGGCAGGACCGGGGCCGAGATGGAGGCCCTCACCGCCGTTGCCGTGGCCGCCCTCACCGTCTACGATATGTGCAAGGCAGTGGAGAGGGGCATCCGCATCCACAACGTGCGGCTGGTGCGCAAGTCCGGCGGCAAAAGCGGCGATGTCGTGCTGGAGTGAGGCCATGGGCGCCCGTCCGTCCGGGGGAACGTCTGTCCATGTGGTGGTCCGGCTCTTCGCCGCAGCGCGGGAAGCCCTGGGCCGGGAGGAACTCCGCCTGGAGTTCCCCCTCGGGAGCACGGTGCGCGAGGTGCGGGAGGAGGTGATCCGCCTCGCGCCCGAGGCGCGCCCGCTCCTGGAGCGGTGCCTGCTGGCCCGGAACCGGGAGTTTGCCTCCGTGGAAGAGGCCCTCCAGGATGGCGACGAGGTCGCCTTCCTGCCGCCCGTGGGGGGAGGGTGACGCGCCATGTGGATCGCCATCACCCCTGAGCCCATCCGCCCGGAGGAGGTCGTGGCTCGGGTCCAGGCCCCGGAGCACGGCGGGGTCCTCTGCTTCGTGGGCACCGTCCGGAACCGCTCGCGGGACCGCCGCGTGCTCTACCTGGACTACGAGGCCTACCCAGAGATGGCCGAGGCCAAACTCCGGGAGATTGCCCAGGAGGTCCTCCAGCGCTGGGACGTGGCCGACGCGGCCATCGTGCACCGCGTGGGGCGGCTCCAGGTGGGCGAGGTGGCCGTGGTCATCGCCCTGGCGGCCGCACACCGGCGGGACCTGTTCCCCGCTTGCCAGTACGCGGTGGACCGGCTGAAGGAGATCGTGCCCATCTGGAAGAAAGAGGTCTTTGAGGGTGGAGAAGAGTGGGTAACCGAGCACCCGTAGGCGAACCCCAGGCACCCTCCGCACCAGAAGAGGGGCAGCCAGAGCCCCTCCCCCCGTCCAGCCTGGAGAGGGGCGCGCGGGACGAGGCCGCCCTGGAGGAACTCCAGGCCCGCATCGGCGTGCGCTTTGAGGATATCTCCCTCCTCCGCCGCGCCCTCACCCACCGTTCCTTCACCAACGAGCACCCGGAACTGGCGGGCATGGACAACGAGCGGCTGGAGTTCCTGGGGGACGCCGTGCTGGACTTCCTGGCAGGCTCCTACCTCTTCACCCACTATCCGGAGATGCGCGAGGGCGAACTGACCAACCTGCGGGCGGCCATCGTCCGCACGGAGACGCTGGCGGAGTTCGCCGAAGGGCTGGGACTCGGCTCCTTCCTGCTCCTGGGCCGGGGCGAGGAGGCCTCCGGAGGGCGGACGCGCCCGGCCATCCTGTGCGACACCTTTGAGGCCCTGGTGGGGGCCATCTACGTGGACCAGGGCCTGGAGCCGGCCCGCAGGCTCTTTGAGCGGCTGGCCGCGCCGAAGGTGCAGGCCATCCTCCGGGAAGCCCGAGGCCGCGACCCCAAGACCGAACTCCAGGAACTGACCCAGATGGCCTGGCAACTGACGCCGGAATACCGCACGGTGGCGGAGCAGGGCCCGGACCACGCCAAGGAGTTCACCGTGGAGGTCTGGATCGGTGGCCGGCCCTTCGGCCGCGGCACCGGCCCCAGCAAACAGAAAGCCGCCATGGAAGCGGCCCGGGCAGCCCTGAGCCACCCAGACCTGCTCCAACTGGCCGCCGATGCCCAGTCCCTTGCAGAGGAGGAACCCCATCGCAGACCCTGAGATGCCCAACGTCCTTGCCGAGGACGTCCTCGCCCCAGCCAAAGGGGGGAATGCCCCGCCCCCGCGCCTGAAGGCCGCGCCCGCCGATTGCCTCAGGGCGCTGCACCTCCTGGGGTACAAGAGTTTCGCCGCCTCTACGACCTTCACCTTCGGCCCCGGCATCACCGCCATCGTGGGGCCCAACGGCAGCGGGAAGTCCAACATCGCCGATGCCATCCGCTGGGTCCTGGGCGAGCAGAGCCTGCGCGTCCTGCGGGGGAAGCGCACCGAGGACATGATCTTCGCCGGGAGCGAGATGCGCTCCCGCCTGGGCATGGCCGAGGCTTCCCTCACCCTGAGCAACGAGAACGGCTGGCTGCCCATAGACTTCGCCGAGGTGACCATCACCCGCCGGGCCTACCGCTCGGGCGAGAACGAGTACTTCATCAACGGCAGCCGGGTCCGCCTGCGCGAGGTGCAGGACCTTCTGGCCCACAGCGACCTGGGCGAGCACACCTACACCGTCATCGGGCAGGGCCTGGTGGACCAGGCCCTCTCCCTCCGCCCGGAGGAGCGGCGGGCCCTCATTGAGAACGCGGCCGGCCTCGGCGGCTACCAGGACCGGCGCCAGAGGGCCGTGCAGCGGCTGGAGGCGACCCAGGCCAACCTGGTGCGGACGCGGGACATCCTTCAGGAACTGGCACCGCGCCTCCGCCGCCTGGAGCAGCAGGCGGCGCGCGCCGAGGAGCACGCGCGCCTCACGGAGGAACTGCAAGGCCTCCTGCGCCTCTCCTACGGCCACCGCTGGCGGCAGGCCCAGGAGGCGCTGCGCCTGGCCCGCCAGAACCTGTCCCGGGCCCAGCGCGCCTGGGAGGAGGCCCTGGAGGCCGTGGACCGCCTGGACCGGGAGGAGGCTGAGACGCGGCTCCGCCTCCAGACCCTGCGCCAAGCCCTGGGGGAGTGGCACAGCCAGTCCAGCCAGGTCCACGCGGAGTGGGAGCAGGTCCAGCGGGAGGCGGCCGTGCTGGAGGAGCGGCGGCACCAACTGGCGCGCCAGCAGGAGGATGCGGAACGCCAGGCCCTCGCCCTGGAACGGGAACGGGCGGCCCGCCTCCAGCGGCTGCAGGACCTGGAGCGGGAGCGCGCCGCCATCGCCGAGCGGCTGCAGGCCCAGCAGGCCCAGGTCCAGGAGGCCCGGGCCGCGCTCCAGGCCCTCCAGGCGCGCCAGGCCCAGGCACGGGCCGAAGCCGACCGCGTGGCGCGGGAGGCAACGGCCGCCCGCCGCCGCCTGGAGGAGGCCCACGAAGCCCTGGCGGCCCTGCGCTCCCAGATGGCCCACTGGGCAGACCAGATCCGCGCCCACCGGGAGGCGGCAGAGGACCTGGCCCGCCGGGAGGCGCTTTTCCGCGGGAAGGTGGACGACCTCCAGGCGCGCCTCCTGGACCTCCGCCGCGCCCGGGAGGAAGCGCTGGAGGAAAAGGCCCGCCTGGAGGCGAACTTGGCGGAACTCCGCGGGCAGATTGCCGCCGCCCACCGCCAACTTTCGGCGCTGGAGGCGCAGCGGGAACGCCTGAAGGCGCGCCTGGACGACCTCGCGCGCCAGCGGGAGGAGATGGCCGGCTTGTACCCCGGCGTGCGGGCCGTGCTGCAGGCCAGGGCGCGCCTCAGCGGCCTCATCGGCACCGTGGCCAGCCAGGTGACGGTCCCGCCGGACCTGGAGCGGGCCCTGGAGGCCGCCCTGGGCAGCCACCTCCAGGACGTCATCGCCCGCACCTGGGCCGACGCGGAGGCGGCCATCCGCTACCTGAACGAGGCCAGGGCTGGGCGCGCCACCTTCCTGCCCCTGGACACGCTGCGCCCTCCCCCGCCCCTGAAAGCCCCTGCCGTGCCCGGCGTCCTGGGCGTGGCCAGCAGCCTCGTCTCCGCCCCGGAAGCCGTCGCGCCGGCCGTGCGCCTCCTCCTCAACCGCACCCTGGTGGTGCAGGACCTGAAGGCGGCCCGGGCCGCCTTTGACCGCCTGGAGGGGACCTTCCAGATCGTCACCCTGCAGGGAGAGATCGTCCGCTCCTCAGGGGCCCTGACCGGAGGCACCGACCACCGGGAAGGGAAGGGGCTCCTGGCTCGGGAAGGGGAGTGGAAGCGCCTCCCGGGCGAGATCCAGGGCCTGGAGCGCTCGGTCCGCACGGCGCGGGAACAGGTCCAGGCCCTGGAAGGGGAGCAGGAGGGCCTTCTGGCACGCCTGGCCGGGGTGGAATCCTCGCTGCGGGAGCACGGGCGGTCCCTGGAGGCGCTCCAGGAGCAGGCCCGGGCCCACGAAGCCCAGGTCCAGGCCCTCCAGCAGGAGTGGGCTTGGCACGAGGCCCAGGCGCGCCAGGCGGAAGCGCAGGTGGCCGAGGCCAGCGCCCGGGAGCAGGAGGCGCAGGCCGCGCTGGAGGCCGCTCGGGAAAACCTGTCCCGCCTGGAGGCGGAGCGGGAACGCCTGCGAAGCGCCCTGGACGAGGGGGAGACCGCCGACCTGAGCCGGCGGCTCTCCCTCCTGGAGGCCCAGGCCCACGTCCTGGAGGGGGACCGCGCCGCAGCCGAGCGCATCTTGGAGGCGGCCAGGCGGGAGATCGCCTCCCTGGAGGAGCAGCAGCGGGAACGGCAGGCCCAGGCCCGGTCCCTGGCCCGGGAGGCAGCCGGCCTGGACGAGCGCCTGGCCTCCCTCCGGGAGCGGGAGGCGGACCTGAGCCGCCGCCTCCAGGCCCTCCAGGAGCGCATCCAGCCCACAGAGGCGGAGGCGCGGGGCCTGGACGACCGGCTCCTGGAGTTTTCGGCCCGGGAGCGGGAGGCACGCCGCATCCTACGGTCGCGGGAGGAGCGCCTGGGGCAGGCCAAGTTGGAGGTGGAGCGGCTGGAAGACCGCCTGCGGCGGCTGCGGGAGCAGATGGAGGAAGACCTGGGCCTGGTGCAGGTGGAGCCAGCCAACGGCGTCCCCGAGCAGCCTCCCCTGCCGCTGCACCCCCTGGTCTCCTCCCTCCCCACGGTGGAGGAGCCGCCGGAGGGCCTGGAGGAGGCTATCCGCCGGCTGCAGGCCCAGATCGCACGCCTTGGGGCCATCAACCCCGAAGCCCCCGCCGAGTACCAGGCCCTGCGGGAACGCTACGAGTTCCTGGAGTCCCAGTCGCAGGACCTGGAGAAAGCCACCCACGACCTGCAGGAGGTCATCGCCGAACTGGACCGCCTCATGGAAAGGGAGTTCAAGCAGACCTTTGACGCGGTCAACGAGAAGTTCAAAGCCTTCTTCCAGCGCCTCTTCGGCGGGGGGGCGGCACGCCTCGTCCTGACGGACCCGGACGACCTCACCCACACGGGCATTGAGATCGTGGCGCGGCCCCCGGGCAAGCGGCAGCAGACCCTGGCCGCGCTCTCCGGCGGCGAGAGGGCCCTCACCGCCGTGGCCCTCCTCTTCGCCATCCTGGAGGCGAGCCCGACGCCCTTCTGCGTCCTGGACGAGGTGGACGCCATGTTGGACGAGGCGAACATTGGGCGCTTCCGGGAGGCCCTGGTGGAACTGAGCCAGAAGACCCAGTTCATCGTCATCAGCCACAACCGCAAGACCATTGAGGCGGCCCACCGCATCTACGGCGTCTCCATGCGCCGGGACGGGAGTTCCCAGGTGGTCTCCCTGCGCTTGGATGAGGTGGAGGCCGAGGAACCAGAGGAGGCGGCCGCGTGAAGCGCATCCTGCTTCTCACCACTGGCGGCACCATCGCCATGCGGGAACAGCGCCCCGGCGAGGGCGCGACGCCCGCGCTGGAGGCCGACGACCTCCTGGCTGCCCTGCCGCCCAGGGCGCTGGACCTGCAGATAGAACGCCTCTGCAACCTGCCCAGCGCCCACCTGGACCTGGAGACCCTCTGGGCCCTCCGCAACCGGGTCCACCGTGCCCTCTCCACGGGGGAGGCCGACGGCGTGGTCATCACCCACGGCACCGACACCATGGAGGAGACGGCCTACCTCCTGGACCTGACGGTGCCGGGCGATGGGCCCGTGGTCCTCACGGGGGCCATGCGCACGGCCTCCGACCCGGGGTACGACGGGCCAGCCAACCTCCTGGCCGCGCTGCGGGTCGCCGCCTCGGACGCGGTCCGGGGCCTGGGGGCCCTGGTGGTCATGAACGATGAGGTCCACGCCGCGCGCTACGTGACCAAGACCCACACCCTGAACCCTGCCACGTTCCGCTCGCCAGGGGCTGGCCCCGTCGGCGTCGTGGCGGGTGGGGAGGTGCACCGCCTCTTTCACCTCGCGCGCCGCACCGTGGACCCGCCGGCCCTGGAGCGCCGGGTGGCGCTCCTGAAACTGGCCGTGGGCATGGAGACGGACCTCCTGGAGTGGCTGCTGGAGCGGAGGGAGGTGCGCGGCCTCGTTGTGGAAGGGCTGGGAGGGGGCCGCGTGCCGCCCTGGTGGGTGCCCGTCCTCGCCCGGGCCAGGGACCAGGGCGTGGAAGTGGCGGTGGCCAGCCGCTGCTCCGAAGGGGTGGTCTGGGATGGGTACGGCTACGCCGGGGCCCACCGGGACCTGGCGCGGCTGGGGGTCCTCTTCGCCCGGGGGTGGAACGGGCCGAAGTGCCGCATCCGGTTGATGGCCATCTTGGGCGCGGCCTCGGACCCCGCGGAGGTCCAGCACCTCTGGTCTGCCCTGCCCTGACCCCCTCCCCGCGGGCGGGAGGCTGGCTCCCGTTGGGAAGGGGTCAGGCGGTCGCTGGCTCCTTCACGGGTTCCACCCGCACGGCGCAGACCTTGTACTCGGGGATCTTGGCCACCGGGTCCAGGGCGGCGATGGTCAGTTTGTTCACTGCCGCTTCGGCGAAGTGGAAGGGCATGAACACGACACCTCGCTCGGGTTTCTTGGTCACCTGGGCCGTGGCCACAATCTCGCCTCGCCGAGAGATGAGGCGCACTTCATCCCCATCCTGGATTCCCAAGGCCCTGGCGTCGGCAGGATTGAGTTCAACCAGAGGTTTGGGATAGGCCGTATTCAGCCCCTTGGACCGGCGGGTCACAGAACTGTGGAAGTGGTAGAGCACCCGCCCCGTGGTGAGCAGGAACGGATACGTCTCGTCCGGCTCCTCGGCAGGAGGCAGCCAGTCCACAGGGGAGAAGAGGCCGCGCCCGCGCACGAACTTGCCCACGTGGAGGATCGGGGTGCCAGGGTGATCGGCGCTGGGACAGGGCCACTGGAGGCCCCGATCGCCGATGCGTTCGTAGGTGATGCCTGCGTAGGAGGGGGTGAGCCTGTTGATCTCCTCCATGATCTCGCGGGGGGAGGTGTACGTCAGGCCCTCATATCCCATCCTTCTTGCGATCTCACCCACGATCCACCAATCTTGCCTTGCCTGGCCAGGGGGTGGGACTGCCGGCCGAACGAACTGCACCCTGCGCTCAGAACTCGTAAAAGTGCCCTCTTTCTCAGCCCAACTCACGCCGGGGAGGACCACGTCGGCGTGAGCAGCCGTCTCGGTGAGGAAGATATCCTGGACCACGAGGAATTCCAAGCGATCCAGGGCCTCTTCCACATGGTGGGCATCCGGGTCCGTCAGGATAGGGTTTTCGCCCAAGATATACATCGCCCTGACGCGCCCTTCATGGGCAGCGTTCACCATCTCTACCACAGTCAGACCAGGTACAGAAGGCAGGGGGACCCCCCAGGCCGTCTCAAACTTTGCCCTCGCCGCCTCGTCGTCCACGCGCTGGTATCCTGAGAACACGTTGGGCAGGCCCCCCATGTCGCAAGCCCCTTGGACGTTGCTCTGGCCGCGCAGGGGGTTGACTCCTCCGCCTGGCACGCCCATGTTGCCCAGGAGCATCTGCAAGTTGGCACAGGAGAGCACGTTCTGATGCCCGGTGACATGCTGGGTGATGCCCATAGCATAGAGGAGTGCGCCTGGCTTGTGCGTAGCCAGCAAGCGAGCAGCCTGGATGATTTTCTCCTCTGGCACGCCTGTGATGGCCGCGGCTCGTTCTGGGGGATACTCCAACACCTTATCGCGGAACGCCTCAAAGCCTTCTGTGCGCTCGGCGACAAAGGCCTTGTCATAAAGGTCTTCTGTGATGAGGACGTTCATGATCCCATTGAGCAGGGCGATGTCGGTGCCAGGCCTGTGCTGGAGGTGCAGGGTTGCAAACCGGGTCAGGGGGATCCTGCGGGGATCGGCCACGATCAGGAGAGCCCCCCGCTGCTTCACTGCCTGCCGCAGGCGCATGCCGAGCACCGGATGCTGTTCCGTGGTGTTAGAGCCGATCACGAAATAGATCTGAGCCTCGTTCGCCACGTCGTCAAAGGAGTTCGTCATGGCCCCTGATCCGAAGGCGGTGACCAGACCGGTCACAGTGGGGCTGTGTCAGAGGCGCGCACAGTGATCAACATTGTTGGTGCCGACCACCGCGCGGGCAAACTTCTGCATGACGAAGTTCTCTTCGTTGGTGCACTTGGCCGAGGTTAGGAAGGCAAGCGCATCCGGTCCGTGCCTCGCCTTGACCTCAAGGAGCTTGCTGGCCACCAGATCCAACGCCTCATCCCAACTTGCGGGGACGAATTCTCCGCCCCGCCGGATGAGGGGCTGGGTGAGCCGGTCAGGGTGGTGGACGTAGTCCCAGCCGAAGCGGCCTTTGACGCAAGTCCAGCCGTGGTTGGCTGGGGCATCCCACTTGGAAGTCACCTGCACGATCCGGCCGTCCTTGACGTTGAGGTAGAACTGGCATCCCACGCCGCAGTAAGAGCAGGTGGTGGCTACCCGAGTGAGTTCCCACGAACGCCCTTGATGCAGGCGAAGTTTGGGCACCAGTGCGCCTGTGGGGCACACCTCCACGCACATGCCGCAGAACTCACAGACGCTCTCTTGCAGGGGGACATCAAAGGCTGCTCCGATCTTGGAGTCAAACCCCCGTCCGATGACGCCAATGGCCTCAACCCCGTTGATCTCATCACAGGCGCGCACGCAACGCCGACAGAGGATGCATTTGTTGTAATCGCGCTCAAAGAAAGGGTTGGAGCCGTCCAGGGGATAAGAATGTTTCACACCCGGGAAGCGCGTCTCCTTGACCCCAAGTTCGTACGCCAAAGCCTGGAGTTCACAGGCTCCCGCCACCTCACAGGTCAGGCAATCCAGAGGATGGTCGGAGAGGAGGAGGTCCAGCACGAAGCGCCGGGCTTCCACTACCTTGGGAGAAGAGGTCCGGATCTGCTTTCCGGCGGCGTCTTCCACGGGGAATGTGCAGGCAGGCTGAAGGGTCTTCTGCCCCTCAATCTCCACCAGGCACATGCGGCAAGCCCCCGTGGGCTTCAAAGCCGGATGGTGGCACAGGGTGGGGATCCGAATGCCGGCCTTTGTAGCCGCTTCTAGGATGGTCTGGCCCTCTGAGGCGAGGATTTCCTTCCCGTCCACGGTGATGTAGATCTCGCGCATCTGGCACTCCCTTCTAGGTTGTCCCTACAACATCGCGCTGGGAAGACTGAAGCCTGTCTGCCTCCAGGGAGGGGGAAGCAGGGTCAAGGCTTGGGGAGGGTGTACTGCTCCAGGGCGGGCGGTACCCGGCTCTGGCTTGTGCACGCCCCTTCGGGTTAGGGGAAGATCGGTTTGCCATCTCAAACAGGGTGCTCCCATTTTGAGGCTCTTGCCATTATACTGCGCGAGCGCTCAGGCGTCAAATGAGGGTATGTGCGTTTTTACACAAAGTTGGCATGGCATCGGCACGGGCCACACAGTTGCACGAGGCCCCATTCCCTCACCTTCCGAGCGCCTTCCACAGGCGTGCCCGGGCAGCCCGCAAGGCGCGGTGGACCTCCCCCGGCGTCTGCCCCAGGGCGCGGGCGATCTCCGCCACCGGCTCCTCGCAGCCGTAGCGACGCCAGAGGAGGTCCCGGTCCTCCGGCGCGAGGGTGGCCAGCGCTGCGCGCGCCTGGGCCACCTCTTCGTCCCGGAGCACCTGCTGCACCAGCCCTGGACCGGGGGCGGGCCACTCCTCCGCTGGCCCCTCCGGGCCTTCCTCGTCGGCCTCCCCGGGGTGAGCGGGCCCTTGCCATGCCTCCTCCCGCCAGGGCACGCCCAGGCGCAGGGGCGGCCGCCGCAAGAGGTGCCGCAGGACCGTGGGCAGGCGGTAACTCCACCGCTGGAGGACGTCATAGGAACCGCTCCCCGGCCCCTGCATCAGCCAGCAGTGGAACTCCAGGAAGAGGTCCTGCAGGAGGTCCTCGGCGTCGTAGAAAGGGACCTCGCCCCGCTCCAGGCGGAGGAGCGCGGGGCGGGCCCGGGCGCGGGTCACCGGCAGGGCGAGGTGCCAGAGGCGCGCCAGGGAATCCCTATCGCCGGCCCGGGCGCGCGAGGCCAGGGCTTCCAGGGAGGCAGGGTCGTGTCGCCTGGGGGCCATCGTGCCGGTTCCTCCTCGTCTGCGGGGACGGGAGCCCCTCTCACCCCGGGGACGCGGTCTCCTCATCCGTGGGGACGAGCATCGTGGCAGCCAGGGGTGGGCACCGGTCCTCTTCCAGCAGCGTGACGAGGGCCAGGGAGAGGAGCCAGTCGTCGTGGCCGCCGGGCGGCGCGCCCCAGGCGAGGGCCTGGCCGGGCCGCAGGGCGTACTGGGCGGCGCGCACCTCCTCCCAGAAGGCGGCCTGCTCTGGGGAGCCGTCGGGCCGGTGGTCCAGCACGCGGCCGGCATCGCACAGGGCGAGGAAGGTCCAACCCACAGCCGACTTGCGGGAAGCGGTGAGGGTGACCGGCACCACCCGCTCCCCCAGTTCCGCCTGGA
>Ga0123519_10005560_pt1 | contig 20052 bp, 17 predicted proteins | sample YelNatPaOPRAMG02_FD_87396 | JGI IMG/M metagenome (GOLD analysis project Ga0123519, IMG submission 87396) | Hot spring microbial communities from Yellowstone National Park - Yellowstone National Park OP-RAMG-02 (version 2) | ecosystem: Environmental > Aquatic > Thermal springs > Hot (42-90C) ...
GTTACTGAAGAACCTGTTCCTAAAGTTTCTAAGGAGAAAATTTCAGAATCTATACCTAAAGAGGAAGTTTTTAAAGGTAGTACTCCTTTAACTGATATAAAAGGTGATGTTCAGGAGTTGTTTGAACAAGCTGAAAAATTTATGAAGGATTCTTTTTTTGAAAAGGCATTAGAAATATATAGAGTGATTTTAAAGAAAGAACCTCACAATATGTTAGTAAGACAAAGATTACACCAAGCATATTTACTTTTAGCACAACAAGAGGAAGAAATTGCTAAAAATGTAGAAAAACAAGATAAAGGTCCAAAAGATAAAAAAAGCAAGATTTCTTATCTATGAAACTACCACGAATTTTTTTATATGCTTTAATAATAATATTTCCACTTGTACTCATTATTTTTTATCATAATTTTAGTTGTATTTCTGCAGATGCTTTTGATTTAAATAAATACATTCATCCAGCGAAGTATTGGAAAAAATTTGATAATAATGAAGTTCAGTGTTTACTCTGTCCATTTAAGTGTATTTTAAATGAAGGGCAAAGAGGACATTGTAGGGTGAGAGTAAATATTGGTGGAAAGTTATATAGTCTTGTATATGGTAGAGTATGTTCAAAAAATACTGATCCAATAGAAAAAAAACCTGTTTTTCATATGTTACCAGGAACAACAGCATATTCTATTGCAACTCCTGGGTGTAATTTAAGATGCAAATTTTGTCAGAACTGGCAAATCTCGCAGAGTTCTCCTGAAGAAGTTTCTGCTGAATATCTTTCACCTGAAGATGTTGTTCAGAATGCAATAAAACTTAATTGCAAATCTATAGCATATACATACTCTGAACCAGTTGTTTTTTACGAATATGTTTTAGATACTGCTAAATTAGCGAAAAAAAATGGGTTAAGAAATATTCTTGTTACCGCGGGATTTATAAATCCTGACCCTTTAAAGGAGTTATTACAATACTTCGATGTTATAAAAGTAGATTTAAAAGGGTTTAATGAAAAGTTTTATGAAGAAGTAGTAGATGGCGATTTGCAAGTTGTCTTAAATACTCTTCTTACTATAAAGAAGAATAGTAATATAATAATTGAAATAGTAAATTTAGTTGTACCTGGATTGAATGATTCATTTGACGATGTAAAAAAAATGTGTAAATGGATTAAGGAAAATTTAGGCTCTGATACACCTTTATTTTTCTCGAGATTTTATCCTAATTATAAGTTAAGAAATTTACCTGAGACCCCTGTTTTAACATTAGAAAAATGTAGGGATATAGCATTAAAGGAAGGTTTGAATTATGTATATATAGGTAATGTATTTGGTCATCCTGCAGAATCAACTTATTGTCCAAACTGTAAGAAAGTTTTAGTTCAAAGATTGGGATATAGTATATTAAGTAATAATATTGTTAAAGGAAAATGTAAGTTTTGTGGTAAAGAAATTCCAGGGATATGGGAATAGAAAAGAAAGTGGAAGAAGTGGAGAAAAATGAAGAAGCTCATAGTTAGTATAATTTTAATAAGTGTAAGTTTAACTTTTGTTTTTGGACAAGTAAGACAGCCTGCTGTAGCTGGTGCTTTTTATCCTGCAGAAAAAACTGAGTTAGAAGGAATAATTAAAGAATTTTTAAAAGAAAGTAAGATACAAGATACTTCAGGTGAAATTTTAGGAGTTATGGTTCCACATGCAGGTTATGTGTTTTCCGGTGGGGTAGCTAGTTATTCGTATAAATTACTTATAAATAAAGATATAAAAACAGTGGTTATGATAGGACCTTCACATCAGTTCTTACTTGATTATGCAGCAGTTTATGATAAAGGTTCTTTTCTAACACCATTTGGAGAAGTTAAAATAAATGAAAAATTAGCAGAAAAGATTATTAAATCAAATAAACTAATTAAAGCATCTACTGAACCTCATATAAATGAACACTCCTTAGAAGTTCAAATTCCATTTCTTCAAAAAGTTTTAAAAGGTTTTACAATAGTTCCAATACTGATTAGTCATTTTGATTATGAAAAATGTGAATTAATTGGAAAAAGTTTAGCAAAAGTACTTAAAGATGAAAAAAATTGTATTATTTTAATCTCTACTGATTTAAGTCATTATCCTCCGTATGAAGTTGCTAATGATGTAGATATGCAGGTTTTAAGAGAAATTGAGAATTTGAATCCAATTAGTCTAATTAATTTAAATGATAGGATAATGAAAAAAGGATATAAAAGGCTTTTATGTACTCTTTGCGGATTTGAAGGAGTTATTACTGGTATTGTTTGTTTAAAGGAATTAGGAGTAAGTAAAGCAATTATTTTAAAATATGCAAATTCTGGTGATACTAAATATGGGGATAAAGAAAAAGTTGTAGGATATGGTGCAGTTGCATTTATAAAAGAAACTCAATATGAATTAAGTGATAGTGAAAAGAAAGAATTACTTTTAATTGCAAGAGAATCAATAGAGAGTTTTCTTAAAGATGGTAAAGTTAAAAAATTCAATCCTAAATCAAAGGCATTACATAAAGAAGGAGCTGCTTTTGTAACTTTAAGAAAAAATGGTAACTTAAGGGGTTGCATTGGTCATTTAGTTGCACAACTTCCTTTGTATGAAACTGTTTCCCAGATGGCACTTGCAGCTGCATTTAGAGATTTTCGTTTTCCAAGTGTAACAATGGAAGAATTAAAGGATATTAAGATAGAAATATCTGTTCTTTCACCTTTAAAGAGGATTAATGATATAAAAGAAATAAAAATGGGAAAACATGGGGTAGTAGTAGAGAAAGGTGGAAATTCTGGAGTTTTCTTACCTCAGGTTGCAGAAGAAACAGGATGGACTAAAGAGGAGTTTTTAAACCATTTATGCAGTGATAAAGCAGGACTCTCTCCTAATGCATGGCAGGATAAAGATACTGCTATTTATATTTTTACAGTAATTAAGTTTGAAGAAGAATAAATTTATTATAGAGAAGAAATTCCTAAAAAATAGTAAAAAATTAAAGATGGAGAAAACTGATGAAATGTTTAGTTACTGGTGCTGCAGGTTTTATTGGTTCACATTTATCGGAAAGATTAATAAAAGATGGATATGATGTAATAGGTATTGATAAGTTTACTTCTTATTATTCAAGAAGATTAAAAGAAAATAATTTAAAAGATTTAGTTCAAAATAAGAAATTTACTTTTTTAAAAGGAGATATTTTAAAATTAAACTTAAAAAGGATAGTTAAGGATGTTGATTATATATATCATTTAGCAGCTCAACCAGGTGTTAGAGCAAGTTGGGGAAGTAACTTTAAGGTTTATATAGATAACAATGTTTTAGCAACGCAAGTATTGTTAGAAGCAATAAAAGATAATAAAAATTTGAAAAAGTTTGTATTTGCTTCATCTTCATCGATTTATGGTGATACTGTATTTTTGCCAATAAATGAAGAAGTTCTGCCAAAACCTGTTTCTCCTTATGGTGTTACTAAGTTATCTGCAGAGAATTTATGTTATTTATATTGGAAGAATTATGGTGTTCCCGTTGTTAGTTTACGTTATTTCTCTGTTTATGGACCACGACAGAGACCTGATATGGCATTTAATATTTTTATAAATAATATTTTAAAAGGTAAACCACTGCCGATATTTGATGAAAATTCAACAAGAGATTATACCTATGTTTCGGATATAGTTAATGGAACAATACTTTCAGCAAAAAGTAATTTTACTGGTGAGGTTTTTAATTTGGGGGGTGGAAATAGAATATCATTGAAAGAAGTTATAGCAATAATTAGTAGTATTATGGGTATTAAGCCAAAATTTGAAATAAGAGGTTCACAAAAAGGAGATGTTAATCATACGTGGGCTGATATTACGAAGGCAAAAAAATTGTTAAATTTTATACCAAAAGTTAAGATTGAAGAAGGATTGAGACAAGAAATTGATTGGATAAAGGATCTCAAAGATATTATATGACTCTTAAATATTATTGTAATTTGCATTGTTTTATGATATAAAAAAATAGTCAACAATATAGAAAAATTTAGTTTAATTACTTATAAAGAGGGAGGAGGGTTAAAGTATGTTAATACCAATAGTTGTAGAGCAAACAGCAAGAGGTGAAAGGGCATATGATATATATTCAAGACTTCTTAAAGAAAGAATAGTTTTTTTGGGATTTCCTATAGAAGATGAAGTTGCTAATTTAGTTATAGCACAATTACTTTTTTTAGAAGGGGAAGATCCGGAAAAAGAAGTATATATGTATATAAATACTCCTGGTGGTGTTGTTACAGCAGGTCTTGCTATATATGATACTATGCAATATATAAAGGCGCCAATTTCTACTATATGTGTAGGACAAGCATCAAGCATGGGAGCATTACTACTCTGTGCTGGTAGGAAGGGAAAAAGATTTGCTCTGCCTAATTCTAGAATTATGATTCATCAACCTTTAGGAGGAGTTCAAGGTCAGGCAACAGACATAGATATACAAGCAAAGGAGATATTAAGGATGAGAGAGAAAATCAATGAAATATTTGTTAAGCATACTGGTCAGACTCTTGAAAGAATAAGGAAGGATACTGATAGAGACTTTTTTATGACACCAGAAGAAGCAAAGGCATACGGAATAATAGATGAAGTTATAGTGACTAGAAGTAAAGTTTGAAAGTATATGTTCTTCAAGTACCAAGAATATTGTTTTATATTAGGTAATTTAAAATATTTTGTGTAATTTTTTGTTGAAAAGTGAATAAAGGTAATGTAGGTAATGTAAAAAATTTTGACAAAACAATAATTTTATTATATAATTAATTGCTATGGAAAAGAACATAATAATACTTATACTGTTATTAATAATATGTAGTTTGGTTTATTTAATATTACGTGAGAGAAAGAAATACAAAACTACACGATTAAGTAGTTTAGAAAGTTTTATTGATTTAAGTGAAAAAGTTGTATCTGGAATACCACAAGCAGGGCAAGAATTAATAAATGTTTTAAGAAAGGCAATGGTAGAACAAAAAATCCCTTTGTCTGCTATCTTTGATATAAGTAAGGGTTTCATCTCGCAGATGAATTTAAAGGAGTTATTAGACTTAATAGTAGATGTTACTTTAAAAATTATGAATGCAGAGATTTGCTCTTTAATGTTATTGAATGATGAAAAAAGTGAATTAAGAATATATTCTTCAAGGGGATTAACAGATGATATAATAAATAATACTGTTATAAAAGTTGGAGAAGGTATTTCTGGATATGTTGCTAAGACAGGCAAACCTTTGTTTATAGAAGATATAAGTAAAGAAAAAAAGTTTAAGAGGACTGATAATCCTATTTATAAAGGAAAATCCTTAATTAGTGTTCCTTTGATTGTAAAAGATGAAATTATAGGTGTAATAAATGTAACTAGTAAGGTTAAAGGAGAAAAGTTTACTAATGATGATTTGTATGCATTAATGGTAATAGCAACACAAGCAGCGATTGCTATAGATAACTCGAGAATGTATAAAGAGTTAGAAAATAAATTAAAGGCAGTAACATCAATACTTGAAATAAGCAGGGCTGTTATATCATCAATGGATTTAAATAAAGTTTTGGAATTAATAGTAGAAAAAGCAAATGAAATTATGAAAACCTCTATATGTTCAATCAGACTTTTAGAAGAAGATAATGAAACTTTGGTATTAAGGGCAAGCATTGGCTTAAGTGATGAGTATATTAGTAAAGTAAAACGTATTAAGGTTGGTGATAGTGTTGCAGGAATAGTTTTGAAAGAAGGTAAACCAATTTCAGTTTATAGTATTAAAAATGAGCCAAAATATATCTTTACTGAAGCGGCTGCAAAAGAGGGAATTAATTCTTTGCTATGCGTTCCAATAGTTTCCAAAGAGAAGATTATAGGTGTAATCACAGTATACAAAAATGAAGTACATAATTTTTCAGATGATGAGATAGATTTACTTTCAACTTTTGCTGCAGAAGTTGCTGTGGCAATAGAAAATGCTAAACTATATGAGAATTTAAACAGGAGTTATTTTGAAACGATACAAACATTGGCATTAGCAATAGAAGCGAGAGACCCATATACTAGAGGGCATTCTGATAGGGTTACTCAGTATGCTATAGATATAGCAAAAGAATTAGGATTAAGTGAGGAGAATATTAATGCTATAAAATATGCAGGTAAATTGCATGATATAGGGAAAATTGCTGTAAGAGATGAGATATTATCAAAGCCAGGTCCTTTAACTCCATCAGAAAGAGCAGAAATAAAGCTTCATCCAGAGAAAGGTGCTGAGATTGTTGAACCATTAGAATTTATGAAAGGTATTACTTCTTATATAAGATATCATCATGAGAGGTATGATGGAGGTGGATATCCCGATGGTATTAAAAAAGAAGATATACCTCTCATTGATAGGATATTAGCAGTTGCAGATTCTTTTGATGCAATGACTTCAAGTAGACCTTATAGAAAACCTTTAACTGTTGAAGAGGCTATTTCTGAGTTAGAGAAAAATGCTGGAACACAGTTTGACCCTACTGTAGTTTCTGCCTTTAAAAAGATATTATCCTATAAGAAGTGAAAGTTATAACCAGCCATATAAATGCGGATTTTGATGCTTTAGCATCAATGGTAGCAGCCGGAAAAATATATCCTGATGCAAAAATGGTATTTCCAGGAAGTTGTGAAAAAAAAGTTCAAGAGTTTCTTTTACTCTACCATGAACATTTTAAAGTTTTTAAATTGAAAGATATTAATTTGGAAGAGATTACTGAGTTAATTGTGGTTGATACAAAATCAGTTAATAGAATAGGAGAAGTTAGCAAGATTTTGAATAAAGAAGGATTAAAGATTTATATTTATGACCATCATCCTTTTAGTGAGAATGATATAAAAGGTGAGATATTTTATAAAGATTTACAGGTTGGTGCAACAATTACATTGTTTTTGAAATATTTTAAAGAAAATAATGTTAGTATTAATACGGTTGAAGGAACACTTTTTGCAATAGCATTATATGAAGAGACTGGTTTTTTTAGTTTTTCTTCTGTTACTCCTTTGGAATTTGAGATGATGGCTTTCTTAATTAAATGTGGAGTAAATATAAATATAGTAAAAGATTTTTTGAAAGAAGGTTTTACGCTTGAACAGGATTTGTTGTTCCGTAAATTACTTTCTTCAATTAAAACATATGAGGTAAATAATTTTCCTATTAGAATAGCGGAAGCACAAGTTTCTTGTTTTGTAAAGGACATAGCATTAGTAATTCATAAATTAAGAGATATGGGTAATTTGAATAATTTATTTGCAATTATAAAGCTTCCCGATAGGATACATATTATAGCAAGGAGTAATGTAGAAGAGGTGAATGTTGAAGAGGTTCTTAAAGAATTTGGTGGAGGTGGGCATAAAGTGGCAGCATCTGCTACTTTAAAAGACTCTGATGTAGTATCTGTTAAGGAAAAATTATTAAAAGTTTTGAAAGAAAAAGTAAAACCATTTTTAAAAGCATCTGATATAATGAGTAAACCTGTTTTAACCATAAAACCAACTGTTACCTGTGAAGAGGCAAGAAAGATAATGTTAAGATTTAATCATAGTAGTTTGCCTGTAGCAATTAATAATGAACTTAAAGGTATAGTGAGTATTACTGATGTTGATAAAGCAATACAGCATAATTTTAATAATGCAAAAGTAAGTGGTTATATGAGAACAGATGTTAAAACTGTTACTCCTGAAACTTCGCTTTCAGATGTTCAAAGACTTATGATAGAAGAGAATGTTGGTAAGATTCCAGTTGTAGATAAGAACTTGAAGATTGAAGGTATAATTACGAGGACAGATGTATTGAAAAATATTAATAGAGGAATATTTAAAGAAAAAATAGTTAGGATTGAAAAAGAATTAGAAAGAGTTTATCCGGAGATAGTTAATGTAAAAGATATATTAATTAAAAGGTTACCGTTGAAGTTATATAATTTGTTAGTTGAAATAGGTAAGGTTGCAGAAAAAAATAAAATGAAGGTTTATGTCGTAGGAGGTTTTGTTAGGGATTTGTTGTTAAATATTGAAAATTTTGATGTAGATATTGTGGTTGAGGGCGATGGAATTAGTTTTGCTAATTTACTTGCAAAAAGATTTGGTGCAGATGTTAAGAAATATAAAAAGTTTGGAACAGCTGTTATTCATTTTAAAGAAGGATTTAAGATAGATATTGCAACTGCGAGAGTTGAATTTTATGAGTATCCAGCAAGTACCCCACAAGTTGAGTTTAGTTTAATAAAATATGATTTATTTAGAAGAGATTTTACTATAAATGCAATGGCTATAAAACTAAACTTAGAGGATTTTGGAACATTAGTTGATTTTTTTGGTGGGCAGAAGGATTTACGAAATAAGCTAATCAGAGTTTTACATAATATGAGTTTTATTGAAGACCCTACGAGAATATTTCGTGCTATAAGGTTTGAACAAAGATATGGTTTTAAAATAGAAGATAGTACTCAGAATTATTTGAAAAATGCTCTTGAACTGGAGATGTTTGATAAACTTGCTACTTATAAGATGAAAGATGAACTAATTTTAATATTTAGTGAGGATTTGCCACTTAAGGCTATTAATAGGATGAAAGAATTGGATGTTTTAAAATACATTCATCCTAATATAAAAATTACAAATGAGACAAAACAACTTTTTAAAGAGGTGACAAATAGTTTTACTGTAGAAGTTTTGTTCTTAGAGGAAAAAATAGATAGATGGATTGTGAATTTTTTAGCATTAGTGGATTGTTTGAACTTAGATGATGTAAAGAGAATATTGGAAAAGTTTAAGTTTGGAAAAGATGCATTGAATAAAATTATTTTAATTAAAGAAAATGAAAATAGAATCATAAATTATTTAGATAGAATAAAATTAAAAAATAGCCTTATATATAAAGAGATATTTAATATCCCTGTAGAAGGTTTGTTATTTTATTTAGCAAAATCAAAGAGTTTAAGGGTAAGGCAAAGAATTCATCTTTATATTTCATCTTTAAAAAAGATAAAGGTTGAGATAACGGGAGAAGATTTAAAAAAGCTGGGATTAAAGCCAGGTCCTATTTATAAGGAAATTTTTAGAGATATTCTGTATAATAAACTTGATGGAAATATTAAAACTAAAAGTGATGAGATTGATTATGTTAAGAAAGTATATATTTAATTGGTAGAATGTGTGTAAAATATTTTGTTATTTTTTGACATAAATAGGGTAACTATGATAAAATATTAACAGGAAAGGAGAAAAATTTGGAATTTTTAGTAAGAGGTATTATTAGAATAGCAGTAGTACTTCTAGCGATTACAGTCCATGAATTTTCACATGGATTTGTTGCATTTTTAAGGGGTGATAGAACTGCAAAAGAAGCAGGTAGACTTACTTTAAATCCATTGTCACATTTGGATATTTTAGGTACTTTAATGTTAATGTTTGGTCCAATTGGTTGGGCAAAGCCTGTTCCAATTAATCCTTATAATTTTAAAAATCCAAGGAAAGATTTGTTTTTTGTTTCAATAGCAGGTTCTGCTTCTAATTTACTTTTAGCATTTATTTGTGGAGTTATAATAAGGATGATGAATCCTTATACTTTAAATGAAAGTGCTTTAATAGTTTTTGCTTATATTCTAGTTATAAATTGTGGTTTGGGGGTATTCAATCTTTTACCTTTACCTCCATTAGATGGTTCTAAAGTACTTGCGAGTTTACTTCCAAATAAATATGCATTTAAATTTGAGACAATGAATCCTATAATATCGATAGTTATATTGTTGTTTATAATTTTTACTCCTCTAAGTTATATGATTTTGTTTCCACCATTAAATTTTTTCCTTAAGTTATTTTCAGGAAGGGGGGTTGGATTTTGGCTAATTTACCTGTAGTATTGAGTGGTATGAGACCAACTGGTAGATTGCATATAGGTAATTTAGTAGGAGCATTAAATAATTGGGTCAAACTGCAAGATAAATATAAATCTTTCTATATGATTGCAGATTGGCATGCTCTAACATCTGAATATGCTCGTTCTAAAGAGATTTCTAAAGATATTAAAGAAATGGTAGTAGATTGGTTAGCAGTAGGGATTAACCCTGAAAAAAGTACTATATTTATTCAGTCAAGAGTAACTCAGCATGCTGAGCTACATTTACTGCTTTCTATGATAACCCCTATTTCGTGGTTAGAAAGATGTCCTACTTATAAGGAACAGTTAAAGGAAATAAAGGATAAGGACTTATCTAATTACGGATTTTTAGGTTATCCAGTTTTACAGGCTGCAGATATACTTATGTATAAAGCAGAAATTGTACCAATAGGACAGGACCAGCTTCCTCATTTAGAACTAACCCGTGAAATATGTCGTAGATTTAATTATTTGTATGGAGAGGTATTTCCAGAACCAAAGCATCTTTTTACAGAGGTTCCTAAAATTTTAGGAACAGATGGAAGAAAAATGAGTAAATCATATAATAATTGTATTTATATATCTGATTCAAAAGAAGAAATTACTAAAAAAATTAAAACATGTTATACTGATCCAAGAAAAATTCATTTAGGAGATGCTGGTCATCCTGAGGAATGTCCAATATTTTTACTTCACTTTATATATAGTTTCAAGGAAAAAGAAAATATAAAGGTTGACTGTAAATCTGGTAAATTAGGTTGTGTTGATTGTAAAAAGATTTTAATAAAAAATATTTTATTGGGTTTGGATGCGATACATCAAAGAAGAGATTTAATAATAACAAAGAAAGGATATATAAATGATGTGTTGGAGGATGGGATAAAAAAAGCAAGATTAGTTGCAGAGAAAACAATGCAAGAAGTTAGAAGAGCAGTGTTTGGTGAAAAAAGTGAAAGAAGTAGAGAAAGTTAACAAAGTGGGGAAAGAATGTGTATAATGTGATTTCGAAAACATACGAAGGACCTTTTGATATTTTACTTGACTTAATTAAAGAAGAAGAAATTAATGTAAGTAAGATAACAGTGTTAGATATAGTAAGAGGTTTTGAGATAACGAATATAGATGAAGGAAGTGAGTTTATATTAAATGCTTCAAATTTAATATATTTAAAGTCTGTGTCTTTACTTCCTAAAGTAGAGGATAATGAAATTGATAAAGAGGATGTTGATGTTGAAAAATTATTAGAAGAATATAAAAAGTTTAAGGAAGTGGCTGCTGAATTGGAAAAGAAAGAGGAAAAACAAAGAGACTTTTTTTATAGAGAAGAAGATTTTTCTGAATATACTGAGACAGAATTTAAAGAGGCTACCTTATATGATTTAATTTCTGCTTTTAGAAGTGTTTTAGCATATTTACCAAAAGATGAAGTTATAAGTATTGCAAGAGAGGGTATCACAGTTAAACAAAAAATAAATGAAATTTTAGAAATTTTAGAATTGCAAGATAAGATTATATTTGTTGAGTTTTTGAGAAAACAGTCAACCAAAGAACATATAATTACTGCATTTTTAGCAATATTAGAGTTGATTAAATTAGGATTAATTGCATGTAAGCAGAATATTGCAACTAATGATATTTATATATTTAAAAGGTAGAAGATATGGATCTATCTTTTGGAAAGTCTATAATAGAGTGTTTATTGTTTGTTTCAAGTAAGCCGATTTTAGTTAAAAAGATAAAAGAGATATTAGAAGAATTGGATGAGGCTACTATAAGGAAACTTATTACAGAATTGCAAATTGAGTATGAAACAACAGGTAGACCTTTTAGTATTATTGAAATTGCTGAGGGGTTTCAAATTGTTACAAAACCGCAATTTGCACCTTGGATTAAAAAGTTATATAAGTCAAAAGTAGCAAGTAGACTTTCTAAGTCTGCTTTAGAAACATTAGCGATAATATCATATAAACAACCTATTACGAGACTTGAAATAGAAAGTATTAGAGGTGTTAATAGTGAGGGTGTTCTACAAACTCTTTTAGAAAGAGGCTTAATTGCTATTAAGGGTAGAAAAGAGTGTATTGGTAGACCGTTACTTTATGGAACAACACAGGAATTCTTACGGTATTTTGGTTTAAAAAGTCTTGGAGATTTACCTAAGGTAGAGGAGATTTTTAACTATTTAAAGTCAAAGAGTTAAATATGGGAGAAGTATTGAAGGAGAGAAGAAAATATAAAAGAATAAAATTAGGATTTCCTGTAAATATCAAAGTAAAAGATACTAACAGAGAATATGTTGGTAATACTTTGAATATTAGTGCAGGAGGAATGGCGGTTGCTCTTAACACTTTTTTACCATTAGGTAAAAATTTACTTCTTACATTTAAAATTCAGGAAGGACTTGTTTTTGAGAATATTTCTGCAAAGATTTTAAGAGTTAATGATATTGAAGATAAATTTGTTTTAGGACTTGAGTTTTTAAATATGACTTCTGAGTATATCGAAAAAATAAACAATTTTGTAGATTCTATTTATTTTATAAAAAGGATAAAATTATTTTCTAATATTACAGATGAAGAAGCACTTTATTTGAAAAATATTGCCAAGAATATAAGTTTTAAAGAAGGTGATATAATATTTAAAGAGGGTTCTGAAGGTGATGCATTTTATGCAGTAGTTTCAGGAAAAGTAAGAATTACAAAGAAATCACATCTTAAAGAAAGTAGCGAAGAAGTTTTAGCATTGATAAGAGAAGGAGAATTTTTTGGAGAAATGGCATTGTTTGATGAAGGTGAAAGAACTGCAAGTGCCATAGCACATACTGATACTTTACTATTTGTTATAACTGCTGATGATTTTAACAAAATGATGACTGATAACCATAAGTTAGTAATAAAAATACTATTAGAATTTATAAGAACTTTATCTAGAAGATTAAAAACAATGGATCAAGAGATGGTTGATTTACTTTTTGGGTGAGACGGATTACAAAAAGATTAGTGTATCTAAGGTGGTATTAGATGTTATATAAAGAAGATTGGGCAAATGCTAAAAAAAGATTTGAATATTGGTGGAATGGAGAAATTTTGGATAGAGTAGTTCTACAAGTTACTGCTAAACGAAAGACTCCTATCCCTTATTCTAAGACAATTCTTGAACCAGAGAATGTTGTAGATAAATGGATTAATCCAGAATATGTGATTTTTAAAAATGAAAAAGTTTTTTCAGAAACATTTTTTGGAGGAGAGAGTTATCCTAATTTATGGATTAATTTAGGACCAGGAATAATGGCTACCTATATTGGTTCAGAACCTTCTTTTGATGAAAGAACAGTATGGTTTAATCCAATATATAATAATTGGAATGAATTTAAAGGAATTAAGTACGATCCAAATAATAAATGGTGGAATATTACTAAAAAACTAACAGAGGAAGCGTTAAATAATATGAATAACAAATATCTTGTTGGAATAACTGATATCGGAGGTATAACTGATATAGTTGCTTCATTGAGAGATAATAATAATTTATTATTTGATTTAATTGATTATCCTGAAAAAGTTAAAGAAATTAGTAATGAGGTGGCTAAATTATGGTTTTTTTATTTTAATGAATTAGAAAAATTATTATCTAAAAAAATGGAAGGGATGTCTGCGTGGATGGGAATATGGTCTCCGACTAATTGGTATCCAATTCAATGTGATTTTTCTGCAATGATTTCTCCAAGGATGTTTGAGGAATTTGTTTTGCCATATTTAACTGAGCAATGTAATAAATTAGACCATACTATTTATCACTGGGACGGCACAGGTCAGTTACCTCATTTAGATTTATTACTTAGTATCAAAAGATTAGATGGTATTCAATGGGTGCCAGGTGCTGGTAAACCACATTCAGGTCATTCTACATGGTTTCCAGTACTTAAAAAGATACAAGATGCTAAAAAACTTTTGGTTTTACAAGGTGTTCCCTGTGAAGATGTTGAAAATATTATTAATAACCTATCTCCTAAAGGCTTACTAATATCTACATCAGTTGATACAGAAGAAGAGGCAAAAGAATTAATAAAATTGGCGCAAATATGGACTGAAAGAAGGTTGAAAAGAATTTAAAAACTATAAGAGAAAGAGGGGTAATGAGTTAGACCTAAATCCTTTATAGGTACTATTGCATAATCAAACTTAAAACTTTCGTAAGAGAGTCCAATCCCAAAAGTTAGATAAATAGTATCTTTATAAATTCCGCCTATTCTTAATGAAAGAAAATCCATAGTTTTAAAATCAACTCCTAAACCAGCGATTATCTCACCATTTATTGGTTTTTCTATGTCTAATGTTATAAGTAAATCTTTATCTTCAAATCTATCACCTTTTCTTATTTTACCCTTTGAATACTTAGTTCCATATGGAGAAGAAAACACTTTATTTAAAGTTCTTGTTTCTCCTTGTTTTAATACTGTTGTTAGGAATGCAACTCCAAATCTTATGCTCATTGGAATAAGATCTCTTTCCTCATTTAATGAGTAACCAAAGTTCTTTAAAACTAGTCCAAAACTTAACTCCTGTAATCCATCCATAATATAAAAGATTCCTAAGTCTCCAAAAATAGAATGCTGTTTAAAATCATCTAGTGCCACATATACATATTTTAAATTTAAACCTATAGAAAGGTTTGGAATAAATTTATAAAAAGGATACATAGCATAAGATATAGTAGTAGCAAGATTATAGGCTAAAAAATTTCCATTTAGATTACCAAACTCATCTAATCTATCAAATACAGAATAAAAAAATACAGTATTTATTCCCATAACATTGTTGTTGTCAATAGGTGTAACATATCCAACATATTCATACCTAGTATCAATGATATATTCAGAGTGCATTAAGGTTATTTCTGGATTTTGGATTTGAATAAGACCAGCAGGATTGTAATAAATTGCATCAACATTGTTTGCTAACCCTGTCCAACTTCCACCCATATCAATTGGTTTTGCTCCAACATTAATTTTTAAAATTTCGTTTCCAGTAGTTCCAACTCCTCCTGCATATAGATTGGTAGAAAAAGTAAATAGAATAAATAAAGTAAATAAAAACCATGTAACTTTTCTATATACTATATACTGTATTCTGTATACTGTTTTTCTCATTTTTTTATCACAACTATTTTCCCTTTTGCTACTTTATTTCCTGTTGAACTTGCATATATAAAATAAATTCCACTTGCTACTTCTTCTCCTTTTGAATTTTTTCCATCCCAGTATGCAGTTCCAGAAGTAATATCTATTTCAGTTCCATGTTGGCTTAATTCTCTTATTTTTTCTCCTGACATGTTGTATACACAAACAGTAAATGGAGTATTAACTGAACCTGTAAGAATGTTCATTTTATTAACTGAACTTCTTAAATTAAATGGAACAGGAAAACAAACTGCTTTATTCACTCCTCTAAGTATTGGTAATTCACCTGTAGTTAAAGTTTTAGTAAATGAATAACCCATATCATCTGTAACTTTTATTTCTAAAGTGTGGTTACTTGCATAAGTTTCTGCTGTTGGATAAAAAGTAAAAGTTTCATATCCACCATTAAATGAACCATCCGTTGCAGATGCAGAGTTCCAATCTCCATTATCTACTCTATATGTTACAGATACTATTTTCTTTATAGTAGTAGGGGTCCCATTATATCTTGGACTGTAAGCACCTGCTTTTGCAATGCCAGTATAATTACCTGCGCCACCCAAACTCCCGCTTTCCTCTGGAACAGGTTCCAATAAATCCTCAACAGAATTAGAATTGCTATCTCTCCAACCTACATGAACTTTTGTATAATCACATATAGTAGAACTTCCATCCCCTACTTTCATAATACAACTAACAGGACCATCATAATTTCCATTTTCTCCACCGAAATATCCACTTCGGTCGGTTGCAGAAGCACCAGAGCCGGAATACTCATCTAAAGCCCAAAATATATGACCTGCTTCATGACTCGTTGCATCAGTTCTGAAAGGGTAGTTCATGATAAAGGGTCCTCCAAGATAAGCATAAGAACGACCTTTGTTTGATTCAGTTTTAACTTGAAATAAAACAAATGCCCAATTTGTATTGTACTTTTTTCTTAAATCATTACAATATTGCCTTAATTCGCTAAAATAATTTACTCCAGCATATCCCAAGTACTTACAAACTTCAGGGAGCCATTTTGCATTACCACTCGTCTCAACGCTTATAGTATCACTTGCATAATTGTTTGGTTCGTAAGTAATGGGTACTTTTGATTTTATCTCATATACAAAAGAAAGTCCTGCTTTGGGATTGGAAGTAGCCCAAAAATTCATTTTATTCTGAGCAGTAGTTGTATAGTTAGAAATTTCTGAATCTGCCCAATCCTGAGTAGATGGATCATTACCTCCCACACTTTCAGGGAATATAATACCTATTGCTACTTTACCAATCATAAATCCGCTTGTATCCCAAGACTCCGGCTCAGGTGGAGTTTTAAAGAAAGATGGAGAATATCTTTTGGAATTTATTATATCTTGTGGGATATCTGGTGGAATTAAACAATCTTTCCATGTAACATTCTCCGGTGATACTGCAGGTGCTTTACTCAAATGTTTGACTTCATTATTCCATCCGTTAATGATTAGTTTAGAAAGTTCGTCTAAACTACTTACTTCACTATCATTTATTTTATCATTATATACACCAGATACTCCAGAAATATTTTTGATGGTGATGTCATTTCGAATGTAACCAATTAAAATTTTTGGAGGATATATATGAACTATCTTACATCCTTGTTTCTCTATATCACTAATTATTACTTGCATCTCATCATAACTGTTTGAATTGAGAATAATTAAAGCTCTATTATTATTTGCGTAAATAAAATTTGTAATTAAAATGAGCAAAAGAAATATATTTAAAATTTTCATAGGTTTCCTTTCTTTTATTTTAGTAAACTGGACTTTTACCAAATTATTTAAACATTATTATACCATATTTTTAGTAGCTTTGATAGAATTTTAAGTTTTTTTTAGAAAAATTTTTTTGAAATTACAAAGTAAAACTTTAGAGAGAATATGAATTTTCCTATGATTTTTAGCAATAAATTTTACTGAAAAGTGTTATTAGAATTATTCCATATATTTCTAATTGACTAGACTAGTTTTTTATGTTAATATACAAATGGTATGCATTACTTTTTCTTCAAAAATAATCATTTATACTGTGAAAATGTTAGAATTATTGATATAGTCAAGAAGATAAAAACTCCTTTTTATCTTTATAGTCATCGAACTATATACGAGCATTTTAATAAGATTGATGAAGCATTTAAAGATATACCTCATATAATTTGTTATTCTTTAAAAGCGAATTCTAACCTTTCTATATTAAAAATGCTACAAAAGATGGGAAGTGGTGCAGATATAGTATCAGGTGGAGAACTTTATAAGGCTTTGAAAGCAGGTATACCGGCTAAAAAAATTGTATTTGCAGGAGTTGGTAAAACCGATGAAGAAATAGAATATGCAATAAAATCAGATATTTTAATGTTTAATATTGAATCAATTTCTGAAGCAGAAAAAATAAATAGTATCGCAAGGAAGTTTAAAAGAAAAGTAGATGCTGCATTAAGAATTAATCCTGATGTGGATGTTGATACACATCATTATGATATAACAGGAAAGAAGGAAAACAAATTTGGATTAAATATTGAGTTAGGTAAAAAATTATTTATAAGATTAAATAAACTCAAGAATTTAAATATTTGTGGTATTCATGTTCATATAGGTTCACAGATAACTAAAGTTACACCCTATATAATGGCTTTAAAAAAAGTTGTTAAGTTGATAGATGATTTAGATAAAATTGGGATTAAAATAAAGAGGTTAAATATCGGTGGAGGGTTAGGCATAATTTATAAGGATGAAACTCCTTCTACTGCTAAGGAGTTTGCAGATAATATTTTGCCATTAATAAAACCATTAGATGTTACTTTGATATTAGAACCGGGTAGATTTATAGTTGGGAATGCAGGAATACTTGTAACAAAGGTTTTGTATATAAAAAAGGGTGGAGTGAAAAATTTTGTTATAGTTGATGCAGGTATGAGTGATTTAATTAGGCCAAGTTTATATGGTGCATATCATAATATTATTCCAATTATAAAAACAAAAGGAGTGATAAAGGTAGATGTTGTTGGTCCAATATGTGAATCTGGAGATTTTTTAGGAAAAGACAGAGAATTACCTAAAGTTAAAGAAGGGGATTTTTTAGCTGTAATGGGTGCAGGTGCTTATGGATTTACTATGGCTTCAAATTATAATGCAAGGAGAAGACCTGCTGAAATAATTGTAAAAGATGATAAATTTTGGATAGCTAGGAAAAGGGAAACTTATAAGGATTTAATAAAAGGAGAAAAAATTATTAAAGGATTATGAGAAATTTAAAATTTGCAAAATTAACAGGTTCAGGTAATGATTTTATTGTTATTGATAATAGGAAAAAAATTATTAAAAATCCTAAATTATTTGCAAAGGAGATTTGTGATAGGAAGAACTCTGTTGGAGCGGATGGTTTATTACTTTTAGAAAAATCTAAAATAGCTGATTTTAAGATGAGAATTATTAATTCTGATGGTTCTGAAGCTCAAATGTGTGGAAATGGAATAAGGTGTATCGCTCTATTTGCTTTTTTAAAAAAGATAGTAGATAAGAAAATGGAAATAGAAACACTTTCTGGATTAAAACATGTTGAGATTAAAAATAATTTTATTAAAGTTAATATGGGTAAACCTTTGGGTTTAAGTTTAAATTTAAAAATTAAAGTAGATGGTAAAATTTTTAATGGGCATTTTGTAAATACAGGTGTTCCACACACTGTAATTTTTAGTGATAAAGTTAATGTGAGAGATATTGGTAGAAAAATAAGATTCCATAAGTTGTTTAAACCAGATGGGACAAATGTTAATTTTGTAAAGGTTTTGTCCAAGAATAAGATTAAAGTAAGAACTTATGAACGCGGAGTTGAGGATGAGACTTATGCATGTGGTACAGGTTCTACTGCATCTGCTTATATTTCGAATATTTTAAATAAAACAAAATTTCCTACTTTTGTAAAAACATCAGGAGGTGATGTATTAAAGATAGATATAGATGAAGAAAGAAATTTGTATTTATCTGGAAAAGTAAAATATATTTGTGAAGGGTATATATTTTAAAAATGGGAGGTAGTATGTTTAAAGGTTCAATAGTTGCATTGGTTACACCTTTTAAAAATGGAAAGGTAAATGAAGTAAAATTAAAAGAATTAGTTGAGTTTCATATAAAAAATAAAACCTCAGGAATTGTTCCATGTGGCACTACTGGTGAATCTCCAACATTATCTCATGAAGAGCATAAAAAGGTTATAGAAATTGTAGTAAAAGCAGCTAATAGAAGAATTCCTGTTATTGCAGGTACAGGTTCAAATAGTACAGAAGAGGCTATTGAACTTACTAAGTTTGCAAAGGATGTTGGAGCAGATGCAGCGTTGCTTGTTTCTCCTTATTATAATAAACCAACACAAAAGGGATTATATTTGCATTTTAAGAAAATAGCAGAGAGTGTTAATATACCAATGATACTTTATAATATACCAGGAAGATGTGGTGTAAATATTGAACCAGAAACTATTGCAAAATTATCACAGATTAAAAATATAATAGGTGTAAAGGAAGCAAGTGGTAATTTAGACCAGGTAAGTAAAATAATAAGTTTATGTAAGGATAATTTTGATGTATTATCAGGGGATGACAGTTTAACCTTATCTATGATGGCAGTAGGTGCTAAGGGAGTTATTTCTGTTATAGCAAATATTGTCCCACAAGAAACTGCTATGTTGGTTGATTCATTTTTAAAAGGAGATATTAAAAAGGCTAAAGAGATCCATTATAAATTATTACCACTTATGAAGATTATGTTTGTTGAGACAAATCCCATTCCAATAAAAACTGCTATGAATTTAGCCGGGTTTGATGTTGGAGAGTTAAGACTTCCTTTATGTGATATGGAAGAGAATAATCTTAAAAAGTTGAAAGAAGTTTTAAGTAATTTTGATTTAATGAAATAAGAACGTAA
>Ga0123519_10005562_pt1 | contig 20047 bp, 16 predicted proteins | sample YelNatPaOPRAMG02_FD_87396 | JGI IMG/M metagenome (GOLD analysis project Ga0123519, IMG submission 87396) | Hot spring microbial communities from Yellowstone National Park - Yellowstone National Park OP-RAMG-02 (version 2) | ecosystem: Environmental > Aquatic > Thermal springs > Hot (42-90C) ...
GATTTTTAACTAATCTTCCTGTCCGATTGTATATCTTTATATTCACTTGGCCGATTGAAGGTAGATTGTAGTAGATTGTAGTTCGGTGTCGGAAAGGATTTGGATAGCCTGAACTTAAATAAATCTCTTTGGGGGGTAAGACCATAAGATTTTCTTCAACCGAGGTTTCCGAACGGACTAAAACATCATCAATATAAAACCCTTCGCTCACATCACTATTGTCACTAACAAAGACGAAACGAACCTGTAAGGTCTCACCGGGCTCGTATGAGTTTAAAGAATACTTTTCTTGTAGCCAAGAACCAGGGATAGCATCAAACTCTTTACCCAAGGCACCACCAGTGCCGATAAAATCAAGGGTGTCCGAACCGTGGTTTGACTCAATAATCACATATAAACCATCAACCCCATAAATCGGAACCAAAAACCAGCACCAAAAACTTAAAACCGAGTTGGGTTGAACGACAAATGGTGGGGAGAGGAGATAACAGTTCATATTGTTAAGATACCGATAACTGGTATCACCACAATAGAAACTATTATTTGGTGAATTAGCGCGGTGTGGGGAAAGGTGCCAGAGGTCAGATACACCGCCATGGGTCCAGCCTAAACCGCCCGCCTCAAAATCTTCATCCAGACCGGTCGGACCAACGAATAAAAGGACAGTATCAATAAAGGAATCACCGCAAGTAGTCATCTCGGTTCTAATCCCTGCGACATAGGCGGCAGGGCAGTTGGACTCAATTCTTAATTCTAAGGGGATTTGCGAAGGTGCATAAGAATCCGGTAGTACATTACCGAAGGTTGTATTCGGATTGAGGATAGATAGATAAGGGTCAGTAGTTGAGATATTTGCCCTGGTATCATAACCAATACCAAAACCGCGGTTCTTGACTAATAGTCTGAGTTTGACCGTTTCGCCAGGTTCTAATATACCATTATTGTTACCGTTAGGAAGCGAGTCGCTAAAATTATATTGGACAAGGTTAATGATTGGCGTGCTAATGATAATATTAGGGTGATAGGTCCAATTATTACTCTGGTCGTCGGTAATCGTTAAAGTGAAAAGGATAACTTTGCCATTTTGAGCATTAGGGCTGATATGGAATTGAAACCCGTTATGAACCCAAAGTGATTCATTGGGATTGAGATTGCCGATTGATTCTAAACTATCTAAGACCGTAACCTCTGGACCATAATAGGTGAGTTTCGCTATTATATTGTTAACCACCGCATTACCTTCATTCTTAAAAAGAATTGAATAACCAATTGTTTCACCCGGATTAGGGATATGGTCATTATTACCCAGACTGTCATTAATTGTTGTGGTTAGATAAGAGATGTAACCACCATTTATGACTGGGATTTCGGTCTCATAGGGTAGGAAATTGGGGGCAGTCACGGTCAAATCTATGTTGCCTAAAGTTGTTGGATTAATATTAAGTCTGACTTGACCATCAAAACCAGTATAACCCCGCTCATATAACTCATTGCCTTTCTGGACACAGACCAAGGCATTCCTTATTGGTATCCCATTGTCGGTAACGGTAAAGATGACTTGACTCGTTCCGAAAGGAACTGAGTTGGGGTGAAGGACAAGAAGGCTTTTTAGCGAATCGGTGGCAATCATCATCTCCGGGTCACCGAGCAGATTTAATTGGTACTGGTGCCAGCGATAGACATTGGCATCACGGGAATGGGCGATAAAATGGGCTTTGGCAAGGGCTAATATTTTACCGATATGCGGGGCAGGACTTAAAAAAAGTTCGGCATAGAATTGTCCATCAAACCGGTCCGAATAGCCAAACCGCGGATTACCGGGTGAACCCCAACCATAGGAAGAATGACCGATAAAGGCTACCCCACCGCCATTTGGATTCCGCACAAAGTGTTCGCTAATCGCATCAAAATCAAAGGCACTGGTCCAGCAACCAATTGAATAGAGGATTCCTTGTCTTGTGCCGTTGGTCAGATTATCCATATCGGAGTTGGTTAAGATACCGGTTCCAACACTCATCGCATCAATCCAGCCATGGCCATTATGATTGATTAAATTTTTTCCATTATTGATTGCCGAAATTACCGCGCCTGGGTTAAGATTACCGAGCCTTTCGTAGAGTTTCGTTATCGGGTCAAAGCGTAAAGGCAAATATTGCGAATCAATCCAGTCTTTGCTGACTCCACCATCGGTATAAGGATTTGACCACAAAATCTCAGCGGCAAATAGTGCCTTTTTCATATAGTCTAAAGGTGGATTCTTCTCATAGTTTATTATCTTATTAACGAAAGCCCGTGCTTGCGCTTGGTTATTTACCGGTGCCCTGCCCACAAAGATATCCGGAAACAAGTCAACACTGTCCGCAACCTCGCCAAAGACATTATTACCATTGAAATCCCAAGTTCCGTCTAAATCCGAATAATAAAGGTCGCAAGGCAGAGAGTCTTCCCGCGAATGGAAAAATGCACTGCAGGGCATAGCATAGGCTTTCCGAATTGGCACAACCCCAACATCACCGCCTAAGAGTAACCAGATTAAGCCAGAGTCCGGATACAGTGTCTTCAGATAGTTGCGAATCTTTTCCGGATTGTCCCGACCGGGATAATTGCTGGTAATCCAGTTGACACTTCTGGTTACTGCTTTGATGCCCTTTTTTGTCTTCCAGTGGCAAAGCCTTTGAAAAACCGAATCCATTTCCGAATTAGTTATTACTAAATATTTAAAGTTACCACCTTGCAACCCTTCTGGCCGCTGGTGCGATTGCACGGTGTCAGGTAAATTATTGGGCTCGTAATTGATGGCAATGGTTATCTCTTTGTAGAATCGAATTAGTTTAGAGTTGGGAATATATTGCAATGGATAGATAATGACCATTGCAATATTTTTGCCGCCAAAATTGCCCTGCCCAACAAATTGTGAAATCCCTTGAGGATAGGGGGCAAAAGAGTTATAGATTCTTGGATTCGGTTCGACCCGTTTAATCGGATAGTCCTTGACAAGAATGGCCGGCGGTTGAGTAGGCATTACATTATAATTACTCCCTAACACTATGCTATTGCTGGTTAGAACTTTGACTTCGGTAACCTTAGCCCCGTGCGGCAGGACAAAATATAAAGATTTAGCGGGCAGGAGAGGCGCACCAATCTCATCGGTCAATTCACAATCCCGCAAGGATATTAAATCATAACCATCCGATTGCTCAATCGCCAAATCGGTAAGGTCAAAGTTAATTTTTTGGGTGATACTTAAGGCATTACCAAGAACAATAAAAAGGCAAATTATAAATAAAACTTTGTGCTTCATTTTTCCTCCTTCTCTAATAATCCCTGCAACGCTACCTTTAGATATTCAATCCCTTCTTCTTTGGTCTTTATTTTACCTTCAACTTGTAGTTCTTCTAATTCTTCTAAGATAGTCTTAAAGATTGGACCGGGTTTTAATCCTAAGGCGATTAGGTCATGACCGGTAATAAGCCGGGCAATCTTGCGTTTGGCATCGTATTGGCGTTTCAGTTCAATCATTCGTAAAATTGTATCTTCCAGATGAACGGTCTTACCCGCCGTAGCGTAGCCATCAGCAAAGGTTAGAATCATCAGACCGAAATATTCGTCAGCCAAGTCCCGAAAAAATTTACGAATTGCTCGGTCGGTCAATACCGGAGCGGTGGCTAAAAGGTGGAGCCGCATATGATAAGCGATTAATTTTTTTATCATTAACGCTTCTTTGCGGGCAAGGCGCAGGCGGGTCATTACCATTGCTTCGGCAATCTTTGCGCCCAGACTGTCATGCCCATAAAAATGGACATCGCCGGTCTCGGTGGCAAATTGGGTGTGCGGTTTGGCGATATCGTGCAATAGACCCGCCAACTTCAAAAGGGCACGGCGTCGGGGCATTGATGAGAAGTAGGCATCAAATTCTTTGGTAAACTGGGAGAAGAATGATTTATGTTCAATCAATTCTTCAATCTTTTTGTAAGTCATTAGCGAATGATTTAGTAAGCCCGGATTAGCAAAAAGGTCACTTATTTCCGGAAAAATTTGTGGCAATATTGTCAAGTCAGCAAGGGTCTTGATTGCCCAAAAAGACCGTTTTGTTTCCATTATTCGCATCAGTTCATAACCGATGCGCTCCGGGGCAACTTTTTTTAGACTAAGATTTTGGGCAAGTTGGATTACTTTATCACTTACTTTAAAATTCAGTTCTTGGGCAAAGCGGAACGCCCGCAAGATTCTTAATGGGTCAAGTGTCAAGGACTTTTCCGAAACCGGCACAATCAACCTTTTTTCTAAATGCGCTAATCCGGAAAATAAGTCAATGATTTCGCCGACTTTGCCATCTTTTAGAGGCACGGCTAAGGCATTAATCGTAAAATCGCGGCGCTTAAGGTCATTTTGGATGGTCTTGCCTTGAATACCAGCAAAGTCAAAAAAAATCTTTTTCTTAAAGACAACCCTTGCCTCGTCATCTTTTTGCGAGAGTAAGACGAATTTACCCCGAATCTTATGGGCAAATTTTTTGGCTAATTCTAAGCCCGAGCCGGGCACGGCAAAATCAAAATCAAAGGGCGGACGGTGTAGATAGATATCCCGAATTGTGCCACCAACCAGATAGATTTTTCGGCTTTGAGTCAACCCGAAAAGATGTGCCAAAAGTTTTTGGTATTTATTGAGTTCTTTTTGAATTCTTGACACGATAATAAAAATAATAAATGAGTGACCATCCAAAGTCAATATTGATCTATAAGAATTTTTGAAACCAAACACCGAAAAAATTCGTCTAAAATTTTATAGGATAAAATGCTCCATCTAATTATTGACATAAACCTGATTGTTTCTTAATATAGTTAAGATTAAAAAAGGAGGATAGAGTATGAAGAGAGTCTCACTACGATTAATTGGTGCAATCGTTGCACCAGCCGTAATCGTTGCTTTTTTGCTTGGGCTTTTTGTTGCCGGCACAACTATGTTTGGCCAGAAATCGGATAATCCAAGCCCGGCTAAGACCGCTAAGTCCACTGCTCCCTTAGCATCAACGGAAACAATCGAAGAAAGTCCATTTGCCAAGGTTGCCAGTAAAGTTATTCCAGCGGTTGTAAATATTTCCACCGAGAAAAAGGTTACAATCAAGACGCCGGGTTTTGAGTTTGAGTGGCCCTTTGAAGACTTGTTCCGTGATTTCTTTAAGAATTTACCCCAACCCGAACCAATTCAAAGACGGACCCATACCTTGGGTTCTGGGGTGATTGTTGACCCAAGGGGTTATATCCTGACTAATAATCATGTTATCGGTAATTATGATAAGATTATTGTCAAACTATCAGATAAACGGGAGTTCACGAGTAATAAGGTAAAGTTGATTGGGCGGGATACCAAGACCGATTTAGCGGTCTTAAAGGTCGAAGCGGATGAACCCCTGCCTTATGCCGAGATGGGTAACTCGGATGAGATTAAGATTGGTGATTGGGCGATTGCAATCGGTAACCCGTTTGGTTTAGAGGGAACCGTGACCGTGGGCGTAATTAGTGCCAAAGGTCGTTCAGGAATCCCTTTGCCCGAAGGACCAACCTATCAAGATTTTATCCAGACCGATGCCTCAATCAACCCTGGTAATTCGGGTGGTCCATTAGTGAATATCAAGGGTGAGGTGATTGGAATCAACACCGCAATTCGTTCCCCGGTCGGCGCCAATGTCGGAATTGGTTTTGCTACACCAATCAATTTGGCAAAACGAATCTTTGATGAGTTGGTGACCAAGGGTAAGGTGACACGCGGTTACTTAGGGGTTGCCCCGCAAGAAGTTACCGAGGATATGAGAGAGGCGATGGGGTTAGCCGAACCCGGTGGTGTGCTGATTCGGGATGTTGTATCGAAAACACCAGCGGAAAGAGCCGGCTTAAAACCAGGGGATGTGATAACAAAATTTGACGGCAAAAAGATCACCGGAGTTGAACAGTTCCGCCGGGTAGTAGCGGAAACCAAACCCGGTACTAAAGTAACGATTGAATATATCCGCGATGGTGAAAAAAGAACAGTTGAGGCGGAATTGGAAGAATATCCGGAAGAGGTTGCCCAGGCACCTTCGGAGCAAAAAGAGGAGAAGCGCTGGTTAGGCATTCGGGTGCGGGATTTAAATCCGGATGAGAAGAAAGAACTCGGGCTACAAAGCGGCGTGATAATTGAAGAGGTCTTAGAAGATAGTCCAGCCGCCGAGGCAGGAATTCAGGAAGGCGATGTCATCATCAAGATAAATCGGGAGAAGGTTAATGATACCAAAGATTTCAATGCCATCGCCCGCAAACTTGCCAAGACCCAAAAACCAATCCTATTCCAATTGCGACGCGAAAAGGACACTTACTTTATTACAGTTAAACCGGAATGAAATAGTTAAAAAGGGGATAATTTAAAAGTTCGGAATAAATAAAAGTCTTTATGCCAATTAATGAGTCCAATTAGACCGTTTGTTGACGATAAAACTGTTACTGCCTATTTGAAAGATGTCTTAAAAATTCCATTGCTCACCCCAGAGCAAGAACAGGAACTTGCCCGACGTGCCCGCAAAGGTGATGAGGTTGCCCGTAATCAATTAATTAATGCCAATCTCCGGTTAGTTATCAATATTGCCAAGAGTTATATTGGCCAGGGTTTGTCCTTTGCTGATTTGATTAATGAAGGAAATGTTGGTCTAATTGAAGCGGTGAGGAGATTTGATGAACGGCGGGGGGTTAAATTGTCAACCTATGCTACCTGGTCAATTCGTTATAAAATTGTCACCGCCTTAGCGAACCGACGACTGATTAAATTTCCCTTAAGTGATCGGTTATTGATCAAGAAGGTGCGCGATACCTATTTGAAAATCTATAATAAATACGGTAAAGAACCAAGTATTGATGAATTGGCAACCGAACTTAAGGTTAAGCCCGAAGCAATTGCCCGTGCCTTTCTCCTTGAACCCAAAGAATTTTCTTTAAATGGCACGGATAGTGGCGAGCCGAGTTTGGGTGGACAAGAGTTATTGGAAGAGGCTTCGTTACCTTCACCGGAAGATATATATAAGAAAGGCGAACTTAGACAGGAAATCCGCAAAGTGCTTAATACCTTAAGCGACCGGGAGAGAGAGGTAATTGAAAAATATTTTGGAATCAAGAACGGTATCCCACGGTCATTAAGTCAAATTGGTAGAGAATGGGGAGTCTCCCGGGAGATGGTTCGGCAAGTAAAAAAACGGGCACTCAAGAAACTGAAAGGAAAAATTGAAGAGAAGGAATTACAAGAGATCTTAGGTAAAGGTATTTGATAAAGACTACTCTCCAAACAAATCCGATTTTTCCGCCTTGGGTGGACATGCGCTCCGCGTTGCGGGTCATCGGTCGGTTTATTTTTTTAAAAGCGTTGGTAATTAACCTTATTTTACTTTTTGGTTCACGGGTAACAGCTCTGGAGAATAGGAATGAAATTTGGCTATTAAGATTTTCTGGACCAATTGGTCCGGTTGTAGCAAGATATATCGTCTCGGGAATTGAAAAAGCCCAAAGCGAAAAGGCTCAACTTGTCATTTTAGCAATGGATACACCGGGTGGATTAGACGAATCAATGCGTGAGATGGTTAAGACGATTTTAAATTCAAAGATACCAATAATCGGCTATGTTTATCCGGCGGGGGCAAGGGCGGCTTCGGCTGGAGTCTTTATTATGATGGCAAGTCATATTGCCGCAATGGCACCGGGTACCAATATCGGTGCTGCCCATCCGGTGGCAATGGGTGGTAAGGAAATTGATTCCGTTATGCAGGATAAGGTAACTAACGATGCGGTCGCCTACCTTAAGTCAATTGCCCACCAACGGAAAAGAAATGAAGATTGGGCAGAAAAAGCGGTAAGGCAAAGTGTCTCGGCAACCGAAAACGAAGCCCTGAAATTAAAAATCATTGACTTAGTCGCTAGGTCAATTGAAGAATTAATTCAAGCATTAAATAATAGGGTAGTCAGTATTGATGACCAAAAGATAATTTTATCGACCACTGCGGCAAAAATAAAAAATTATGATATGTCGCCAACCCAAAGATTTCTTTTTTTATTGACTAATCCCAATATTGCCTATATTCTTCTCTTGCTTGGTATTTATGGTCTATTTTTTGAATTGCAAAACCCAGGGGCAATCTTTCCTGGGGTAATAGGAGGGATAGCACTGGTCCTTGCCTTTTACTCTTTTCAGATGTTACCAGTAAATTATGCCGGCTTGGCATTGATTATCTTAGGGATAATTATGTTCATCTTGGAGATTAAGATAACTTCCTATGGACTTTTGACGATTGGTGGTATTACCTCCTTATTTTTAGGTTCACTTCTCCTTTTTGAATCACCCCTACCGTTTTTCCGACCATCCATTGTCTTACTAATTGTGGCGGCAGTCGTTACTGCCTTATTCTTTGCGTTAATTGTCGGTTTAGGGATTAGGGCGCACCTACGCAAACCAACCACGGGTAAAGAAGGTTTAGTGGGGGCAATTGGCATCGCCTCGGAAGACTTAAACCCAAGCGGAACAATTATGGTTGAAGGTGAATTATGGTCAGCCGAATCGGTTTCGGGTTTGATAGAAAAAGGTGAGAAGGTAAAGGTCTTAGAGGTTAAAGGGATGTTGCTTAAAGTTGAAAAGGTTTAATATGACAAAAATCTTGGACGGCAAAAGTCTGGCTGAGAGAATAAAAACAAACCTTAATTCAGAGGTAGCACTTTTGCGCCAAAAAGGGGTTGTTCCTAAGTTAGGGGTGATTTTGGTTGGTAACTACCCGCCTTCCTTGATTTATGTTAAAAATAAAGAAAACGCCTGTCGGAAAGTTGGTATTGAGACGGAGACAATAAGACTCAATGAAAATAGTTCACTTACGACAATTTTAAAGATAATTGATGAATGGAATAACGATAGAAATTTGCATGGGATTTTAATTCAGTTGCCACTACCCAGTCACATTCCTTCCGATGAGGTCTTGGCACAAATAAATCCCCGTAAGGATGTTGATGGCTTGCATCCATTCAATTTCGGTCGGATTATGGCGGGAGAGCCTTATTTTTATCCTTGCACACCATTAGGAATCATTGAACTCTTAAAAGCGAATGAGATTAAAATTGAGGGTAGTAATGTTGTTATTATTGGCCGAGGGGAATTGGTGGGTAAGCCATTAGCCAATATGCTTTTGCGACGAAATTCAGAATGGGGCAATGCCACGGTTACGGTTTGCCATACCAAGACCAAAGATATTGCTCAGTTCAGTCGCCAAGCCGATATCTTGATTGTGGCAATTGGCCGTCCAGAATTTTTGAAGAAAGAGATGATAAAGCCCGGTGCGGTGGTGGTTGATGTTGGCGTCAATCGAATTGAGGTTTCGGGTGCGACAAAATTGGTTGGCGATGTTAAATTTGACGAGGTGGCTTGTTTGGCATCGGCGATTACTCCAGTGCCGGGTGGGGTTGGACCGATGACGGTAGCAATGCTATTAAAAAATACTGTCCAAGCTGCCAAAAAATCCCTTTAAAAACCAGTTCAGGTATAACCCAAAGACAATAAAAGATTACGGAAATTCAACTTCATTAGCGCAGAAAGGGATAAATCCGGGAATTTATTTCTCACAATTGGAAAAGAGACCCAAAAGTTTATAGTCGCAAAATAAAGAAACCAATCAGCCCGAATCGGGCAACAATTTACTAAGTAGCGTTGGGGCTTGTCCCAAACAACGTCGCTTTTTTCGGTAGTTGGCGGTGATTGGCGTTTTTACATTCATATTTCTGTCCGCATTTCCAAATGCCTTTAAAATTTATTTACAAGACTGAAGCCTGCCCTACATTTCTTCAATAGTTCAAATAAACAATTCCGCATTCATCCTTCCGCATTTTAAAAATTACTGTCCCCGAACCTGCTCCCCAGGTAGCCTACGGGGTAACCCCCGAGGCAGTCCCCGCGGTTGCTTCCTAAGTGAGCTTCTGTCAATGTTTGTGGAAATTTTTTAACTTCCATCATGCACCTTCCTTCACCTCTTACGCGTTGCACAAGAATCTGGTTCTATGTTCATTAACCGCTTCGCCTTATTTAATCGCTGCCGGAAACAAGCAGGGCAAACCTTTAGGTTTGCTTTGTTTCTAGGCAAGCAAGCGTTGGGATTTATCCCCAACAGAAGCCGAGGACAAGCCTCGGCGCTACTTGCTTTGCCCGAATCGGGTTTCCTTAATATTATCCATATGTAACCCGATTCGGGTCAAACCTTCCGCTTAAGGCGGATTAGAATTGCATTATCTTAGTATTTCACTCTTGATAGCTTCTTGCGCAACTTTTTTAAGACTATCAGCAATTGCTAAGACTTTATCCAGTTGGGCTAAAAATTGTTTAATCTTCTGTGTTTCGGTTTTTTGGGTTTTGGGCAAATTTCCTTGTCTGGCGGTTTCCGGACTAATTTTTCTTAATTCTTTATAATTGATAAGGGGTGTATTTTGCATATTGCTTTATCTCCTTGTTTAAACGTTTAAAATTAACCTTTGCTAACTTAAAAACCTGTTTTATGTAACCATTATAATTAAATCTCATAAACTGTATAGTATCTCTTGGACCTCTTGCGAAAATGACTTTACAAGTTGATAAATTTAGTTAAACTGATGAAAAATGCAAAAATGGGTATGTTAGGCTCTAATCTGATAAAGTCGTTATTTCTTTTCTGTTTAGCAGTCATTGTTTGTGCTGGTCTTTGTAAGAAACAAAAGATAAAGAAAATTTTGATTGGGAGGATTTGTGAGTAATATGAAAAAAGGTTTTTGTATTCCCAATAGTTTAGTTTGTGGTCGGTTGCCCTTGGGCTTTGTCCCATTTTTCTTCTTTTTCACTTCTCTTTTTGCTCAAATGGAATGGATTTGTGCAACCGATTCGGCTGGATGGTCGGGAAGAAGTGGGCACGCATCGGTTGTCTTTGACGATAAGATTTGGATATTTGGCGGACTCTATTACGGTTATATTAACGATGTCTGGTATTCAACTGATGGTGTAAACTGGACCCAAGCCATAGATTCAGTTAGTTGGTCTTGGAGGGTTAGTCATACTTCTGTCATTTTTGATAATAAGATTTGGGTGCTTGGAGGAAATGACAGAAATAGAGTTAGAAACGATGTTTGGTATTCTAGCGATGGCGTAAACTGGATACAAGCGACTCACTCGGCTGGATGGTCCGCTAGAGATGGTCATTCAACCGTTGTTTTTGATAATAAGATATGGGTGCTTGGGGGATGGGATTCATTAATTTCCCCTAAAAATGATGTCTGGTTTTCTGCTGATGGGGTAAACTGGACTTGTGCAACCGAATCGGCAGGATGGCCACGAAGAGGTAATCACACATCTGTTGTCTTTGATAATAAGATATGGGTGCTGGGGGGATGGGATTATTCTGGTAAAAGAAATGACGTTTGGTATTCAGTGGATGGAAATAATTGGACACAAGCAACCATTTCAGCAGGATGGTCAGCAAGAGCTGTATTCACCTCGGTAGTGTTTGATAATAAGATATGGGTGTTTGGTGGGCTCGATGAAGGTGGTAGTAGAAATAATGATGTCTGGTATTCTGCGGATGGTGTGAACTGGACACAAGCGACTGCTTCAGCCGAATGGATTAATAGAGTAGGGCATACCTCAGTGGTCTTTGATAATAAGATTTGGGTGCTTGGAGGGGAGTATATAGAAGGAAGTCTAAATGATGTTTGGTATTCGCGAGGGCTTGGGATTGAAGAGACCATTACGCCTAATGCTAAAAGCTTAACGATTAGGGTCTCCCCTGTTCTATTCACCACAAATGTTAAAATAACTTATAATCTGCCCAAATCGGCATTGGTTCGACTGAGTATTTATGATAGTTCAGGAAAAGAGGTTAAGGCATTATTTAATGGTAAGCAAGTTGCTGGTTTTCATGAGTTAAACTGGAATGGAAAAGATAATGCCAGCAGGAAACTTCCGGCTGGTGCTTATTTTCTCAAGTTAAAAGCAAATGGCTCAACAACTATAAAAAAGATTGTAAAACTTGAATAACTGCGATGTTTAACCGTAAAAACTCAAGGAATCGGTATTGGAGGAATAGTATGATAAAAAACCAAACATTCATTATCCTCTGCCTTTTAATGACTGCTCGTTTTTGCATTGGGAAAGAGTCGTTATTTGGACAGAGGATTTCTTATCATTACGGAAGCAACCTAATAAATCAGAAGCTGATTTTACTGCGATTGCCTAAATTGGCTTTGCAATTTGCTATTGACAATTATCTGAAATTTTGGTTAAATTGAAACCGGAGAAAAAGATGAACTTTAAGATGGCAACAGTGCTTTGTTGTATAGGGAATTCTTTTATATTTTTTGGATGTAGCGCTTATCTCATTAGCCAGTCTTTGTAAGAAACTTAGAGATAATGAAAATTCTGGTTTATAGAAAGGAACCATTGTGATAGATAAAGAGAGTTTGGATAGATGGTTCAACACAAGCTTGTTAATGCTTTTGTTAATCACCTTCTTGAATTCACTTTGTAGACATCCTTATCACACAAATCCGGATCTCCGACTATTAGTCGGAGATACACTCACTTTCGACGATTCTATTCATTGTTCTAATCCGGTTGTTTCACCGAAGGATAAAAAAGTCTATTATCTCGGGAGGCCTTCGGATAGCCACGGTCAAGTAAACGCAGGTTCAATCTACACTATAAACTTTGATGGAACCGACAATAAAAAATTCTTAGAAGGAAAGTTTTACAATTTAGCGGTTTCTCGAGATGGCGAGAAATTGGCGGTTTTAAATTATCGTAGTTATGAACCTCTTGAACCGGATAGCCTTATTCTTGTAATAACTATAAGCACTTTGCAAATAGATAGTTTCTGGATTTCTTTTCGAGGAGTCGGGAAAATTGAGTGGAACAAAGATGGAAATTACTTGTATTACCCCGCGCACAGCATGATACACCGGCTACACTTACCGACCAGAAGTGAAGAGGTTGTTGATTCGATTCCAAGACTTGTAGGATATGACCTTTTTAGTAACGATTTGATTTATCTCGACTCAATGGTGTTTGGTGTTCAAATTAGCCCTAATGATAAGTATGCAATTGGGATTGGAAGCGATTGCAGGGTTTTTTTAATGCGTAATATTGAAACCCAAAAATTAGATACACTCAGCGGTCTAGCCGAACCCTATGCACAAGGAAAGGTTCAATATCCTTATTGGCATCCCGAAGATAATACCATCGTATTTATGGCGCAACCATATTGGGGCTCAATGCAACAGAGTTCCGGTGAGATTTGGATTCTAAAAAATGTTTTCGATTATATAAAGAAAAAATAATAAGGTACTGTCAAAAACTTTATGAAAGATTATGAAAAAAACCACAGAGGTCACAGAGATAAATTAAGTTCTCTGTGTTCTCGTAAGGGATTATCTTTGAAGAACATAGTCCACCAAATGCGGATTGAAGAAAGGTCTAAAACGACTGATAATTTAAGAAACACAGAGAAGGAGGAAGCATGGAATTTTCTAAGTTCTTGATATCAAAAGAATTCTCTGTGTTCTCTGTGGTTAATTTTGACAATACCTAATTTGAAAGAAAGGAGGCTTTTATGATAGATAAAAAGAGTTTGGATAGATGGTTTAACACAAGCTTGTTAATGCTTTTGTTAATCACCTTCTTGAATTCACTTTGTAGACATCCTTATCACACAAATCCAGACCTCCGGCTATTAGTCGGAGACACTCTAATTCTTAATGATTCTATTCATTATTTTAATCCAGTCATCTCGCCAAAGGATAAAAAAGTTTATTATCTCGGGGTACCTTGGGATAGCGTTTATTCCGGACTATACGCAGGTTCAATCTACACTATAAACTTTGATGGAACCGATAATAAAAAATTCCTAGAAGGGAAATTTCGCAATATAGCAATCTCACAAGACGGCGAGAAATTAGCTGTTTCAAATTGCCGTAGTTATTTTCCTTTTGAACCGGAGAGTCTCATTTTAATAATTAACACAACATCTATGCAAATGGACAGTTTTTGGGTTTCGCAGCGAGAAATTGAAAAAATCGAATGGGGCAGAAATGGAGACTACTTGTATTACTCGTTTTTATATTATACTTATGATACTATAAGAGTACGTTCGTTAATATACCGTTTGCACCTGTCTAGTGCAACCGAAGAGTTTATTGATACTTTCCCCAGGGTTGTCGGATTTGACCTTTTTAACAACGACTCTCTTTATCTCGACCCAGTTATGGCGCATTGTCAAATTAATCCCATTGATAATAAGTATGCGATTGGAATATGGAGCGGGTATGAGTTTTTAATGCGCAATATTGAAACTAACAAATTAGATACCCTTAGAAGTTTTGCTCAACCATATGCGAGGGGCAAAGTTGATTACCCTTATTGGCATCCTGAGGAAAACACTATCATATTTATGGCACGGGAGGAGGTAGGCCATGGAAGGGGGACCCCCGGAGAAATTTGGATTCTTGGAAATGTTTTTGAATATATAAAGGAACAATAAAAGAAGGGAGGAGTAATGAAAGGAATAATATTTTGTTTGTTCTTAACAGTTTCTCTGTTAAGTGGAGACACAATTGCTCCTTTTTATAGTCGTGTGTCAGTAGTTGAAGGCAAAGCAAAGGTAGGTCAGGAATTTAATCTGGCATTCACCTTGAAAGCATTAATGGACTTACCTGAAACGAGGATACTTTTCGAAATCCCTAAAGGAATAGAACTTGTAGATGGTACTCCAATACGGACAGTTTATCCTCATTCTGGCGATTCGATTGCCGAAACAATTTGGCTAAGAATTCTTTTCGCAGGACCTTATCGAATCACGATTCATACAATCCTGGCTCCTAATGACACAATTCCCATTTTACAGCATTATGCTAAAGATTTTTATATTATAAGCAGCCAAGATTCAGCGATATATTCGGAAAATCCAGAAAGATAATACAGAGTATAACCTAATTGCTGATGAAACAATTGGTGAGATACCTCCTGAACCTCCTGAGCCTCAATCTTATACAATTTCAGGGACGATCACATATTGGAATCAAAGTGAGAATGCGTCTAACATTTTAGTAAAACTTATCTCTAGGGCGACGGGTTCAACACAAACAACTTATACCAATTCAAATGGATTCTATTCTTTCACTGCAGCACAAGGACAATATACCTTAATAGTCTTTGCCCAAAACTTCGCGGGAGAAGTTCACGAGTTTTGGGTAGCGGATGTTGACTACCTACAGGGCATTGACCTTTACTGTTCTCAACCCACATATCGTTTTAGAGAACTAAACATCAGCCTTTACAGTAATTTAACCTTAAATTTTGATTTTAATGGATTGGACGCAGACCGTGCAAGGATTTTATGGTTGATACAGCGGAATAAAGATTGGATGAATATTAGTACCGGCAGGACTCTTGATTATATTGAAGTATGCTATCCAGCAAATACTATTTATATTGATTTGCCCGCGCCGTATGAAGATGAAGAGTACGAATTAGATCTCTCTGCATTTTATGTTTACTTCGCCAAACTACAAGCAGCTTGTATAAAAATCCCCCCAGAAGTACCTCTCATTAAAGGCGGTTGGTTTGGACTTGGAATTTATTATAGAAACCCTCACCAATTTATTATTCCGGATGAAAATTGGATTAGCGGTTTAAATAATGAAATTGAGGTTGCATCACACGAATGGTCACACGGATTGATGGTATCGGTATTGGGCGGGAAAGTGCCATACGATTGGGGATTTGCCGAGCACGATTATGCCGATGTAAATAACCGTGGTTTCGCTTTTTCCGAAGGTTTTGCCGATTTCAATAGTCTGGCTATGTGGGCAGATGCAATCGGAATCAATGCACCTTCATTTACACCTGTTCGTGAAAATTTTTATGCTAATCGTGTTCCGAATCCCAATCCACCACCTAATTATCTCGATCTTCCTTTTTATCGAGGCTCTTTTTCTAATACCAATGGTGATTCGGTAGAAGGTGCGTTGATGCAATTTTTCTGGGACCTTTATGATAATCAACAGACTAATGACCACGAACCGAACATTGACGATGATGGTATTGATGGAGGAATTTCGAGAATAGTAAATACCCTAGCTTCATTAGGCACTCAAATGACTGTTGAAACATCAATTTGGGATACTATCGGCACCGAAGAAGGCGAGACATTGGCTTTTAAGTATAGGAAAGCGCACTTTCAGGGTCCGAGCTATGATTTCAGCAACGGATTTAAAGCGATATGGAACACTAATTATTCTTGGCTTAGAATTGACGAACTCTATAATGTTGATGTCCATCCATTTGATTATCTTGAGCCATATCCTGTACCGCCACCAACCTGTCTATATGCAAGTGATACAACCCATAACAGCGTAACACTGAGATGGACGGACGACGCTCAGAATGAAGGGCAATACCTAATTTATCGGCAAAGAGCCGGTTTGGGTTGGGTAATAATTGGTACACTTTCCCAAAACTCAACACGCTTTATTAACCGTAATCTGGATTATTGCACTGGATATTATTACAAAGTAAGGGCTCTTACCTGCGATACTTCTGCTCCCTCCAATCTAATTTATATTAGGACCAAATACCTGCCAGTTACTTATCTTCAGGCTAATGCTGGTAATAAAGAGATTCAATTGCGTTGGAATAATCCTGGGGGGTAACTTTGCAGGTACGCTGATTGTGCGGAGTGCAAATAGAGCAATCGATTGGGATCCAACCGACGGGACTTCCTATGCTTTGAATCAATGGGTATCACCAAGCGTCAAGGTTGTTCACAATGATGACGACAACCATTCTCAGAATCCTTTCATTGACACTGGGCTTACAAATGGGACTACTTATTATTACAAAGCGTTTGCTTACAACTCATCTACCTGGTACTCGAAAGGCATATAAGTTTCTGCGGTCCCTCGCCAAATTTCTGTCTCTGAATTTAGCCTAATGACTGCTTTTAACAATACCTCTCGAATTGCTTATGGTGGCGGAAAGTTGCATCTGGCTTTTACTGGAACATATGAGAATGACACCATCGTCTTCTATACTTATTCCATCGATAACGGGATGTCTTGGGTACAGCCTATAGAAGTACCTTGCGGTCGAGGTGCACAGTATCCAGCTTTAGCACTTAACTCCCCAAATGTGCCATTTATACTTTTCACGAAATGGGTGTATCGCCAAGGTGGCTGAGGTCTTAAACTCTACATTGTAAATTGTCAAACTTAGCATATTGATTCTTCTTCCGAACTCACTTTTTATAATAGAGGTGATAAGCCTTACACTGAACCTTACTCTTTATTTATGAAAAATGACACAGCCTATATAGCGGTGGCGGATAATGAAGATTCTCTTGATGGATATTGTCGGCTCTGGTGCTATAAGTATCATCATTCTCTTTCAGAGAAATTTGTCTTTCTGCAGGAGTGGTACATAAGAGACCCTCGTTACGCTTTCCATTTGCCTTCCATCATATTATATTCAGAAAATAGGATAATTATCACTTTTCTTTGGCGTGTGTTTTTTTATCTCGATTACGATTTAGAACTTGAGCTATTATACAAAGACCCAGACCCTCAGTCACCTTGGATATGGGTTTGGCCAATCCCTTCCCTTCCCAAAACTCCATTTTGTTACCATGCATATTCTTTAGCTTCAAAAGGGACTACCCTATACGTTGCCATAGAAACTTTCGATAATATCAGTATTTGGCGAGGAATGAGGTATGGAAATAGTTACAACTGGTCTCAGAATCCAGAGTTTTCCTATGAATACTATTATCTACATAATGCTTCCCCTGTTATTATTGATGGTAACTATTTGGTGTGGTGTACACCGGATGAAGTCTGGTACACAAAGCGGGATTGGAGAGGTTGTTGGATGGATGCTGAAATAATAGGCTATTCTCCATATATCAAAGCCTATTCCCAAGCCTGCTTAGGGAAAAGAACGGTAAATCAATTGCTTCATGTAGTCTGGACCGAAGGTGGTTATGCACCGCCATATTGGATAAGGAGTGCAAATGTAAAATTGCCAATCTGGTGCGTCCCCTTTGATAAAGCGACTGGACCTAATAATGCCGAGTTGCTAACCGTTGATGCAGGAACGGATAATATTCATATGGTTTTTAATACCGGCTCGACGATTGCTTATACCAAATCAACCGATGAAGGTGAAACATGGGACGATGTTATCGAAGTTGATTCTGGAGTTAATCCTTCTATTGTCCTCGACTCCGCTGGCTTACCGAGAATCACTTATCTGAAAAATGATACCGTGTTCTGCCAGATTCTGAAACCGGATAGTAGCTGGGACACCATTGTTATCTTTGGCTATAACGAATCCTGGAAACCAGAACAACCAGCCGTAGCACCAAGCTATCCGCCCGAATTAACTGATTATTCTTATTGCATATTCTCGGCAAATGACCCCACGAGTTTTAATTCAAAGGTTAATCTTTCCATCTTCGGTATAAATTCGGATATTGCACCACCACCGAATGAAGTCGCATCGGGTGAGAGTCTCGCCTCACCCTCAATTGCCATAACCCCGGGTGATTATCTCCATATTGTCTGGGAAGATAACGGCGAGATATATTATCGAACTTCTCGGCATCCGATTAGCCTTGGACAAGAAATAGAATGGTCGGAAATTTATAACATCTCAGAAACGCCTGATGTTATCTCAGAACATCCAGTAATTGAAGCCTTTGGTGAGAATATTATTGTTGCCTGGAAAGAGGGCGAACCGGGTGAGATTTTCCGAAGAACAAGAAAACTTCCGAATGATAGTATCGTTTGGGGCGAACGCGAAAACATCAGCCAAAGTCCGAATCAAGAATCCGACTATCCGTTTCTTTCAACCCCTGATGTCGTAGCGTGGCAGGAACAAATTGATTCCTTGAACTACGAAATCTATGCCTGGATACAAGGCGATATGGTTAATCTGAGTGAGACCGAAAACGCATCAAGATACCCCCATATCGCAGTCGAACCGTTAAAAGCAACTGACGATGGAGCCGGTGCCATTACTATTGATTCCAAAATTACCATAAATGCCATCTGGACTGAAGCTATTGCTTCGGAAAGTCTATATGAAGTAAGATTCAGGCGCTATGAACATAACCCAACTTCGGACGACAAAGCAACCGAATATATTGACGTCGCTATCGGTGATAGCACACCGTCTCCTTATTGTGAGAATCGCTCCGGTTTCATAGACTATGGCGAATTTTCCTGCGATTATAGTAGCTCGCCCCTTGTCTATAACTTGCCTTACTTTAATCCAAACTCAAATTATGTCTTAAGAGCAGTGGTCTATAAGGAAGGTTCGAGCAACTGGCGCGAAGAGATGTATGTTGACACGACTTTCATTACTGAAGTTGTCTATACACCGTATGTTCCAGAAACGGTTTACGTCTTACTGCCGAAAGAAACTTATGAGAATGATTTAGCAATAAACAAAGAGATTGAAAGGATATTAGGAAGTTACGCCTTACTCGCCGATTTGAAGATATACGAGGTGAGTCTGGCTGGTTCAACTGGTGGCGGGGGTGCTCAAGGAAATAGAGGAGATATAAAGCGCTATGCTCTTTATCAGAATCGTCCGAATCCATTTAAAGACTTAACGAAAATTGCCTTTGCCATACCAAGCGAATGTAAGGTTTCACTTTTCGTTTATGATGTTTCGGGCAGAAGGGTCCGAACCCTGATTGATGGAAAAATGCAGCCGGGTAATTATAACCTGAAATGGGACGGCAAAGATAACCAGAACCGGAAGTTGGCACAGGGCATCTATTTCTATCGGTTACAGACTGAAGACTTCAAGGCGACAAAAAAGATGGTCTTATTGAAATAGGTATTGGCTAATTAGGGAGCTACTGTCAATGTTTGTGGAAATTTTTTAACTTCCATCACGCACTCTCCTTTCGATTCTTTATTTCAATACCATTACGATACTTCACACCAGCTATCACCGCCGCCGCTAATTCAGGATA
>Ga0123519_10005565_pt1 | contig 20032 bp, 21 predicted proteins | sample YelNatPaOPRAMG02_FD_87396 | JGI IMG/M metagenome (GOLD analysis project Ga0123519, IMG submission 87396) | Hot spring microbial communities from Yellowstone National Park - Yellowstone National Park OP-RAMG-02 (version 2) | ecosystem: Environmental > Aquatic > Thermal springs > Hot (42-90C) ...
ATGTGCTCCACGCGGCTTTATAGTTTGAAAGCGCGCCGACGATTATTCGATAATGATATTTAGGGATAGTGGCGAAGTTAAGTTGAATGTCTATCATCGATTATTTGAAGACATCTAGCAGATAGTGGCGAAGTCTGGTTTAAAAATTAGGCGGCCTTTAGCGTCCCAAAATTCTCACTGCAACGCTAGTTGAGATAATTGTTTCATTTAGCCTTTTTACCTTTTCCGCCTTTCTTCGAAAGGAGATAATAGCCCGCGCCAGCTGCAACAATCACTATTGCTAAGAGACCTAGCCATGTGTAATCCATGCTTGGCTTTGCTGCTTCGCCTGTTGCAGACGGCTTCTCCTCACTTGGCGGTGCGACTGTTTTCTTCTCACCGCTTATTGCGAAAATCGACAATCCGGACGGTGAGACCGCGCTGTAATAGATGTACTTGTCATCCTCATTTGATTTCGTTGTCGTTAACATTGTCCATGTGTTGTTCTCAAGTCTGTAAGCTGAAACCTTTGCTGGATCAATCCCGTTCTCATCGATCCATGCTTTCTCAACTTTGAAGTCAAGTGTTGTTGACGAGAGGTCGCTATCCTTGAAGCCATTCTTCTCAACCTTCACATACGCGAAAGGTATACCTGGCACAGCAGGCGCATCTGCTGGCGGCGCTGCAATCTTTGATGCTGTTAGTGAAATCCCAGAGAGCGCGTTCGCGAACGTGACTGAAACCGTTATCAATGGAAGGTTTGGCGCGATAGAGAGGTTGTATGAAACACTCTGGCCAGCGCTAACCTTGTTCGTACTCGCGGATGCTTGAATTGAACTTGTGCTAGAAACGTGCGTAGCTGATTTTGAAATTGGCGAGTACACGGTAAGCGTTGCAGAGCTGCTCCCCTCGTTTCCGCGCGTATCAACAGCTGTGCATGTTATCGTCTTTGTCCCAACTGCGCTTGGTTTATACGTACCTGAGCATGAACTTGTTCCAGAGCAAATTGTTGTTCCGTCACTTGAAGTCGCCGTTACGCTCGCGACGCCGCTGCCGTCCGTCGCGGAACACGAAACAGTAATGCTGTTTCCGACGTAAATGCTTGATGATGAAAGACTAAGAGAGATTGAAGGTGCTTGCTCTACGAATAAAACAAATAAACTAAACTTCGTTATGTTCGCATAATAGTACTTTTCATCGCTGTTTATTCCATGCGCGCTCGTAAACTTCGAGGCATCTGTCTCCCAAGCGCTGTTGTTCCAGCGCGCGAGGAAGAGTTTTGACGGGTCCTCGCTCTCCGGATAGCTGATATTTATGAAAATCCACGAATCAGCAGACTCGTTTGTTATGTTCAAATATCTTATTCCTCTTTCGATGTCATTGCCCGCGGAACTTGCTTTATCCAGCGAAATGTCTGTAGCAACAAAATTCAATTTATAGCCAACATCAAAGTTATTTGCTATATTTTCAACCGAATCTGCCAGCGAAGCAAATGCGTGTTCTGAGTTTACTGTAAAGTTGAACAATCTATTGTAAGAACTTGAGAAAAACTCTATTCCAGTATCGCTGTTTGTACTAACGCCTATTAAGGTATTGTTCTGGGATGAAAATAGCAATCCGCCTATTATGTTATTGTTAGCAGAAATATTCATGATAGTAGCATTTGATGTATTCGCAAGGAAGAATCCTTCAAAATTGGAGCTTAAATTCAGATTTTTCAATGTAATGTTATCACATGAAACAAGTGCAACGAACCCTGCATTGCTAGTTTCATTGATTTCTGAATTTCTACAATTGTTTGGTCCATATTTCTGATTCGTCCAATAATAAATCGGTTTCCCGTTAATCTTGTTCGTTGTATTAATATCATGATAAAAGTTAACAACGTCCTCTCCTGCGACGCCAAACCCTAAAAGGCTGCCATTTATATTATTATATACCATTGTGATGTTTGTAGAATTCTGTAGTAAGAATCCTATGGCGTTAGACAATAAAGTATTGTTTGCAAAGTTGCTGCTTAAAGAAACATTCGAGTACATTCCTATGAAAACGCTTTCGATTGTATTGTTAGTATATTTATTAAACTGCGCCCCAATTTCCAAGATACCGAAAAAGCTGCCTTCAGAAACAGTATTGTTAGTTATGCTATTGTTTATGCTTGTCTCATATATTACAATAGAGCCGAAAATGTTTTGAGTCAAAGTATTATTCAAAATACTCGAATGTGAAACATTTGTCAGGACGATTCCATAGGAATTGTTAACCACAGTGTTGTGCGCAACATAAGAATAGTTGCTTCCAGGATCAACATCAATACCATCATCTGAATTGCCCCAGACAAAATTGTATGTAATGTTGTTGTATTTTGACTCGCTCAGCGCGATACCATCTTCAATGTTTGAAAGGATTGTGTTGTTGAAAATAACGTTATTGTCTGAATGATATTCTAACTGTATTCCTATTTCTGTTCCTCCTATGCCTTCTATAATATTTTCAACAACTGTCTCATTTGTAGATCTAATGATATAGATTCCATAATCAGTTGATGACCCGTTGATATTAGCTATTATGTTACCTTGGATTATATCGTTTTTACAACCCGACGGTATCACACCCGCATATATTCCGTCTGTGATGTTGTTTTTGTGTATAAAATTATTCATACTATCATTAATAGAAATTCCTCTTGTCTCAATTAAGATATTTTCTTCTATCCTCGAGAAATTCGTTTCTGAGAAATAAACTCCGTAATTACCTTCAGTCCAATTAATAACATTACCCAGAATAGAGACATTTATCGAAGAATAAACACCAATTGCATCCCTTGAAGGTGAGTTCTCGATTAAATTTGTTGAAATGTTAGTATTGTTCACGCCTTCGAAATAAAGCGGTGCCTTTGTAAATATGTTTCCGACTATCGAATTGTTTTCAGATGAATTCAAATAAATACCGTATGTAAAGTTGACAAATATACAATTCATAATAGTGTTGTTGGACTTTGAAGATAAATTTATTCCAGAACCAGAAGCGTTCCCTCTTATAGTATTGCCACCGCAATCAAAAATTTTGTTAGTAAAATTTTCTGGATTATCTATACATGTGCCCTGCACAGTAATGTTCGCGGTTAATACAACTGTGTCATAGGTATTGTCGTTCAGCGCCGCGACGCAATCGCTACAACTATTACATTCAAAATATCCACCCGCGTCTGTATATGCAAACGTCAACGTTGAAAACAGAGCTGTTATGAAAATTATGATTAATGACATTGTTTTCATCTTAATCACCCTTTTTTATTTGGTTGACTTAATTTATAAAGATTGCACCCGTTTTGTTGCACGATTCTGGCTGTCATTTAATTATCTGATATTTTAGGGTTTTGTTGCGCAAATAATCATGAAAAGCAGGAAACAATAACTTTGTCTCGAAAGCCATAAACCTGACCTTGCCACCACTGCTCAAACTAATTTGCGGCTTATATCATTACAACTTTACTCGCTGTTCTATTATCACAAATAATCGGCGCAGCTCCCAAAGCCCTCGGCGGCGCCCGACTTTTTGGGTCGATACTTAGATTTCATTTCGTGATGGATGACGATAATGATAATTAATAATTAGTTGTTCCTCCAAATTTCGTTTGATAATGATTCATATCGGATAATGGCAAAGTTAAGCATAAAATCTAACATTTTAGCTTGAAGGCGCACCTGAAAACACCGCTCGCATTAATCATGCAAACACATTCCGCTCTTTGCGCGCCGGAGGGTCGCAGAAACCTTCAAATAGATAAGGTTAAAAATTTCAAAATACTATTCTTAATTGAGCGGGGGTCGCCAAGCCAGGTCAACGGTGCAAGGTTGAGGGCCTTGTGGGTTAGCCCTTCGTGAGAACCTCGCTGCGAGGTCACGAATTCAAATCTCACCCCCCGCACCAAAAGCCTTTTTGGAAGAGCATGTAAAAAGCTTTATTCGAAAAACACTTAATTTATGAGGCTTGTGAACTTCTTTCCGTTTTTCCGTCTATGACGATGAGCGCATGGAAGTCTTGGAAGGTCTTGAAATTTTTCCTCAGCGCGCCTTCGAAAAAGGCTTGCAATTTGTCATATGACTTCTCATCGCTTAAGCGATATTTCTTAACAAATTTTCGCGTATAATTATCGATAACGAAAATCGGTTTATCAAGCGCATAGAGCAGTATGCTGTCCGCGGTTTCTTTTCCAACGCCAGGAAGTTCTAAAAGATCTCTTCGAAGTTTATTAGCATCGCTTTTCATCAACTTTTTCAGTCCACGCGCGAGGACAAAGCTTGCAAGAGATTTAAGATACCTCGCCTTAGCATGGTAAAACCCAGAAGGCCGCACAAGTCGCTCTAAGGTTCTGAGCGGCATTCTATGGATACCTTCAATGCTACACGCGCCACTGCGCTTCAAATTTTCCACTGCACGCTCAACGTTCCTCCAATTCGTATTTTGAGTAAGGATAGCGCCAATTATAACTTCTTCTCTATCCTTCATGCTTTTGGGCCTTTTACACCACAACTTCCATTGATCATGCAGAGGCCTATACTTCTTCTTAAGAAATTTATACAATTCAAAAATGTCCATGATCCCACCGCTCAGATCTTAGGTTTCTCTATCCAAACAACGTCGAGCTTTTCGCATCGCGCAGGCTGCCCCAGGATTTCAGAAACGCTCGGCTTTGTCCTACCTTTATCGCCAGAAATAAGTTCTTTAATGTAGAGCCCAGCATCGCAACGCACGCGAAGTTTAAACTTCTTGCTGTTTATAAAACTTGTTGATATTCTCATAACCCTCCTCCGCCGCACGAGATCAGACCTCCTGTGACTAACGCGCGTAGGTGTGCGCTGCTCCACTTGTCCAACAAGTTGCTTTAATTTCCCAAGTTCTGATTTTTTAATTGGTTTGCTGAGTGCAACAACCGCAACATATTCCTTATTTCCATGCTCTTCTTTTATTTTCCTGACAACATCCATATCTACGAGCCGCAAACTCTTAACTCTAACATATTTACCCCTGTTAATCTTTTTTTCGACATCGCGCAGGTTTGCAGAGCGTTTTTTGGGATTATGAATTTCGATAACAAATGGTCTCCAACCGAGGCAGAGCGCATCAATATCCTCTCTCCCAGAACCATGGAAAGAATGGTCGCCCCCGTCGAAAAAATTTAAAAGATGTCTCCCGATTTCCTCTTCTATAGATGTTTTGTATTTTCCTGGTGTGCCCCACCGAGATTGAGGTATTCCGCGCCTTATTTTCTGATAATAACCAAAAACGAAAACTGAGCGAATGTTATATGTTATTTTATTCTTATTAAAATCAATTAGAAAAGATATATCAGGCATTTTCAAATCAGCCTTCGCTGTTGTGATGCTTTCAATCCTCTTTCCAATCTCCCTGTTAAGTTCAACTTTAATCGGCTCGCAATACGAAATGCCAAACTCTTCCCAAAGTTTTTCCTCTGCCTCCAAGATCTCGCGCTTTGGTCTGACGCCGACGAGGAATGTCCTAAACTCGAGCCCAGATACTTTCTTAACAGCCCTCGCCGCAATCTCATCTAAATGCTCAAAAATGCCGCCGCAAACCTCGCATGCCGTTTTCCTTTCTTCGAGGCCCTTCATTTTTTCTTGAACATCTTTGTTTCTAAAATTATAACCGATGAAGTTGCTTAAATCGAGGTCATTTGCAGAAACAATACCTGCATCTATCGCCCCAGCGACGACTGTCCTTATCGCCCTTCCACGCTCCGCGTTTGTAAAGCCCGAAAGCAATTGTGCAAACTGTCGCCCTATACAATTGTCACATATCTTCCGCTTGAAGAGTATTTCTATTTTTTCCATATGAAATAATTATTATGAATACTTTAAAAATGCCGACGGAGTATTATTTTTATGCAAAAAGGTGTAAATTTGATATTGTTGTTTGTGATAATCACCCAAATCCTAGGGCTGTATCTTGGAATTCAATACAATGATGCAATTGCTGCTGGCAAAATGTCATCAGCAGTTGAAAATCCGGAAAGTATAGAGTCCGCGCTGTTCTTGTTCGGCGCTATACTTATAACGACGATTATTATTTTATTCACGGTTAGATATTGGGACAACTTTATGATTTACCTCGAAAATTTCGTTATTTTCACTATTTTGATATTATTTTTTGACAGTATACTTCCAATTCCAGTGCTCACTCTATATTTTGCATTCGGGCTTGTATTGTTGAAGATTTTCAATCAATCTGAAATAGTAAGAAATCTCATAGGCGTGATATGCGGCGCGACAGTCGGCGCGCTGCTGGGCGTTTCACTTAATATTATCCCTGCACTCTTGTTCTTCCTAATTTTAGTGGTTTATGATTTTATTTCGGTTTTCATAACAAAACACATGATAAAACTTGCCGAGACAGTCACGAAGAATCCTAGTAGCCTCATGTTCTCGAGCGCTCATAAATTTTCTAAACCCGTTAAAATTTCTGGAAAGTTTAAAAAGGTCCATGTATTTCGCTTAGGTCTCGGCGACGCGATAATTCCTCTGATCTTTATAGTTTCTGCACTTAGAACATTTGGCGTTGTCCATGCTTTGTTCGCGATGGCCGGCTGCTGGATTTCGCTTTACATCCTCTTCAGATACATAACAAAACATCCAAGACCTCTTCCAGCGTTGCCGTTCCTCTTTCCTGGAACGATTGCTGGCTTTTTGTTAGCATTTTTGGTTTAACGCCACGCCACCGCCTTGAATCCTGTATTTAATTATCAAACGTTGTTGTTTCTCGTTATCTTTCACCCCGACTTCGCCAAATTATCAGATTGGTCAATAAACAACAGTTTCAATTATCACATTAACAGCTTATTGTTCCGCCAAATGCCGGCGCCCGCCACTTTTCGCATCTATACTTAAACCAGTTTTGATAATAAATTAGAACGCTGGGTTCTGTGACGAAGTTAAGATAAATGACTTAATATTCGCCCGAAAACGTCGCGCGCCACTCGCACCTTTCGCATTTGAACTGTTCTGATAATAAATTAGAAGATTAGGGTTCAAGCGGCGAAGTTGAGTTTCACCAAAAATTATCGGAAAATTTGAGGCTTGCTGTAATTCGCCCAAAAAGATGAATAAAACACTGATTCTTATCTTTGCCGCTTTAGCTCATGTTATAATTTATTAACTTACTCAGGGAGTCCAACCCGCCGCGCGCCGTTGCAAATATTTTGCGTGAATTTTATAAAAAGTAGGATAAAGTTTGTTTTGCGATAATAAAAATCCAAATGACAAATGGTGGGCGCGCTGAACGGCGACGAGGTTAGGTTGATTTGCGATAATAAAATCCTGTAGCAAATTGATTTAGGTCGGGTTCGCGTTGTCGAGAAACCAATTTATAATTGTAATACAACTTGATGCAAGATAAGATTGCGGCCCTAACGAGATTTTCGCTCTGGCGTATCTTTCAGCAAATCTCTCGTCGTTCCTAGGTATCCCTATATGGTCGCCGAGAATAAAAACAAAGTCATCGCCCTCGAGCGCGCAGTTCTTTATATTCTCTCCTTTTTCATGTAAGATATAAATCGGATGATTAGAATATTCTCTCACAACATCCTGAAAGCTTTTTCTTTCAGCAACTATGCCGCTCCGCGTTCTCATTCCAACATCTGAGAGCGCTTTCTTTATCCATGATGCTACAGAACGCTCGTCCGGACTCACACCTCTTAGAATATTAGAATCGATCGTTATAGTTATCGGAGGGTTTGGGGGCCCGTTTAGAACTCCGATAATTTTTGTGTCCTTGCGAAGTGCATGCGAAAGCCAAAGCGCGGCTGTGGTACACCTGCATAGTACATCAATTCGCCCACCTGAACTTGGCAGATCATCTAAATTGAAATTTCCGTCTGTTCTTGCTTTGTTTAAATAAAGAATGAATACGCGCATCAAATCCCCATCAAACCTTTAAGACCTTTGAATCGCTTCATGAGAGATTGGAGTGAGCCGCCCTTAAGCCCTATCTTTGAAACCTTTTTCATCTGAGAATACATTTTCAAAAGGTCTCTTATATCTGACTCGGGAACTCCGCTGCCGCGCGAAATCCTCGATATTCTTGATGAATTTATTATATCTGGATTAGCGCGTTCCTCGCGCGTCATGCTCTGGATCGCATACTTCCATTTTTTCATCTTTTCCTCCTGATTTGAAATGTCAACCCCTGGAGGAAGTGAGAAGCCTGGAAGTGAGCTCGCTATAGCTTTGAAAGAGCCCATCTTTTGGAATGCTTCAAGTTGTGTGAGCAAATCATCCATGGTGAATTTGCCGGTCGTGAATTTCTCAGCCATTTTCTTTGCCTCTTCTGGGCTGACTGCCTCTTTGGCTTTTTCCAAAAGTCCTTGAAGGTCCCCGAATCCTATGAGACGAGAAACAAAACGCTCAGGGTCGAACGCCTCGATTGCATCAAGTTTTTCTCCCGTGCCTATCCATTTAACTGTTGCTCCCGTTGCAGCGCATGCTGTTATCGCGCCTCCACCGCGCGCTGTTCCGTCCATCTTAGTAATCACAACGCCTGTGATACCAACGAGTTTTTTAAACTCGCTTGCTTGTGGTCCTGCTGCTTGACCGATATCAGCAGGTATTGTTAGAAGCACTTCGTCAGGCTTTACAAATTCCCCGAGTTCCTTTAATTCTGCGGCGAGTTCTGCGTCTAGCGCATTTCTTCCAGATGTATCAAAAATTAGTAGGTCATATTTTGAGAAATTTTCCTGTCCCTTCTTCGCTATTTCTATCGGAGATTTTATATCCTTGGGTGCATAGCACGGCACGCCCACAGCATCAGCAATCTGCTTTAATTGGTCCATCGCTGCTGGCCTATGAACATCGCAACCTATGAGAGCAACCCTTAGCCCTCGTTTTTGGTAAAACCTCGCTAATTTACCTATTGTTGTTGTTTTTCCAGAACCGAACAATCCGACGAGCATGATTTTCCTCGGTTTAAGTATGATTTCTGGCTTTTGCCCAACGAATTTAACAAGTTCTTCGTAAACAATATTGATAATATGCTCTTTTGGCGTGAAACCTGCCTTTGGTTTCTCATTAAGTGCACGGTCCCTTATTCTTTTTGATAAATCAAAGACGAGTTTAACATCAACATCTCCCTGCAACAGTGCGCGCTGGATGTCCTTTACAAGTTCATCGACAGTGGATTTGTCGATATATCCTGCACGGATTATTTTGTTTATTGCAGACCTCAACCCTTCTCCTATCTTTTCAAGCATAAAAGAAATAGGCAACCAAGTTTTAAATGCTTTTCTATTCCACTACCTCATATTTCGCCAAAAACTTCTTAGAAAGAGATTTCAAAATATGCTCGAATGCGTAGTCGAGAGACTTTTTGTCCTTTCCGTTCGCGCTGCCGGCGATGTCGTGTCCTCCGCCAGTGCCGGAAATGATTTCGCCGACATCCTTGAAAATTTGTGAAAGGTCGAGACCGTATTCTCGCATTGTTTCCTTTGCTCTGCTGCTTATTCTTATTTCATCATCCTTTATGCATGCAACAACCGCTATGTCTGCGCCGACCTTCAAGAGTGCGCGGCATGCTTGAGCCTCAAAACTTCCAACAATAGAAAACGCAACGAGGAAATCTTTTATTCTGTAAATCTTCGCGCGTGAGGCTGCTTTTAGCACGGCTATCCGCTCTGAAATGTCCGGCCGCGACTCGAGATACTTTGGCACAAATTGCATGTCAAAGCCGTGGTCATATAACTCTAGTATATCTCCGAAAACACTCCGGTCCGCGTGCGAGAAGTGTGCACTATCAGAAACTATTGCTAAGCCGAGCAAGAGCGCATCTTCCTTTGTAAGATTGTATTTCAGCGCTTTTGAAATGTTAAGCACGATTTGAGCACAAGCTTTTTTGCTCTCGTCAATATACGTTGCCTTTGCCGCTGCGGCAAGTGGGCCAGGAGGATGATGGTCAATGATAGCGTCCGCGCGAAAATTCTTAATCCCTTTCAATTGCTCCGGCACAGAAGTTTCAACAACTATAACATTAACATATTCAGAGCAATCCGGATCTATCAACACTTCGCTGCTGCCGGGCAGCGATGATGAAAGCTTTGAAATGCTCTCAGCCGCGCCAACATCAACTCTAAGCCCATGTGATCGCAAAATCCTGGCAAGCACGAGCGCGCTTGCTACCGCATCGACATCTGCGTTATGATGCGTGATTATAATGGTTTTCCCTTTCAAAATTTTTAAGTATTCTACGATTTCCATAATTCTAAATTACAGCAAAGATTTATAAACGCAAAGCTGCGCTTTTCACTTTTTGTGAGTAAAAAGAAGTTAAAAACTTTATTATTTAAAAAGATATTCCTCACAATTTCATATTACGCTGTGGAGGTGAAAACGAGATGACGAAAAAATGTTCGAAGGAAGATAGTTGGGAAAAATTACAACGTTGTGTAGAATATTTTTGGATAAATGAAAATACAAGAGTAGGGGTAGGAAAGGATGGCTCTTTTGAAGTCACCACGGTTATTGATGAAAACATAGCCGGAGGTAATACTCCAAACTATCAAGCTCATAGAAAAAATGAGATCTCTCAAAATTGTAGCGGTTATATGTTTGGAGGCCGACCAAGTGATGCAGAATTAAAAGGTGATATATCTCGAGAAGAGGCCGAAGAATTGATTAGAACCGGAAAAGCGGTTTATGTAAACGGTTGTCTTTTTAATCCAGAAACTGGAGAACAGATAGAATACCCTCCACTTTACGAATCAAAGCCACGCAATGTTTAAATCTTAAAATTTTTCAGGCCAACGGGAGCGTTGGCCGCTTGATTTTTGCGGGATTTCAAATTTAAATAGTTTATTTTTCTATTGATATATTGGAGGTAAAATTATGTCAAGTACTAAGGCGTTTTGGTGGAGAATTATTAATAGGGAATATGGAGAAGTTCTTACAGTATCTGGTTGTCAAATTGGATATGACGGGAATGGCGACTTTCGGATTATATACGACGCAAATAAAAATAAATTCGTTTATCCACAAAAACCTTGAAATCTGCTTTGTTGCAGGATTCTGATGGGCATTTTAATTATCCAGTTGGTTTTGTTAGCGATAAAATTAACTTAACTTCGTCGCTGAGACTCGATGCTCTAATTTATTATCAAATCGGTTTAAACGCAGATGCGAAAGCTGCGACGCGCGTCATTTTTCTGTGAGCAGGCTATTCACGCGATAATCGAAGCTACTGATTATCGAATGATTTTAATACTAATCTCACCATCTGCGCCCTTCAACATCAGCCAAACCAATTCGCCAATTGGGATTTTATTATCGCAAATCAAATTTTTTAGTCAAATCGACCAGCCGCCCACCTTAACATCTTAGATATATACCGCCTTCATACAAACTTTCCAGATAATTAACAAGATTCGAAATAGCGAAGTTAAGTTGATAGTTTGGCAAAGTTATGAATTAACATAAGGGCTGAAAAACGCTAACTTCGATTCAAAGTCCGCAAAATCAAAGATTTCAATTTGAAAGTGCGCCTAAAATTGTCGTTCCGATTAATTATGCAACGCACTTTTGAAATCGCGCGCCCGAGCGATTTCAAGACGCAGACTCATCGTCTGACGTGCCTTGAGAGGAAAACATGTTTTGAAGTTTCTTCTGAATATCGCGAAGGCGCTCTGTAAGTTTCGCCTCTTGATTTTCGAGATTTTTCAGTCGCACTTCAATTGTCTCCTTTTTCTCAGTCAATTCTTTCTCTATATCCTTTTTTGAAACTTTTATCAAAATTGGCCCAGCGATCTTAAAAACTTCTGTTGAATCTTTTGTTTTGCTCAGTTCGTCGAGTGCGTTCTCAACCTCAGCCTTCTCGATGTTGCTATTTTCTTTTTGCACCATAACAGCCTGAAGTGTCTGTTGCAACGATTGGAATTGTATAATAAGCTGTTGTGCTTCCGGTGGAATTTCTTCCTTAGGCATCTTTACTCACCTCTAATGCAAGTTTTGCGAGCTTTACGTACGAATTCACACCAGCCAAAAGCCCGGAAAGCTCGTGTGATGAAAATTCGAGAATAACAACGTTTGGTTTCGTTGAAATCGTTACCCCGAATTTTTTTGTTTGCTCAACGTCTTTTTTTAAGGCATCGGCAATATGCTCAGGGTCTCGGCATTCGAGCTCAATCCTACATTTATGCACTCAAATCGCCTTTAACTTCCTGGGTATTTCTGGTCTCTTTTTCATGAGCACTCTGTTACCACAATAAGGACATCTTATTCTTCCCTTCAACTGTTCCTCACTTATATCCTTGCCACAGCCGAAACATCTATACATTTTCAGATTCACCCTCTACCTTTATTGCTGTCTTCGGAAAGTAAGCCCCGCCAGCGAATTTCACGCCGCACTTTTTACATTTCCATATGCCTGCAGCAAGCCTTTTAAGCGCGGGGCGCTCGCAATACGGGCAAACCTGAGGTTGTTTTGATAACTTCTCTATAGCAGCAACTACTTTCTTCGTCTTCGTTCCATATCTAGGCCCATAACGAGCCGCACTTCCCAATTTCTTTACCATACATATCTCCAATACATTTTGAACGGTTAAGTATATAAGCTTTATGAGGTGCTGCTTGGACTGAGATAGCCGCGAAGCTGCGCTCCTAAGGCAATCGAGATATCAGCTGCTTTTTCAATTTCTGCAAGCGTGAAGTATCCTTTGCCTCCTTTCTGCACTGCGCAAATCTTTCCATCCTTTGTTGTAGCTATGCTTATTCGCGCGTCTATGGCACTTTCCTCCTCACCTGTCGCGTCGACGAAGAGTTTATCAGATATTTTATAAATTGTCACGTGTACTGGCATATCGACTATCGGCAACTTTCCTTCTCTGTGTTCATAGTCTACTTCACCGTTTTCATATTTTGGTATCTTCGCGTCAAGTAGCGCTGCAACAGACGCTAAACATGCAGCATCGATAAGGTTCCCGTCATAATCTATGACTTGAATATCGACGTTGACGTTCCAAACAGCCTCATTAGGAGTTATGCACAGCTTTTGTAAATCTATACAATGACTTTCGCGTATTGCTCTATCTACAACGCGCGCAAGTTCTATCGCGTTCTCGTCTGGAGGGCCTGCCTCGAACTCCGGCGATGCAGCGGGCGAGAGTTCGGCGTTAACTATCAAAACGCCCTCATCCGGCGTGTCTGGAAAAGGTTCGCCAACTGAAAGTTTAACGCCAACGATTATCTGCGTATTGCCCATCCTTATGCGTGCAGAGCCCTCAGCACGCTCGATTATCCCTGTTTGAATCTCTATTTTTCTGAACTCTTCGAATTTCCTGTTATCTATGCGCATATTGTTTTCAAACAATTTTTTAATGTAATCTATATTTACCATTTTAATCAGCCTCCACGGTTCTGTATGCTTGCTTTATAGCATCCTTTTGTGCTGCATAAACCTTAGCGCAGCCTTCCTTTGCAATGCTTAACATTTGTATAAATTCTTCTTTGCTCACTATTCCATCCATTTGAAGCAACAAAACCTTTTCTTCATGTGGTATCATAGCAACTGCACAGTCGACCTCTCCGTAATTGTCCTCGAAACCTGCTATATCGAGGGCAATCTGGCCGTTTATCTTTCCCACAGAGCAGGAAGAGACAAGGTCAGCCATCGGAACGCCTGCAAGTGCAAGCGCTATCGAAGCAGCGTTAAGCGCTGCGCAGCGTGTTGATGCATCCGCTTCTATTATATCGACGAAAACCTCTATCATCGTCTTCGGGTAGTCGTCAAAGAATATAACATTCGAAAGCGCGTCATTTACAACCTTTGAAATCTCTATACTTCTCCTGCTTGTGCCTGGCTTTGAGCGCTCCCATGTCGAAAACGGAAGCATCGAATACCTTACTTTTAAGATTGCTGATTCCGGATTCTGTATCCATTTCGGGTATGCTGCCCGCGGTCCGTGCGTTGCTGCAACCGCCCATGTTTTTCCGAATTTAAATGTTGCTGAACCCATTGCATTTTTCAAAGGATTTATTTCAATTTCAATCTTTCTCATCTCCATGAGGTCTCTGCCATCGAGCCTCTTTCCATCTATTATTAATTGCTCTTTTTCTTTCATAAAATCACCCTAAAATTTGCGATATTTTTTCTGTCAAACCTTTAAGATGCGCTTCGCGGTCAATTGTTAGAAGCGCCCTTGCTGCGAGAGCTTCGTTCTCGCCTTTAAACCATATAATACCATTCTGTCCTACTATTATCTGACATCCTGTTTTATTCTTTATAAGGTCTATCATCGAGCCCTCCTTCCCTATAACCCTGGGGACCTTTGAAGGAGATATTTTTATAATACGACCGCCTACAAGTTTTTTTGCGCGATAGTCGCGCATTGTAAGTTGAACGTTCTTGGATTTTGTTACGCTAAGCACCTTAGCGTAAATCACGTCTCCTATGTCATAGAATGTTGAAATATCTGTCTTCGCTATATCTACAAACTGGTCTGTTACTGCGCCTATCTGAAGCAGCGCGTCATAAGGACTGTTTATATCACAAATCCAAAACGTTGCTTGTATGTCGGATATTCGCGCTATTATGCCGTCTCCGACGCGCGGCATGTATACGCCAGATAATGGGACCACAGAAATGTATCTATTCTTTATTCTCGCGATTCCAAAATACTTTGCTTTTATAACATTCCCGTGCCTGAAGCATCCACTGCTCGGCAAAAGGTCTAGTCCCTCTGCTAATACATCGCCTGGCGTTACGATTTGTCTATCTTCTACATATAGTTTTGTTTCCATTAACTCACCTCTTTAATAATTTAGCTTGTGCTGTACCTCGAGTAATCGAGTTCAGTTTATCATAAAATTCTGTTTGAAGGCCTGCTGGCATTTCTATGACAAAAAGATAAGAGCCATCAGAACCCCATTCTTCCTTTGAAATGTTCCCAAAACCATGTACAACATTCGCAGCCTTGCCAGAATATTCAGGGGGTATCTTAACAGCAATCCTTACATGTTCAAAATGTATTGGTATTATTCTTTGCACTGCTTTAAGCACGTCCTGAACTTGTTCCTCCGCTGGTCTGTCATACTTAATTTGCACCTTAGCCTCCTTCATCGCCTTCATAATGCGCTCTGGCGGATGCGGAGCATTTGTCTGCGGGTTTATTCCTTCACGCGCAATGATTGCGGCCACAGCTCTTTCCTTTTCATCCTGAAGACGCGCACGCTGCTCTGTTGTCAGTTGAACCTCGCCGTCGAGGATTATTTTAAGGGCTATCTTTTCAAAATCGTTCGTGCCAAATGCTTTTGTTAAATCTTGAGCAGACGCACGCAAACCTTTACGCGCATCAGTGTAAACTTCTTCTATTGCAACGATGTCAGAAATACTAGGAACCTTCTTACCACTCCTTATCTCAAACGCCTTGTCAGGATCAACAAATATTTCAAACTGCAATCCCTTATGATTATATCTTGCAATTACAGCCTTGTCAAGAGAAATTGACATCGCATCACCATTTTTAACCTTTATTGTTGCTAATGTTTATAAAGATTATTGAAAGAAATATTTTTATGAAGTTTAAAACAGAAACGCCGCTCGATGAACTTCTTGATGGCGGGATTGAAACAGGTGTGATTACAAACCTTTATGGTGAGCCCGGAAGCGGTAAAACAAACCTTTGTCTCGGCTCCGCAATCGCATGCGCGAAAAGTGGAAAATTCGTAATATTCATAGACACTGAAAATAGTTTTTCTCCCGAACGTTTCGAACAACTATCAAAAAAATCCTCGAAAGAAATTGCAAAGAAGATAATCATACTAGAACCGAAGACATGGAAGGATCAATGCTACCAAATAGAGCAAATAGAAAAAATTTTCAACAAGTACAACATAGGATTAATCATCGTGGACAGCATCGTGGCTCTTTGGAGGATTGAAATCAACGATGAAAACGCACAAGAAGTAAACAGATCATTGGCAAAACAACTCTCAATACTCTCAAAACTTGCAAGCAAAAAATCTATACCAGTGCTAATCACAAACCAAATTTACTGCGACATCGAGAGTGGAAAACTTGAACCTAGCAGCAGGAACATCGTAAAATGGTGGTCGAAGAATCTTATTGAGCTTTCGAGGTCCGGGCGGAATCGTCGCCTCGCGCGCATAGAGCGCGCCCGTGCAATCTCTGAGGGCAGGTATATAGAATTTGAAATAAAGGAAAATGGGTTCGAAATTATTCGTAAAAGTGAATGATATGCTTCTGAAAATCCTCGGCATGCTTGACATTCTCTGTGGAATAATGATAATATATCCCTTTCATGGCGTCGCGGCGCTTGTAGCATTTTTAATACTTATCAAAGGCCTGATATCAATAATATCAAGCGCTGCATCAAAGTGGTACTTTGATTATCTCGGCTGGATTGACGTCATCGCAGCATTGTTAATCTTGCTAAACATAAACTTCGTGTTCTTCGCTGCTCTTCCAATACTGAAAGGTCTTTACTCTATCATAGTTTAAGACTGAACCCGACTTCGCCAGCGAGCCAGCTTTTCGGGCCGTGGTTGTTATCGACCTAATTTCGCAACTTGAATCATTTAATTATCACTGTCATTATCGGATATCCAACAACTCAATTTTATTGTTGTTCATCGGCGTGCGTCGCATAATTTGCCACATGGGTTTTATTATCGCAAAGCAAAACTTTTTTATTATCGATAATTAACTATGCAGCAAGTTAAGATAATAACTTAACTTCGCCACTTTGAATTCTGCATTTAAATACCAAACCTTGCTGTTTCTCATTATCTTTCCTCAAAAATTATCTGGAAAATTTGACACTTTCCGGCTTTTGAAAACTGCGTTATTTTGGCTAATAACATGCATTAAAACCAGAATTCCAAAAAAGTTCCTCAAAAATTTTCTGAGGAATTTGACACTTGCTGGGATTTGCCTGAAAATTGGTTCAAAATATGTTCGTTTTCGCTTAATTTCATTGATTTGGGAATATTCTGCACTATTTTTATGTGAAAAAGATGGACAAAACCTTGATTTGAGATAATAAAAATCTCAAGTGGCAAATTGATTTAGGGCACATGCGGAAGATCAGAATGTGGCGAAGTCAGGATAATAAATCAGAATGTTGGAGTTCAAATGATGAAGTTAAGATGAATCGATAGAATTAGCGCTAAAACGTTCTCACTATCATGCAACGCGTTATGGGACACCAGCAAAGGTAGAATTTAAACAATAGTGAAAACAAATAATTATCTTTATTCTACAAAACTTTTAGGATTTGTCCATTATTTCTGTGATCTTTCTCTGTTTTTTCTGAGCCAAAAATTCATTTATTCTCCTTTCTGCAAGTTTCACATAATCTTTATTTATATCATAACCAACAAATCGACGATTAATCATCAATGCCGCAATAGCAGTAGTCCCGCTTCCCATAAATGGATCAAGCACAATATCATTTTCGAATGTGTAAAGCTTTATACATCTTAATGGAAGTTCAATTGGGAATGGAGCAGGATGTCCTACTTTTTTGGCAGATTCTGCTCCAAATGTCCATATGCTTTTTGTCAGCTCTAAAAATTCGTCTTTTGTCATAGTTGCTTGCTGATCGTTGTGATTAATTCTCGAAAATGAATCTTTTGAAAAAACCAAAATATATTCGTGAATATCCCTTAACACCGGGTTTTTTGCGGATAGCCAACTACCCCATGCGGTGGAGGGGCTCGCAGTCGCACCTTTATTCCAAATTATTTCACCTCTCATTAAAAACCCAAGTTTTTGCATATCTTCAATTATGTAAGCATGAAGCGGAATATATGGTTTTCTCCCCAAATTGGCTATATTTATACAGGCTCTCCCGCCAGGAACAAGAACACGGTAAACCTCCTTCCATACCTTTTTTAGAAATTCTCTATATTCGTTTAGCGACAGATTTTCATCGTATTCTTTACCAACATTATAAGGCGGAGATGTAACCATTAGATGAACGGAATTATCTGGCAATTCTTCCATCTTCTCGCTAGATTTACAAAATATCCGATTTATATTTTTTTCGTCTATCTTATTTTCTACAAAAACGATTTTGCTCTTTTCTGACGGCACTCCCTCGTAAAGGCGACTATTATAAAATTCGGATGAATCGTGATTCATTCTGCCAGGTGAGCCGAATTTACTAGTTTTCGTACCGTTTCTTTTATCCGCCATTCGTCTCCCTCAATAAACTTAGGAATTTTTCACCTTTCTTCTCGTATGTGTCTTCTTCGTTTGCTATCTCTATAAGCTTGCCTAGTTCTTTCTTTGACTTCATACCGGCGAAAAACATCATATCTTCTTTAAGCAAATTCAAAATTTGTGTTTTAAACTCAGAATATGAATCAAAACGGAGGAAGCCTCTTCCGGTCGTTGCTTTTATATTCTTACCGTTGTTATCTAGTGGCATTGGATTTAAAGACCAGAACCCCTGTATTATTCCGTATTTTTTCAGATTGTCGACTTTGGAATAATATCCTTTCCTTATAGGGGTATTACCTAAAACAATTATCGGAATTTTAGTGGACTCAAAAGAAGAAATTCTTATAGTTATACTTTTACCTATTGCCTTAAGCACACTATCAGAGCGTAATAACCCAGGGTTGCCTTGATGTGTTGTAAAATCTCCAAGACATTTTAAAGTAAATGTAGAATTTCTTTTAATTAGTTCCCAGTTCCAAACTACAGACATTTTAATTTCAAAAATTGCAAGTATATTCTCTGGCTTTTGGGCAGATGTCTCGGCTTTACAAATTGCAACATCGGCCGGCGAAGCTTTTGTAAGTCCTATGTCCTCACAAACCACACCTCTAATAGCATAAGCATTTAATTCTTTGGCGATATCTTTCAGAATTTCTAATACCCATTTTTCTGTGTATGCCCCAATGAAAGCATTTCTACTTTGTAAAGTCGTTTTAACACCTTTGTAATTTTTAGGCCAGTAGGCATAATATTTTTTATCTTTCGACACATAAAATAATTGTTCGGGTGAAGCAACCTCTAATGACTTTCTAAAAAAATCTATTTCCTGCGCTTTTGTCCATAATGATTTATCTGACATTTTTCTCGCCTTCCTTTTCGACTTCTTCACTTATAAAAATTTCAAAACACTTTATTATCTCAAACTTTTTGACATTGTTAATGTAAATTACTCTTTCGTTCGTTCATTTAAATCTCTAATAAATATTTTTATTTGTACATATATATAAATCTTTGAGGATAGCCAGATAAAATGTAAATCCGTATCATTCATCTTTATACTTAACCTCGCCACTTTGAATTCTGTATTTAATTACCAAACGCTGTTGTTTCTCGTTATCTTTTCTCAAAAATTTATCGAAAGTTTGAGGTTGCCGCAATCGCCCAAAAAGACGGATAAAATTTTGATTTGAGATAATAAAATCCGCGTAGCAAATTGGTTTAGGACGGAGTCAGGATTCAATTTCCACTTATAATTCATAGCGGATAATGATGAAGTTAAGTTTAGCCGATGTAGCGCGTCTGTTCGATTGACTTCGTTGCTGTTTTTTGTGTAGAACGTGTTTTTTTTGCTTTTTGCTGTCCTATCGCGCCGAATGTTTTTTCGTATTTCATGACGTTATTATCAAGCGCGAAAAGTAGCGCCTTTGCTGTCTCCGGGTCGAGAACAATAGTTTTGTGCTTTGTTACGATAAATTGTCTAACTTCGCTGCCCAAGTCCTCGAACCTAGGCACAGATTGAGTAAAATCTATAACAAATTTTTTCTGGCCGTGTGATATCGTCGCACGGTCAGCGAAAAATGCCTCCTCTATATTCTCAGCTCCCAAATTTTCGCTTTTTTCTTTCATCGATTCCTTCAATATTTCTTTCATTTAAATTACCTCCTATCCTATGTATCTCGTCATCTCATCATCAACGCGCTTTTGTTTCGTGTACTCTAATGCCTTCGAATATTTCGTCTCAACGTCCTCTCCTAATGATGGCTTTATCTTTTTGAGAACCTCTTCGAAATCTGACCATTTAACTTCCTTG
>Ga0123519_10005567_pt1 | contig 20028 bp, 16 predicted proteins | sample YelNatPaOPRAMG02_FD_87396 | JGI IMG/M metagenome (GOLD analysis project Ga0123519, IMG submission 87396) | Hot spring microbial communities from Yellowstone National Park - Yellowstone National Park OP-RAMG-02 (version 2) | ecosystem: Environmental > Aquatic > Thermal springs > Hot (42-90C) ...
AAAGTTCAAATAAAATTTATAGAAATAAGCATGTTTCCATGAGATAAATCTGATAGCAATTAAACAGCTGAATTGAGAGAGAAATATAAAATTCGAGGCACACCGGTTATGATTATAAATGGAAGAGAGTATAGAAAAGCATATGAAATGGATGATGTGATTAAAGAGATATGTAAGAATTTCCTTTTGCCTCCTTTAGAGTGTTTCATATATTAATTTATTAATGAAAAACCAGATAAATTAATAGATTTGATGAAGGCGCTGACCTTACTCTTAATGGTTTTTTTATTATCTATAATTCTTGTTATAGATGTAAGATCTACTTTCTGTTGCCAAACAGAACCATATAGTGGACAAAAAAGATGTTACACAGAAGGTGTTTGTTGTAACGAAGGACAACCGTCGGAGTATCATGCAGGCTCTTGCTACGATTTTCAAGTTTCTGTTTCAGGACCATCTTATTTGACTGTTGGTGTAAAAACGCAGATCAATTTGTATATACACAATATAGGATCTTTTGACGATTCTTATACCATCAAAAACATTTTATATGAAGGAATCAGTTCAGATCATATATCAGTTTCTTTCCCGACAGATCCAATTAATGTAAGAAGCGGTGTAAGAGAGCAAGTTCCCATATACGTTACTTTGTTATATTCAAACGCAGCGGGCAATGTAATATTTCCAATAACAAACTCACAAGGACAAACAAAAGAAGCTATTTATACAGTTAACGGTGGTGAAAATTTGTTTAGTTTACCAGAATTTGTCAATTTACTAATTCTAATTTTAATTCTCTTTTCAACAGCTCTCTTTATAAAGTTCAGAAAATTGAATTAGCAAAAATATATTATTCCTCTAACAATTATAATTCATGAAATTTGTAAAACATCTAATTTTGGCAGAAATTTTGTTGTCAAGCTTTTTAATCCCAGTTGTTTTTTCTCAAGATTTTGATTTTACAGGATCATGTCCAGATTTGTTTACAATAGGAAAAAAAGAAAAAATAGAGCTTTATATAAAAAATAATGATAACTTTGTAGGAAGAACATTTACTATTTCGTATACAAAAGAAGCTTGGGGTTATTCTGATGGTGGTGAATTTGATTTATCACATCTTATTTCTGTTGAATTCCCTTCTAATATAACAGTAGTAGGACCAAACGAAATAAAAAGTACTGTCGCAACAGTTATTTTCTTAGGTCCTTTTCAAACAGGTAAAATAACGTTTACTGCTCGAACAGGAGAAGCAACAAGAACGTATGAAGTAAAAATTGGTCCTGGGCAAAAAAAACTAGGGTACTCTGTAACCTTAAACGAATTTTCTTTTATCAGTCTTTTGATTGTAGCAACTAGTATAATATATCTTAAAATGAAAATTACAAAAAACTATTAATTTTCGTGTTATGATTAAATTCTATATGAAAAGAAACCTCATTTTTTTAGCATGTTTTCTGTTATCTTTAAATGTAGTCTTTGCTGGCTATATTTCACTATCCACCATCATAACTACAGATATTATGACAACAAATATAACCAACGCTAATATTCAGATAACAAATTTTGGCAATGAACCGGCTTATGGTGTAACTTTGTCTTTAATTAGCGATCATTTCATTTCAGAACCTTTATTTATAGGTAGAACAGACGTTAATGAACCAATAGACGCTAATATGACTTTAATTTCAATAAAGCCACTAAAAGAAGGCAGCTATTTTGCAGTCCTATTGACACAATACACAGATGCTAACGGTTATCCACTTTCAACAATTTCTCCAATGAATGTCGTTTACAAAAACAATTTTCAATCTCGAGTTTTTGCGACAGCAAAAGAAGTTTCTATTTCTGAAAACGATGAAAAAAAGATCAGTGTACATCTGAAAAATTTAGATACAACGCCACACCAAGTTACAGTCAATATCTTTCTTTCTAATGAATTTTCCTCTGAGGAAACAAAAAAAATCATAAGAATTGATCCGAAAGGAGAGAAAGATTTAAGCTTCAAAATAAAAAACATAGGCGGTTTAGCAGGAAGTAATTACATAGCTTTGATTTCAGTAGAATACGAAGAGAATTATCACTACTCTGGATATACAATATGTAATATAAAAGTGAGTGCATCAAGAAAAATACCCGATTTTTTAATTCTAGGTGTTGCTCTCGCTCTTATTCTAACCTTCATCATTCTCTTAATCAAAGACAAAAAAGCTAAATTAAAAACACAAAAAAAGAGGAGATAATGTGGATTACGATGTTGTTGTTATCGGCGCTGGGACAACTGGTCTTGCTGTTTCATACGAATTGTGTAAGAAAGGGTATAAAATACTATTAATAGAAAAGGAAAAAGAAGTTGGCGGTCTTCTTAATTGCGTCCCGGTTGGAAATTCTTTTGTTGAAGTTTTCTATCATCATATGTTCGAGAGCGATAAACATTTAATCAAAAAATTGGAAGAGTTGAAAATTAAAGACAAGCTAGAATGGAAAACAGCTTCGACGGCTTTTCTTTTCGAGGATGGCATATATGAGATGTCATCGCCGCTAGATATACTGACTTTCAAGCCACTAAATTGGATAGAAAAAATAAAATTCATTTTCTTTATGCTTAAAATAAAATTCTCAAGCCCAGAAGAGTTAGACGAAGTGTCAGCAAAAGATTGGATAATAAGCAAAGTGGGAGAAGAAATATACAAAAAAATGTTTGAACCCATATTAAAAAGTAAATTTGGAGAGAGAATGAACGAAGTTTCTGCGGCTTGGTTTGTCGAAAGAATAAAACTGAGAAGCAACAGAGGTTTGAGTGGAGAAAAATTGGGATATATAAAAGGCAGTTTTAAACTTCTTCTTGACAGATTAGTTGAAGAAATAAAGAGAACGGGTGGAGAAATAGCTTTGAATACAACTATTGAAAAAATTTCAGTCAAAAACAATCGAGTTACTTCGATAAAAATTAATGGCAAGGATATCACATGCAAATATCTTGTGAGTACAATACCCCTTCAATTTTTGGCAGATTTTAACATATTCGATAAAAATTTTTCAAAAAAACTGAAAAATATAGAATATCAAGGTTCTTTGTGTATATTGGTTGGTATGAAGAAGAAATTGACAGAATATTATTGGATTAACATACAAAAAAACACAGCAATCGGCGCCATCATAGAGCATACAAATTTTCAGCCTTTAAAACTTTACAAAAACCATTTGCTTTATCTTGCTAGCTATCCAGATAGAAATTCTCTCATTTGGAATATGAGCGATGATGAAATATGGAAAATCTATTTTTCAGATTTGAAAAAATTATTTCCAAAGTTAAAGAACAGCGATGTAAAATGGTATAAAGTTTTTAAAGGATATAATGCGGGAATAATCTACAAAAAAGGATTCAAAAGGCATTTGTTAAGCTATGAAACACCTATAAAGAACCTTTTCATTGCTGGATTGTTTAACATGTATCCAGAACGTTCAATAAATTTGTCTATGAAATTTGGAGAGGAAGTAGCAGAAATCATCGACAAGCATAACCATTAAAATCTTTCTCATCAAATTAAATTTAATGTTTAAAGTATGTGTAGTTATCCCTGTTTATAATGAGGAAGAACAGTTAGCTTCAAGTGTGGAGAAAGTTTTGGAAGTTTGCAAAAAAAACTACAAAAATTTTGAAATAATGATAGCAGACAACGCTTCTACGGACAGAACGCTTGAAATAGCTAAAGATCTAGCTAAAAAACATAATCAAGTAAAATTTGTTCATCTAGACCAAAAAGGCAGAGGAAGAGCTTTAAAAAAAGCTTGGACGACAACAGATGCTGATATTATGTGCTATATGGATGTAGATTTGTCAACTGACTTGAAACATTTAAAAGAATTAACAGACGCTATTCAAGAAGGTTATGATATTTCTTTTGGATCTAGACATAAAAAGGAATCTGAGTTGGAAAGATCTTTTAAAAGAGATGTTTTGTCAAGAGGCTATAATTTCTTGTTAAAATTGTTTTTGGGTGTTAGTTTCGGTGACGCTCAATGCGGTTTTAAAGCAATAAACAAAAAAGTTGCTAAAGAGTTGATACCAAAAATACAGGACAATGAATGGTTTTTTGATACAGAATTGCTAGTTAAAGGTGAAAAATTTGGCTACAAGTTGAAAGAAATACCTGTTAAATGGATAGAGGATAAAGGTTCGACAGTACATATAAGAAAAACTGTAATAAATTATTTGAAAAATATTTTTAGATTAAGAAAAGAATTGAAGCAATGATAAATATGATTTTTGAAATGCTAATTTGGTATGTAGTTGTACAAATATTAGCTTTTCTTAGTTTACCTCTATGCTTATATATATTCAGAAATTTACATGATAGAGGATATACAGCATCCAAAACTGTCGGTATTTTATTATCAAGTTATTTTGCTTGGTTGTTGAGTTTTGTTTTTGTATACAACATTTCAATTATAATATCTTTGTTAATTTTGGCCGCATTATTTTTGCTTCTTTATAAGAAAGTTGAAATGAAAAAATACTTGAAAAAAAACATTAAATTGGTGAAAACAGCGGAGACTGTTTTTCTTTTATCTTTCATTTTTTTTACAGTCGTAAGAGCGCATACACCAGCAGCGGAAGGCTTAGAAAAACTGTTTGACATGAGTATGATAAATGGAATACTAAAAAGTGAAAAAATGCCACCAATAGACCCTTGGTACTCTGGTGAAAAAATAAACTATTATTATTTTGGTCATTTTATGATTGCTACTCTAACTAAAATTTCATTTCTACCATCTTACATAACATTTAATCTTGCGTTAGGAATGCTGTTTGCTTTAATATCAATTGGTTCTTTTAGCGTTTGCTACAATCTAACAAAAAAAGTAAATCTTGGCTTAATTGGCATTTTCTTTCTAGTTATATTGGGTAATTTGCTTGGATTTTTACAGATAATAACAATAATTATTCCACAACTAAACAATTTTTTTTCTAATGCATTTGACATAAAATATGCAATGAGTTGTTGTCATGTACCTGGAGGCAAACTTATAGAGCAGCTAATTTCGTTTCCTGTTTGGTCAAGTACAAGAATAATACCAAATACAATCAATGAGTTTCCTTATGCTTCATTTTTATTTGGTGAAGTTCATTCGCATATTTTGTCGATACCTTTACAATTAGTGATGATAAATTTATTGTTGAATTTATTATTGTCTGATATAAATTATTTGAAATTAAATGATATAAAGTCTAAGATACAGTTGCTTTTTCCAATTCCATTGTTACTGGGTTTATTATATTTCACAAACTCATGGGAACTCCCAACATATACAATTTTATTTTGTTTCGTTTTATTTTATAAAATTATTAAAAGTAACATAAGAAAACTCAACTTTCTTTATGTAAGAAATCAATTTTTGATTTTAGTTTCTATTATAATATTTACTATTTTTTTAATTTTCCCTTATTTGGTTACAGTCAAAAAAGCAACAAATTATGGATTGGTGAACGAAAGAAGTAACATTTTTCAAATATTTATAATATTTTCAGTATTTCTTTTTATAACAGCAAGCTTTAATTTTAAATATGAAAAATTGACTAAAATCTTTATTTATTTCATAATTTCTTTATTACTTTATTTAATTTTAAAAATACAGTTAATTTTGATAACCATACCTCTTATTATAATTTCAATAAAAACTTTTTTGAAAGTTAAAAATGAATATACATCCTTTGTTTTGATTCTTTCTACAATTGCATTACTAATACTTTTATTTTGTGAGATAGTATTCATAGATTCGCGATATAATACTGTTTTTAAATTTTATTATCACGTATGGATCTTTTCTTCAATTTCATCAGTTTATTTTTTAAATTCATTATGGAATAATAAAAGCAAAATATGGAAATTTTTCCTAATTCTTTTAATTGTATGTTGCTTAGTTGTACCTGTATTTTCTACTTTGGACAGAATCAAAATTGGTTTAAATGAAGGTGTGACTTTAGATGGCTTGGAATATATGAAAAAATATCACCCAAATGATTATGAAATAGTAATTTGGGCCAGAAAAAATATAAAAGATAACCCAATAATTTTGGAAGCACCGGGTGGTGCTTTCACTTATTCGTCTATTTTTTCTACTTACACCGGTTTACAAACTATTGTAGGGTGGGATAATCATGTAGCCATTCATCACGGACAATGGCCGACGGAAAGAGTTAATGATGGCAATAAAATATATAATACAATAAATATAACAGAAGCAAAAGAGTTATTAGAAAAATATGGAATAAAATATATTTTTGTTGGTTCTGTTGAAATAATGAAATACCCAGAAGCTAGCTTGAAAAAATTCAATCAATTTGAAATTTTAAAAACTTTTGGGGAGAATGCTATATATAAAGTTGGATAATCATGACAAAGATATCTTTAATATTGCCAGTTAGAAATGAAGAAAAAACGATAACAAATTTTATAAATAGAATTTTAGAAGATATGAGAAACTTAAATCTCGAGCTAATAGTCGTATGTAATGGTTGCAAGGATAAAACATATGAAAGATGTCAAGTTTTTAGAAATAAAATAAAATTAATAAGTTTAAAATATAGTGGAAAGGGTAGAGCAATAATAAAAGGGCTTGAAAATTGTACCGGAAATATTATAGGATTTACAGATGGTGATGGATCTTATAGTACTGAAACTATTAAAAAAATAATAAATGAAATTATTAAAAATAATTATGATGTTTTAATTGGGTCAAGATGGAAAAATAAAAATTTTTTTCAGGTAAAAGAATCATTTAAAAGGAAAATTTTCAGCAGATTATGGTTTTTTTTTGTAAAATTGTTCTTAGGTTTAAAAATAAAAGATACACAGGCGGGAATCAAATTTTTTAGTAAATATGCAATAGATTCTATTAACAAAAATTTTATTTCAAAAGGTTATGAGTTTGATGTAGAACTTTTGCTTAAGTTAAAAAATAAAGGATTTAAAATAAATGAGATAGCCGTAGAACCCACCAAATATTCATCAGGTGCCTTAAATTTAAAAAACACAATTAGCATGTTTAAAAATTTAATCGAAATATGGTATTATTATAAAATCAAAGGTGTAAAAAGTTAACATGTTTCAATTATTTGAATTGGTAATTTGGTATTTAATAATTCAAATTTTTAGTATATTCTCTTATTTCATAGTTAATTTATTTTTTGACAAATTAGAAGACAATGGATATGCAATGAGTAAAATATTCGGAATGTTATTTTTCACATTTATTGTTTATTTTTTGACAAGATTTTTTGATTTTTCATTTAATTACTTGACTTTAATAATTTCATTTCTGGTTTTTGTTGTAATATCTTATTTTTCATTTAAAAAAAATCGAGGAAAAATAATTGAGAAAATTTTATCCAAAAATTTTAAAAAATATATTATAATAACAGAAATAGTTTTCTTAGCTTCGCTTTCTTTAGTCTTATTTTTCAGAAGTTACAATCCAGATTTAGACAGAGGTGAGGGCCCAATGGATCTAGCATATATAAATTCAATATTGAGAAGTGAAAAATTACCACCACAATATCCATGGCATTACGGAAGCAATTTGGAAAACGTTTATTATTATTTTGGTCATTTTATGATTGCTTCGTTAACAAAACTTTCTACAATACCAAGTAATTTAATATATAATTTTGCTCTTGGTACAATTTTTGCTTTAATTGCAGTAACATCTTTTGGTTTGGGATATAATCTTACTAGAAAAATATTTTTTGCCTTGGTTGTTATGATTTTAATTACATTTGCATCTAATTTTTTAAATGTATTACATGTCATTAATGCAGCTTTTCCTGAAATTGATTTACATATACCCGATTATCGCATGAATAAAGAGAATGACTTTTTTTGGAGATTATTTTATGGTGAAAGTTTAATGTGGTGGGGAACAAGAATAATACCGTGGACAATAACAGAATTTCCTTGGTTTAGTGTATTGTGGGGAGATTTACATGCTCATTATGTTTCCATTCCTATAATATTGTTGTTTGTAAATATGATGTTAGATGTTGTAAAATCTAATAAAATAGGATTTTATATTTTTGGAGAAAATTTTAAAAAAATTTTAACAAAAATATTCTTAATTTCGGTTGTCTTGGGTTTTATGTTTCCACAATTTATATGGAATTATCCACTATATATAATGTTTTTATCAATAGTAATATTTTTTCAACAATACTCAAGTGAAGATAAAATAAAACTTAGGTTATTTTATAACACTCTTCTCATTGTAATTTCAATTATTTTATTAAGTTTTATTTTGTATGCACCTGTTATAGTCAATTTAATGTCACCTAAAAGATCTGGTTTGGGTTTTGAAGATCTCAAAACAAGCTTGTACCATTTCACTGTTCTTTTTTCCTTACCATTATTTTTCATTTATTACTATTTTATAATTAAAATATATAATTTAAAGATATTTCAATCTAAATTGAACAGAACAATGTTGATTATATCAATATTATTGTATTTCATACTGTTCGTTACAGTTTATTTGAATTTTTTTTCAGATCCAATAAGATTCAATAGAAAAATAGAAATAAAACCAACCTTTTATATTTTGTTTGATTTTCAAATGCTTCTAATTCTCATTCCATTTATAGGATTTTCTTTATTCTTTTTGCTGACGAAAAATTATAGTGATAAAAATGAACTATTTCTTTTATTAATGATACTTTCAGGGTCTTTAATTGTTCTAATGTATGAATTAATAAGTATTCACGGTAGGTACATTTTTGTTTTTAAACTCCATAGTTCTGTTTGGGTTATGTGGAACGCTTCTGCTGGTTTTATTATTTATTATTTTAGAAACAAATTTAAAATTCTAAAAAAAGTTAGTAATCTATTGTTTTTTATAGTTACTCTATTTCTTGTAATATCATGTACTCTAATTTATTTGATAATAACAACATATGTTGAAACTGATAAATTCAGAGTAAGTTATGGAAGACAGTATAATACACTTGATGCTATAGATTATATGAATATAACATTTAAACCCGAATATGACGCTATAAATTGGATAAACAAAAACATAAAGGGAAATCATAGTATTTTAGAATATCCTGGTAGCTCTTATGAATTTTATCCAAGACCATCTACATACACAGGACTAACTGCAATACTTGAATGGGTAGGTCACGCTGAGCAAGTTACTCAAGAAAATTTAAATAATGTTTTCGACGATATAACTACAATATATAACACAACAAACAATGACGATGCGCTGAAATTGTTGAAGAAATATAATGTACAATATATTTATATCGGAGGTATGGAAAAAAGAAATTACTCACCTGAAGGGCTCGAAAAATTCTCCATTTATAAGGAAAACTATAATGAAATTTATAATATTGAAGACGTTCATATTTATTTTGTATATGATTAAGAGAATTTTGTTATTCAAATGGGATAGTTTTTTTATGTTATATTTTAAGTATAATTTGAAAATATATTTTTACAAATTAAGGCAATTTATAAAAAAACACAGTTCTTTGATATCATTAATTTTTATTATTTTGTTATCATTACCAATAAGATTATGGAAACTGACAACTTACCCTCCGGTTATTGTTGATGAACCCGCCTATTTGAGGGATATCGAAAATTTGCTTACATATAAAACAAGTGTGTTTAATCCCCAATGGGATTTTAGTCAATCTTTTTTGATGTATCTTCCTATTATCGCGTTATTAAAGTTGGGTGTTTCTGATGGGATACTTGCCATAAGATTAATTTCTGTTATATATAGTATCTTTGCTTTAATTCCACTATTTTTTATTATAAAAAAATATACAAACAATCTTGTTGCCTTTTGCTCCACACTAATCTTTTCGTTTAGTTATTATTATTTACAATTTTCTCGTGTAGGATGGGGAGTTATATACGCTTTAACTTTTGGTTTATATCTAATGTGGTTTATTCAAAAAGCAGTAGAAAAGAAATCTAAAATTTATATCGTTTTCTGTTCAATTTTCACATCATTAACATTTTATACATATAGAGCGGGTGAGGTATATATACTAGTTGGTAGCATATATTTTTTTATTGAAATATTGTTATCACAAAAACAAAATAAAGACAAAATTTTCTCTATTTTGATATATATAATATTATGTTTTTTACTAACAATACCTTGGATAAAATACATATTTAATGATTGGGAAAAATACAATATGAGAATGAACGCTGTTTTTATTAAAAATGTAGAAAGACCATATCATGGACTAAATAAAACTAGTGAAATAATGTTATATCAAATAACAACATCTATTAAGGCGTGGGTTTTTTTGATACCAATAGATGGTGGTGGAGGAGAAAATCAACGTTATCTACCCCTTGTTAACCACCCTGTTTCTGGGTTTTTAATACCTTTCTTTTATATTGGAATAATATACGCAATAAAAAATATTAGAACTATGTATCCTTGGTTTGCAATTTATATAATAGGTATTATATTAGGACAATGTCTAACAGTAAACCCACCCAACGGAGCCAGAGCACTTATATTTTTACCTGTAATATATATCTTTTCATCTTTAGTTTTTTATTCATTATATAAAAAATACGAAAATTTTAAATTCATTGCATTGATTTTTATAATTTTGGCGTTTACATTGGCTATAAATGATTTTATGTATTATAAGTATTGGATGACATGGATAAAAGTATGGAGGGAATAAATAAACTTACTCTTTAACATAAACAGCTAAATTCACCCCAGGTCTCAATAGATATTTGCTCATATTATAACCAGGAACATCCATTAAAGTTTGCCCGTCGTTCTCTGAAACTATCAAAATGTCAACATTAAGCAACTTGTCGATTTTCTCTCCAAATTCAAAACTTGGGTTTTTGATTAAATTCACACTAGTTCCCTCTCTAGTCAAAGAGATGTCATCAAACCATATTTTTCCTTTAGTCTTTCCCCAATTTCCAATAGTCATCGTTAGCCATATATCATTAATGCCTCTCTCAACAAAAAATCTTGTTTCAACCCTCTTCCAATCATTAGTTCCAATCAGACTGTTGGTTTCAGCTATTATTTGGTCTGGTTCATTGTTCTTGTCAGTTCTAACATACATCTTAGCATATTTTCCAGCGTCAACAACTTGTATATTTTCTGTTTTTATCCAACCTGACAAAGTATAATAATATCCGCCAACAACAGGTATTTTTTGTCTCCACTCCCCATCAGTTCCATTTCGACCATCTATTTTTGCGCTTCTATTTCCACTTTTAGCAGCATCTCTATCCCAAATCAACATCCCGTCTCCACTCCATTTGATTCCAGTCCAACTTGTCGGCAACTCCACTTTCTCTGATATATATCTGACATTAGTATAATCTCTGAAATACCATGACAGTGGATATTCTGTCTGCGGCACGTCAACAGTTATAGCTATATCTTTCCCTCTTTTGTCTGTGATGTCCTTAATCATTTTCAACATTGGTTTTATATCATCAACAGTTTGCACATAAACAAGATAATTGTCTTCATCTGAATATTTCACAAAGCTAAGCTTCCAGCAAATTGATAAAGTGTAAAATGATATGAGCACAACAGAGATAGCGATGGTTAGTAATATTTCCCGTTTAATTTTTTTACTAATAACCTCAAAAAACATCCCCGAAGATAGAGCAAGTGGCAATACGACATGAACTATATTGTTCGGTTCTTTGTAAGGCATAAGCAAAAATATAAGCAAAATAAGCAAACCAAAAATTGAAGTAAATCTGGTATAGCTATTATTTTCTATAATTACGCAAAATATACCTAATATAGCTGGATAAAATATTACAAACTCATAATCAGTTAATATTCTCAAATAGAAAGTATAAGGCTGAACAAAACCACTGTGTTCGGTTGTTTTTTTAAGCCAATGAATAAAGGGTTGAGTTATAGCTCTAACTAAATTTCCCATATGTCTAAAGAAAGTTGTGTATACAGCTGAAAAGATGAAAACAAAAATAACAATAGAGATCAAAATCATTTTTTTATTATCTTTTATCCAATCCAAAATATCATTCAAACTGTTTTTAATCTTTGCGTTTAGAGTTTTTCCTTTTTTAAGTGAAAACAAAAATTCAACTAAAAAGTATATTCCTAATACACCAACAAATATGAAAGAGTTCTCTTTAACTGTGAATAAGAAGGCTAGACTTGCAGCAAAGCTGTAAAAGTAAATGTCTTTTTGGGTTTTGGAATAGAGAAAAAGGAAAACTATAGATGCTGTGGTAAAGAAGACAAAATATGAATCGTGAACAGCAAACCTTGAATAGTAAACTAATGATGGAGAGATAGCAATGGACAAAGACAAAAGTAAAAAGCTGATTTTTGATAAATATTTTCTAAGAGGAAATAGAATCAAAACTGTTCCTATTCCTAACAAAGCTTGAGTTATTCTCAGAGTAATGTCTGACATTCCAAAAAGATAAAAAGTCAAAGCTGTTATGTGGTAAAGGAAAGGTCCATGAAAATCTGGATCGTAAACATAATTACCTGTATTAAGCAGTTCTCTTGCACCAATAGCATGTCCACCACCTTCATCAAAATGAGCAGGTCTATTGTCAAGCTTGTAAAGTCTTAAGAATGCTGCTAGTGCTAATATCAAAATAAATAAAATTATGGTTATAAAGTCAGGTTTACTTTCTTTTCTTTTTTTCATAAAGACCATCTATTTTACTTTCTATTTTTTTCCAAAAAATAATTAATGGAATAGATATATATGTTAAACTTAAACCAACAACATCAGCTAACGTCTTTCCATAATATAATTCAACGTGCTTTTGATTTGGATAAATTAGCATAAAAGTAGGTGAAACCAAATATATCTTATCCGCACCTCTTACTTTCCAATTAGGGAAATAAGACACTTTGATTATATGCGGTTTGTTTATACAATTAGTATCAAATGATATTTTTTCTTCTTCAATTATTTCATTCTTTATTTCACAATTGTCATTGTCCAATTGAATTTTAGGTATTTCGTCAATAGAAGGGTCTATCAAAGTCTTAGCAAATCTAAAACTATCTTTTACATTCTTTTCCCAAACCAGCGGAATATCTATTTTTTCTTCATCTTCAAACCAACTATATGACAAATCTCTCCAATTTTTTGAAACAATCATAATCGGTTCATAATCAGGAACAACAACATAATGTCCATCATTTGTTTTTAACTCCCATATTTCAAATTCGTTTGGGCCATAAACTCTTTGATAATCGCTTCTGTTTGCTAAAATATTTTTAACTTTGTCTGAAGAAACAAAGAAATATTTTACGTTGAATAATTGCATGTGTTTGGTGCCCATATCGAAATTAAATCTCGGACAACCATGCGATATCGGACCAAACAAACAAGAACATCCGTTTGAATATTCGCAATGTGCATTATATATGTATGGACCAGAAAACGCTGATTGAAAGTGTGCACCTTCTGTTATTGGTCTGCCGGAAAATATTGGTATAGTTTCTGTTGCTCTAGAGCTGCCCAAAGTAGAATCGTATTTTTGTGGATCATACTCGAAGGCGACTCTGCCGCTGGTAAATTTAGATAAAGCTTCATTTGCTTGATAATATTCATATCCCAACTTCTTTCCCTCATAGCCTTCATAATTCCATTTTATCCAGTAAGCAATGTATGTTTCATTTTTGATAACCCAATATATGCATAGAATGAGAATAGCTATTGCTATCATCCATGAATTTTTGTTTTCAGGTAACATGAAAAAACCGCTTGCTATGCACAAAATTATGGACAGATACATAAATGGCAAGAATTTGACCAATTGCAAATGCTTTAATCCAGGTATTGAAAACTCATTGAAAGTTGGTGAGAGAATGAAAAATAAAAATGCTGCAATAGTCAAGTAAAGGAAAAATAAAGGTCGTTTCTCATGCTTGAATAAAGCAATTATACCAACACCTAATGCTAAAACATAAAACCCTCTTAATGGAACGGGTATTATTTGTTCTATGAGTTCCTGCATTCTTCCAGGAAAACCCCAAACATGAGGCACAGTGTAGCTTGTTTTAGACAGCATCGGAACTACCCAGAAACCACAAATGAAGAAAGCGAGCAAATAAACTTTAAACAAATGTTTTAAATTGTTTTTGAAGTTTCTTGACAAAAGAAAGAAAGATGAACCAATAACAGCAAATATAGCAACAATAGCATGACTTAATACAACAAGACTGAAAATTATAGCTGTTGTTATTATGTGCTTTTTCTCTTCCAACCCTTTATAGAGCACTCCAAAAAATAGAATCATCATAGATAAACTAAAGCTATAAGAAAACTCACCTGCTAGCGTGCTAGGTATGTTTCCACCCCACATCGAATATATTTGATTAGGACCAACTCTCTCTAAGAATAAGAAAATGAGAACAAAAGAGGCGGCTATTACTGGCGTAGGAAATTTGAAATTCATAAATTTAAACATAAAATATGTGCATATAGGCAAAAGGAAAGTTCCTAATACTGTTGCAATTTTAAACGAGATGGGTAAAGGAATAATATAACCTAAAAGACCACTGAAGAAGAAAACTAAAGGAAAATAAAATTGAAACGCTGGATATCCGAGAAACCAATCCTGCGACCAGCCAATTAGTTTTAAATGTGGTATCAGGTATTTTTTCATATAATAAGCACCATAATAATGTCCAACTGTGTCACCAGCACTTATTATTGTGTTAGAAAAAAGCAAACTAGGCTTGAAGAATGTTAAAAGGAATGCTATTATAGAGAGAAGGATTAAGCTATCAATTATATCCTCTTTCTTTTTGGTTAAGGTCTTGATAAATTTTGATTTCATTCAAGATCATACTTTCAAATTAATTAAGATAGCCCCAATTGTTATCAATATTATACCCAAAGCCCTATAAGTTGTTATGTTTTCGCCAAAAAATATCCACGAATAAATAGCAACAAAAACATAGCTTATTGCAAGTAAAGGATATGCATAGCTTACATCAACTTGTGACAAAACAACTAGCCATAACATCGCGCCAGAGAAATAACATACAATTCCTATAAAAACATATTTTTGAAACACAATTGAAAAGAATTTTGATGATAACAAAGACTTGACGTTGATACTCCCTATTTGATTCATCCCCGTTTTTAAGAATATTTGACCAGCAATAGCCAAAAGCACACAAACTATTAAAAGCAATATAACACTCAATTTAACACCTCCTGCTTTCTTTTTAGCGTTTGATTTCATTTAAAATAACTATCTTAAAGAAAATTCTTAAATGTTATTCAAATACAATTTCTACTTTTTTGCCTAGAACTGTTTTAGCCATAGATGAAAAGGTTTCTGGTTCTATCTGAAGGGAATTTTTATCTTTTTTAGTCATTCTTATCTTATATTCCTCTCCTTCCTGTGAATAAACAACATTGACACCTAAAATTGAAGATGAAAACAAAATTTCTCTAGCAAATTCATCAACAGTAAATTTATCTGTAACTACTCTTAATTGTTTGTCGAGTTTTTTTGACAATTTTTTTATTATAATTCCATTTTTGCCTATTAATTTTGATATATCTTCGTCATTAGTTACGATCAATGCAAAGTCTTTCTTTAACAATATTCTCTTTATTTCAACATTTTTCAAAATTGGTTCTATTTTTGAATATTTGTTGAACAGTTTATAGATAGCTATTTCCTCTACAGATATTTCATTTGCTTTAGCTTTGCTGGAGCAGTCGCTACACAAATTGTCGTTTTTTAGACACGCATTACATATAGGGAATTTCATAGTTAACACTAATAACAAGAATAAAAAACTTAAATATTAAATCTTATTATGCAAATCGGCCTTATAGGCAAACCTTCTAGTGGAAAAAGTTCTTTTTTTAAGGCTGCAACGATGTTAGATGTTCCCATAAGCTCCAGACCTTTCACAACCATAAAGCCTAACATAGGAATAGGTTATGTCACCGTTGATTGTGTAGAGAAGGAATATAGAGTCAAATGTAACCCGAATCATGGAAAATGTGAAAATGGGAGAAGGTATATACCAGTCAAATTGTGGGATGTCGCAGGTATAGTTCCTGATGCGCATCTAGGTAAAGGTTTAGGACTTCAATTTTTAGATGATATAAGGCAATCTTCAGCAATGATACATATAGTTGATGTCTCAGGAACAACAGATGAAGAAGGAAATGTAACGATAAACCACGATCCTATAAAAGATGTGAAATTTGTTGAAGAAGAATTAGATGCTTGGTTTGTTGGGATAGTAAGAAAGGCTGTAGAAAAATACCAACAAAAATCAAAATCAGGAAAAATCAATGTAATCGATACATTGTACGAGCAATTATCTGGTTTGCAAATAGAAAAACAAAAAATAGAATTGGTGTTGAGTGAAGTTGGATTAGAAGATATAGAGAAATTTTCTTCGAATTTGAGAAGGATCTCTAAACCTATAATAATAGCAGCTAATAAAGCAGATTTAGATGGAGCAGAAAAAAACATAGAAAGACTAAAAGAAGCGTTTCCTCATATGAAAATAATACCTACATCAGCCGCTTCAGAAATTGCTTTAAGGACAGCTAAAGAGAAGGGGTTAATAAAGTATAATGGAAGGGAGTTTGAAGTTAATGCAATTTTAGAAAAAAAGCAACTAGAAGGATTGAGTTTAATAAAAGAAAAGGTTATAAAAAAATATGGATCGACGGGTGTGCAAGAATGTTTGAATCAAGCTGTTTTCGAATGTCTAAATAATATAGTAGTTTATCCTGTTGCAGATTCTAATAAACTCACAGATAGTAAAGGGAATATATTGCCTGATGCTTATATCGTTAAAAAAGGAATTAAATTGAAAGAGTTTGCTTTTATGATACACACTGATATAGGAGAGAAATTTATAGGAGGAATAGATGCGAAAACAAAAAAGAAATTAGGATCTGATTATGAATTGAAAAATAATGATGTAATAGAAATATTATTCAAGAAATAATTACCTTTCTTCTTTAGCTAATTTCCAAAAAGCTTTTTCAAAAATATCTTTTCTTCGAATATATTTCATGTAGATATATGCTATAGTTACAGCTAAAATCAAAGTGAGAACGGATAATGTTATTATTTTAACTAGTTCTGGCGGTAATTGCGGTAAAATTGGTACAATAGGTGTTGGCGCTAAAACACCACAAGGACCTTTAACTTCAATAACACTGCGATAAGAGCGTTTTTGCGGATGATTTAATATTTTCAAATTAATTTCTTGTGTATATTCGATATCAGGGAAACCACCCGGTACATCACTACATACTGTAAGGTGACCCATTTTTCCCGGCTCAACTATAAGAGTTCTGGGCAAACCTATCAAAGGATATTTATCGCAATTTCCACTTAAACAATCGCCAAAACTAGCTTCCACGAGAGCTGCACAATTTTCATCTTTATTAGTAAATATTATATCCGCACAAAATTGCTTCAAATGTTCAGGTTCGTAATAGCAATAACCATTAACATAAATATCGCTTAAATGTTGATTTGGATAAGCACAACCTCTATATACAGTTGTTGTAGTTGTTGCTCGCAATGTAGTTCGTGACGTTGTTGTACGTGGTCTACCACCCCCACCTCCACTAGATAGAGTAGTTATTATATATGTGATTGTTGTTGGAACTCCAGAGGTTGTTGTTTTAGTTGGCTCAGGACCTAAAGGTAAGGTAGTTGTGTAAATTAAAGGTTTGCAATAAACACTCTTTACAGCTTGACATGCTTTTTCATTTTTTCCTATTGGGTTATAAACTTGACTTATTGCTGTATACCAACCTCGAAGGTTTGAATTTAATTCAAAAGTGGGTGGAGATATATAACCTGCTGCACATTGAAACGGTCCAAAAATCCATTCATCTTCTATAGATACATTAGAAGTAATAGTCCCATCGGAAGTTCCGTAATATACCTCCACCACAGCATAACTATTAGGATAATAGTTACACCAAGTTGTGCCAGAAATATTATAACCTTCTCTTACAGGTTTACATTCTAATGTTAAAGAAACTTGACATATCGGTATTGTGGTTGTTGTAGGCGATATAATTGAGACTCTAGTTGTTGTTGTCGAAGTTTTTGATCCTCCTAAAATACTTTGTAAGAAATCCAAAAATTTTCCTAAAATGCTGAACGGCTCATAAGCTTGTACAACAGAAATAGCTAAAAGAAATATTAAAAATAAAACTAGAATCTTGATTTTATCCATATATAGTATAAACAATTTTGGATTTAAATAGGATTATGAAATAAAAATTAAAATATGAAATTACAATTTGATATCTATGCAAAAAATATCATTGCTTTGCTTTTTAGATGAAAATGGAACGTCTAAGCTACAAGACTCAATAATAAAAGAAATAGAAAAAGATTTCAAAAAAGTAGATTTTAAAAGAATAAATGGAGAAAACGAAGCTATGTCCAAATACAACATAAAAGAGTTTCCAACAATATTGATAGAGGTTGATGGTGAAGTAAAAATAAGATTTTCCGGTTTAACTCAACAACTATTTTTAAGAAGAGCTTTAGATAAATTGATTAAATAATTGTGTTTTCATTTTATTTTCATGGAAAAACTTTCTCTAATCAACTACGATAAATTCAAACCGAGACTTTATCAAGAGCTTATAGCTGCTACTGCTGTAAAAAACAATACTTTATGCATATTGCCAACGGGATTAGGCAAAACATATGTAGCAATTCTTGTGTCAGCTTTCAGGTTAGAAAGAATACCTAATAGCAAAATCCTTATGATAGCGCCGACAAGACCACTTGTCAATCAGCACATGCAAACTTTCAAAAAAATGATGAATTTGGATGAAAGCAAGCTGATAGCTTTAACAGGAAAGATACATCAAAATGATAGAAAAGCTTTCTATGAATCTGGTAAAATCTTCTTTGCAACACCGCAAATAATAAAGAATGACACAGATAATGGTATTCTAAACCTCAGCAATTTTTCTTTGTTGATAGTTGATGAATGTCATCGATCTGTTAAAAAGTACGCATACACAGATGTCGTTGAAAGATATTATTCTTCATCTGACTATCCATTGATTTTAGGCTTAACAGCTTCGCCTGGTGGAATGCAAGATAAGATAGATGAAGTTAAAGAACGCTTGAAGATAGAGAGTGTTGAAGTAAGAACAGAGCAAGATATCGATGTCAAACCATATGTAAAAGAAGTAAAAACAGAACAAGTTTATGTTGAATTACCTAGGGAATTTGAATCAATAAAAATGAATTTGGAAGATTTTTACAGAGAAAAAATGAGCAAACTTGTAGAAGCAAAGCTTCTGTTTTCTTTAAAAGCAACAAAAAAAGAACTTCTTGATGTGCAAAAAAAGTTAGGAGAAATGTATAATGAAAGTAGGGATTACAGCATAGCAAAATACTTGATAATTTGTTCGCAAGCGATAAAGATAGAACACGCAATAGGATTGTTAGAGACGCAGGGTATTTCATCTTTATACAAATATTTTGCCAATATGGAAAAAAATAAAACATCTTCCTCAAAACAAATTTTTAACGATAACAGAATTGTTACTGCTTTTAGACTAATCAAAGAACTTTACATAAAAGGTGAAGAACATCCAAAAATGAAAAAGCTAGTTGAAATAGTAAAAAAGGAAATAGAGCAAAAAAAGAATGTGAAAATAATAGTTTTCGCCAATTTCAGAGATACTGTTGATAAAATAAAGAAAGTTTTGCAAGCAGAAGGTGTGGAAGCAAGAGAGTTTATAGGTCAAACTAAAAAATCAGGAAAAGGATTGTCACAAAAGGAGCAAATACAAATAATAAACGAATTTGAATATGAGCTATTCAATGTGCTTATAGCAACAAGCATCGGCGAAGAAGGTTTGTCAATACCAGCTGTCGATGTTGTCATTTTTTACGAACCTATCCCTAGCGAGATAAGAACCATTCAAAGGAGAGGTAGAACGGGTAGAACTGAAGCTGGAAAAGTGATATTTCTTATAACCAA
>Ga0123519_10005568_pt1 | contig 20027 bp, 21 predicted proteins | sample YelNatPaOPRAMG02_FD_87396 | JGI IMG/M metagenome (GOLD analysis project Ga0123519, IMG submission 87396) | Hot spring microbial communities from Yellowstone National Park - Yellowstone National Park OP-RAMG-02 (version 2) | ecosystem: Environmental > Aquatic > Thermal springs > Hot (42-90C) ...
ACAACTTGTAGAAGCGCCAGCAATCACAAGTGAGATAATTGAATCCTGGATCCCAAATCTAGTATCTATGGCGGATGCTGTGATGTTGATAACCGATCTTTCATCGGACAACATTGTTGAAGACGCTCAGGCTGTTTTGGAGCAGCTGGAATCAAGGAAAATAATACTTTCCGGAAGTGAAACCGAAGAAGTCAAGCCGCCATACAGACGATTCAGAACAGCCATAGTTGCCAACAAACTGGATGCCGAAGATGCCGCTATAAGACTCGACCTCCTGAAGGAGGCATTTGGAACAAGGTTTGGTATCATACCTGTATCAGCCAAAGAAAAGGACTCATGCAAAAATATTCCACCTGAAGCGTTTAGACTCTTAAAGATAATACGGGTCTACCCAAAGAAACCTGGGAAAAAATTGGAGATGGACGATCCTCTTATACTAAAAGAAGGAGCAACCGTTTTGGAGGCGGCCGAGGCGCTCCACAAAGAAATAGCCCAAAATCTAAGGTATGCCAGGGGTTGGGAGAAGGTATATATGATGGTCAACACCTAGCGCGTGATTTTGTCCTGAAGGACGGGTTCATACTCGAATTTCACTAAGAAGGAGGAGTCATGGATATCGAGATAAAAAAAGCGGTGATACCAGCGGCCGGCCTTGGGACGCGCTTTTTGCCCATTACAAAATCAGTCCCAAAGGAGCTCCTGCCGATCGTAGACAAACCAGCCCTACAATATGTGGTAGAAGAGGCATTGGAATCGGGTTTGGACGAAATCATCTTGGTAAAGTCAAAAGGAAAGGGTTTGATCGAGGACTACTTTTCAAGATCCACCGAATACGAAAAACTCCTTGAGGAAGTGAACAAAAAATCCCTTCTTGACGACATCAATGAACTTATATCAAGGCTAAAACTCAAAACCACTATACAAAGAAAACCACGCGGGCTTGGGGATGCAGTGCTATGCGCAAAGGAGCTGGTTGGAGATGAACCCTTCGTGCTGATACTACCAGATGTTATAATAAAATCCGATCCACCATGCTCCAAGCAACTCATAGACGCATACAAACGTCTCGGAAAGAGTGTAATATACACCCAAGAGACACCTTACGAAGAGCTTCATCTGTATGGAGTCTTGGATATAGAAAATTCGGTCGGACCGCTACACAAGATAAAAGGTGTTGTAGAAAAGCCATCCCCAGATGAAGCCCCCTCCAATATGACTGTAGTTGGGCGTTATCTGTTTACCCCATCCATATTCAGACATTTAGAAGAGGTAAAGCCAGGAAAAAATGGAGAAATACAGCTCACAGACGCAATAACAGCAATGGCTGCTTCTGAGGGGGTCTATGCAATAGAACATGAGGCGCTTGTCTTTGATACCGGCGACAAATTGGGTTTTATGAAGGCATCGGTCTATTTTGGGAGCCACGATGCAAGACTTGGAAAGGCGCTCACAAAGTACATGGCTGAGCTTCTAGGATATCAGAAGGAATAACCTCCCCTTTAAACTTTTTAAAGTTCTCCCCGAACAGAGAGGCGAGCTTATTTGCAGCAGCGCGGTACCGGTCTTTTTCTCTCCAGAGCCCTTCTGGGTCTAATACCGAAGGGGGGACGCCTGGACACGCCCTTGGCACAAGCACCTTGAAAAACGGATGCGGCGAAAATTCCACATCATCCAAATCCCCATTAAGTGCGGCACGTAACATTGCCCTTGTATATTCAATCTTGATCCTCTCACCTTCTCCATAACCCCCGCCCACCCAACCGGTATTGACAAGCCAACACTTTGCGCCGTGTTTTTTCATGTTGTCTCCAAGCATCCTAGCATATGTCATCGGATGGAGCGGTAGAAACGGAGCGCCAAAACACGGCGAAAATACTGCCACCGGTTCTAGTATCCCAACCTCAGTGCCGGCAAGCTTTGCGGTATAGCCCGACAAAAAATGATACATCGCCATCTGCGGCGTAAGCCTTGCTATCGGCGGAAGTACTCCAAAGGCATCACATGCAAGGAAGAATATGTTCTTTGGATGCCCACCAATTCCGCTTGTAATACAGTTTGGTATATACTCAACCGGATATGTAGCACGCGTATTCTCAGTAATGCTAGAATCACTAAAGTCTATATCGCCGCTCGATTTGCTTACCACAACATTCTCACATATCGAACCAAACCTAATAGCATTATATATCTGCGGCTCCTTTTCCTTTGAAAGATTTATGCATTTGGCATAACAGCCGCCTTCAAAATTAAATACCCCCTTTGGGGACCAGCCATGTTCATCATCACCTATAAGAGACCTTTCCGGATCGGCAGATAGTGATGTCTTGCCTGTACCTGAAAGACCAAAGAAAAGGGCAGTATCACCGCTCTTGCCTACATTTGCCGAGCAGTGCATCGGAAATACGCCCTGTTTGGGAAGGAGATAATTCATCACTGAAAATATACCCTTCTTTATCTCACCGCCATATCCGCTTCCGGCAATCAAAAGCATCCGGTCTTTGAAATTTAACACGATCGAAACCTCAGAACCAAAACCATCCCTATTAGGATCTAACCTAAAATCATCAGAAGCATCTATTACCGTAAATTGCGGCGAAAAGGTTTTTAATTCATCAGCAGATGGCCTAATGAAGAGGGTCCTTGCAAATAGGGAATGCCACGCCTTCCTTGTTACAACGCGGATCCTAAGTGAATAATCCCTATCAGCCCCAGCGAACCCATCAAACACAAATACATCTCCGCTGTTTAAATACTCAGAGATGCGGCGAAGAAGATGCAAAAATCTATCTTCGGAGGTAGGTTTATTTATCTCGCCCCACCAGATCTCCCCCTCGGAAGAAGCCTCCTTTACTATATACCTATCCTTCGGCGACCTGCCCGTCCGCTCGCCAGTAGAGACCACTAGTGCGCCATTTGAGGCAAGAAAACCCTCTCCTCTTTTTAAGGCCTCATCTACGAGCTCCTCCACACCCAAGTTATAAAATACCTTCTTGGGGGAGATACCGAGCTTGCTTAGATCCTCAGATAAAGACACAAATACTCCCTTGAACCCAAGGCAACGATCATCTACAAAGCCAAGAGAAGCTGTGGAGCCGAGGAGGATCGAACTCCCGACCTCTTGAATGCCATTCAAGCGCTCTCCCAAACTGAGCTACGGCCCCGATGTAAGGCCTACTTCTATTTTATTATAATACAGATGTCAAGGTATGGGATACAAATTATGGGCGCAAGGGTTTAGACAAAATATTCGAGGGATCAATAGTGATAATATATATAAAAGTTATAGCCACCATATGTAGTGCGACCATACACACCAGCACCCACATAGATATAGGGGGAGTAGACGGGATAATAAGGCGTTACCAGATTAGGTTGAGGCGGCACCATATCATAGCTCGTAAATATTCTCATCATCTGCCTATTGTGGCTGTCGGCAAACCCGGCCATATTTCCACCGCCATAACCACCGCCACCAACGCACATTACCGCTTTTGCGAGCGTCTCATGGGCAAGTTGGTTGCACGGCGGCTCCCCTATTGCCACACCGGGCAACAGACCAAGACATAAAATCGCTATAAATATAAAACCGACTCGTTTCATTTCCCAAATATATTATCGCCTGCCCTCAGAAAAAGTTGCCCCTTCATTTATGATGGCATCTACAACGCGCGCCACCTCCCGCATCTCCCTGATATCATGGACACGCACGATATGCGCGCCCTTCATTATCGCCGCCGCCACCGCCCCTGCCGTCCCAAATATACGCCTATCTACCGGCAGGTCCAATATCTTACCAATAAAGGACTTTCTGGACGGCCCAACAAGTATGGGAAGATCTAGTGATGAAAACTCGCCCAGACGATTTATAATCTTTAGATTGTCCTCCGCCGTCTTTCCAAAGCCTATCCCAGGGTCTATAACGATCTGGGAACGCCCTACCCCTGCCTCCTCTAAGAGACGAACCGACGAAGCAAGATATTCTTTGATCTCCCCAATCAAGTCGTCATAACTCGGGTTTAACTGCATATCCTTTGGCGTCCCCTTGATGTGCATAGTAACAACACCGGCGCCAAACCTACTTGCTACATGGACCATCTCCGCATCAAAGCGAAATCCACTGATGTCATTTATGATATCAGCGCCTGCCAGAAGCGCCGCCTCCGCCGTCTTGGATTTGTATGTATCAACCGATATCATCACATCGCTATTTTTCCTTATAGCCTCTATCACAGGCAAAACACGCGAAATCTCCTCTTCTGCAGGAACAGGATCAGAGCCTGGACGGGTCGATTCACCTCCAATGTCTATAATATCAGCACCGGTCTCCACCATGGAGAGGGCATGCTCAAGCGCCGCATCTCTACTAAAAAATCGCCCGCCATCAGAAAATGAGTCCGGCGTAACATTTAGTATGCCCATAATAATTGTCCTCTCGCCAAGGACGATGCTCCTACCCCTCGCCTGAAACAGATATCTCTTCCGTCTGAAATACATCCTTTCCCCTCCTCTCTAAAAATTTCATCTTACAAAAGCACTTGACTAGATGCCCTTTCATGCAAGATATATCTACCAAAATATGCGCCCGTAGCTCAGTTGGATAGAGCATCTGCCTTCTAAGCAGAGGGTCGCGTGTTCGAATCGCGCCGGGCGCGCACACTACACAAAATTTCACACCTTGAAGCAAGTGTGCTAACCGTATCTCCAAATAACTATGGGAGCTCGTGCCTTACAAACCAATTCTTAAGCTCGCTCCAAATACTTTGTTCGCCTCTTATCCCAAACCTCGTCAATACGAAGTCATATTTTACAGGGTCATGAGGTGAAAACTTAGAAAAGGCGCGTGTAATCTCGACGGCGCACCCCAAAGAAGGATTCTTCCTCCTCGTAATCCCCAAAGAAAGCGCTATCTTGTGCATATGTGTATCCACGGGGTAGATGAGCTTGGAGGGTGATATCTCACACCATCCCCCTGGATCTACCTCGTCCTTTCTAACCATCCATCGCAGAAACAGATTGAGCCTCTTACATGGACTCTTATCATCGGGCGATGGGATGAGGAATAAAAGCCTCCTTTTCTTATCTAAAAGATCTACAAACCGAGTAAGCGCAGGCAGGATATTAGGATCCTCATCCTTTACTAGGCTTAAAAAGCCGTTATAGATGGAACCGTACCCCATTATAACCTCTTTGATGGCCAAAAGCATCTCTGCCATATGAGAGCCATCTGTAAATCTGTGTTTAAACCCATGGAGGTCTTTTCTTATCTCTTGTCCCTTTGCTAAAACTAGATATCTACGAGGTTCGCCCCCTATCCGCCTCAACACATCCTCAACCGACCTTATAATCTGTTTTACATTGCCATACGCAAGCGAAGAGGCGATAAGGCCTACTATCTCACGGTCCAAAAGGTCATCATAATTGTACAAGAATTGCAGCGGGTCTGGAGAGACATATTCCCGCCTGTTGTACCTCCTGTAGAGCCGTTCCAAAACCTCACCCAAACCATCCTGTAACATATGAGAACGGCATACCATACAAGCCTATCTCAATAAAAGGATTTTTCACCGAGGTGCCCGACATAGGAAGGCGCAACCTTAAATCAATGCGCATTCCCAAAAAAACTAGATCTAAAGGGTTGACATACATGATAAAAGTGATATTATTAGTAATATATGATTCTATCTAAGAAATGCCTTTATGCGATCATCGCCCTGATAGAGCTTGCCCTAAACAGGGATAACCCCAATGGTACGACAATAAAAAAGATATCTCAAAAGAGGATGCTTCCAGAAAAATTCCTAAGGCAACTCTTTCTCGCCATGAAGCAGGCAGGCCTTGTAGAGAGCGTAAGGGGTGCAGGTGGTGGATATAGACTCAAAAAGGACCCCATCCAGATCTCTATGTTGGATGTCATAGAAGGTATAGGTGGATGCATCAAACCGAGGGAGATACACAAAGATCCTACGGCTACGTTTATTCTAAACACGATATCTAAAAGGATGAGTGAGGCACTAAACATAAGCCTTCTTCAGCTCATTGAAGAATATACGGCACTCTCTGGGGAGATAAACTACAATATATAGGAGGAGAAAATGAAGATAGCAGATGATGTTACAAGGCTCATAGGCAACACACCGCTAGTAAGACTAAACAAGATAGGAAAGGGGCTACCTGCTGAAATAGTAGGTAAGTTGGAGTCGTTTAATCCATGCGGCTCTGTAAAAGATAGGATCGGTGTGAGTATGATAGAGGCAGCAGAAAGGGAGGGGCTAATCAATCAGGACACTGTGATCATCGAACCTACCAGCGGCAATACAGGAATTGCACTCGCAATGGTCGCAGCAGCAAGGGGCTACAAGCTTATCCTCACAATGCCTGAAACTATGAGCACAGAAAGGAGGAATCTCCTCAAGGCGTTTGGCGCCGAATTGATCCTTACGCCAGGTGAAAAGGGAATGAGAGGCGCTGTAGAAAAGGCTGAGGAGCTCTGTTCCACTATAAAAAATTCATTCATGCCGCAGCAATTTAAAAACAAGGCAAATCCGGAGATACACAGAAAGACGACGGCGGAAGAGATATGGAATGACACCGATGGTAAAGTGGATATCCTTGTATCTGGGGTTGGCACCGGCGGCACCATCACCGGAGTCTCCGAAGTGATCAAAAAAAGGAAGCCAAGCTTCAAGGCAGTTGCGGTGGAACCTGAGGCATCCCCAGTGCTTTCTGGGGGGAACCCCGGACCTCACTTGATACAAGGGATCGGCGCAGGCTTTGTGCCAGACGTGTTGAACAGGGATATCATAGATGAAATCATACAGGTCTCCAACGAAGATGCCCTCAAAATGGGGAGAAGACTCGCAAGGGAGGAGGGACTTCTAGTAGGTATATCGTCAGGTGCTGCTATCTATGCGGCGGTGGAGGTTGCGAGGCGCGAAGAGAACAGGGGGAGGCTTATTGTGGTGATCCTCCCTGATACCGGTGAAAGATACCTAAGCACACGGCTCTTTGCAGAGCAAAATTAAGATATGTATCACTAAAACATAGAAGAAAGGTGAAGGCATATGAGACGGAAGATAGTAATCATAGGCGGTGTTGCAGGAGGCGCAGCCTGTGCTACTAGGTTAAGACGTTTAAACGAAGACGACGAAATAACAATGATTGAGAAGGGTGAATATATCTCATTTGCAAACTGCGCACTCCCCTACTACATCGGCGGTGTAATAGAAGGGCTTGATGAGATAATCATCCAAACCCCAAAAGAATTTGAAGAGAGATTCAATATAAAGGTACATACACTCACCGAGGCCATCAAGATAGATAGAGAAAGGAAAAGGGTTGTCTTAAAAGACCTAAGGAACTCATCACTTAGTGAGATAGAGTACGACATCTTAATACTCTCGCCTGGCGCCTTCCCATTAAGGCCGCCACTCCCAGGGATAGATGACGAGCGGATATTTACACTGCGCACAATCTCGGATGGAGACAGAATCAAAAAATACATTGAGAACCACAGGCCAAAAGAAGCAGTAGTGGTCGGAGGTGGATTTATAGGCCTTGAGGTATCCGAAAACCTGACAAGGAGGGGAATCAAAACGACCATAATTGAAAAACTCACTCAAGTAATGCCAAATCTAGACCCTGAGATAGCAAGGATATTAGAAAGGCATGCCGTCTCACACAATGTGGGGCTCAAGTTAGGTAGTGGGATAACCGGATTTGAAAGGGCGAACAATCGACTAGTCTCCTTACTAGAAAACGGCGAAAAGATATCTTCAGACATGGCGATACTAGCCATCGGTATAAGACCTGAAACCAAAATAGCGAGAGATGCCGGAATAGACACGGAAAAGAACGGGGCTATCATAGTAGATCAAGAGATGCGCACTTCGGATCCAAATATATTCGCTATAGGCGATGCGGTTGTAACAAAGAATCCGATCACAGATACAAAATGGGGGATAGCGCTGGCTGGGCCGGCTGCGAAACAGGCAAGGGTAGTTGCTGATGCGATCAATAATAGAAACTCGTCATATGCAGGTGCCATTGGAACATCTGTAGTCAAATTCTTTGAACTGACAGTGGCATCGGTAGGCTGTTCGGAAAAATATCTAAATGCAAACCAAATAACCTACTCAAAGTGCTATATACATCCTTTTGACCACGCAAGTTACTATCCAGGTGCAACACCTATGACGATAAAACTCATCTTTAATAATGAAAATGGGAAGATATATGGCGGAGAGATCGTAGGAACAAAAGGGGTAGACAAGAGAATAGATGTCATAGCATCCGCTATCCACGCTGGTCTTAGCGTTATGGAATTAAAGGATTTGGATCTAGCATACGCCCCGCCATATGGATCTTCAAAGGACCCCGTAAATATGGCTGCACTCGTTGCATCCAACATTGTAGAAGGGCTTTCGGAAGTGGTGCATTGGCACGACATACCTAGCATACTACAAGATGGAGAAAATTATCTACTGCTTGATGTGAGGACAGACGCCGAAAGGGCGCTAGGGACTATAGAAGGATCTAGTCACATCCCCATAGATAAATTGAGGGCCAACCTAAATAAGCTGCCAAAAGACAAGACAATCGTAGTATTCTGCCAGGTGGGCTACAGAGGATACCTTGCAGAGAGGATTTTGAAACAGCATGGCTACAAGGTCAAAAACCTCTCTGGTGGCTATAAGACATATATCGAATCCATTGGGTAATGTAAGTTTTATCCAAGTATTGCTTTTATATCCTCTGCCGCCGTCTTTATTGGCATAATATTATATTTTTCCGCCAGCAAACTTAGCACATTAGGTGTTATAAAGGCCGGAAGTGATGGACCTAGCCTTATATTCTTTATACCAAGGGAGAGAAGTGTAAGTAATATGCATACGGCCTTCTGCTCATACCATGAAAGTATAAGCGAAATCGGAAGGCTATTTACATCCACACCAAGGGCATTGGCCAGCAGAATAGCAATTTGTATTGCGGAATAAGCATCATTACACTGTCCCACATCCAGTAGCCTTGGAATCCCTTCTATCTCACCGAATTGCTTCTTGTTGAATCTGTATTTGCCGCACGCAAGTGTAATAATAATAGAGTCTTCTGGTACCAATTCTGCAAATTCAGTATAGTAATTCCTGCCTGACTTTGCACCATCACACCCTCCAATAAGGAAGAAGTGTCTGATCTTGTTTTTCTTCACCAAATCAAGCAATTTCGGAAGGGCCTCTGACACTGCATTATGACCAAAACCAACCTTTATAAACCTTTCTGGTGCATCATCTTCGAAGCCTGGAGACCTAAGTGCTGCCTCAATCAGCGGCCTAAAATTTCTGTTAGATATATGCGGTATACCCTCCCATCCTACAAGACCAGAGGTAAATATCCTGTCTTTGTAAGAATCAAGTGGCTTTTGAAGGCAATTGGTCGTCATCAGTATAGCGCCGGGAAATTCTGCAAATTCTTTGTGCTGATCCTGCCAGGCGCCGCCATAGTTTCCAGCAAGATGGGTAAACGCATGGAGCTTTGGATATCCGTGCGCAGGAAGCATCTCGCCGTGTGTGTACACATTGATTCCGGTACCAGAGGTCTGTCTCAATAATTCATACAAATCTAATAGATCATGCCCTGAGACCAAGATCGCCTTTCCTTTGACTGGCGATATCCTCACATTAGTGGGCACAGGATGTCCAAATGTCTTGGTGTGGGCCTCGTCCAACATACGCGTCACTTCCAAGTTCACACGACCGCATTCAAGGGCCTTTGCCAACAAAGATTCTATCGTCACATCACTCATGGTAAGGAAATCCAGCGTGTCATGGAAAAAGGCATATATCCCCCCATCTTCCCACCCAAGGAGTGCAGCATGATCTGTATACGCCGCCATACCTTTAAGACCGTACAGAATAAGATCTTTAAGCCCTATAACATCCTTGCTATACAACTTCGCCTTGCTTTCGAAACTTATAGACTTAGCCTGCTTGAGCAGGCCTTCTCTTGTATCGGCAGGACGCCAATTTGCTGGCCCCTCTAGTGAAGGGGTCTCGCCTGTAACTTCAAAATAGATATTCTTTGCCTTCTCTTTAAGCTCATATGCCTTGTATATCAAGCCTTCTATCCTAGATGCGTCGAAATTCACATTCGTCACCGTAGAGTAAAGCCCCTCTACTACAAACCTATCGAGTTCTATGCTTTGAACTCCTCTCTTGCGCAGCCTGCTTGCATACTGCGAGATACCCTCTAGGACATAGACTAACAGATCCTGCAAATTGGATGTCTCAGGCGATTTGCCGCATATACCATATGCAGAGCAACCAACTCCTTTTGCCGCCTGCTCACACTGATAACAGAACATATCCATAATACCCTCCTTTTTAATTTCCTGTTTGCCTCGTTCTATCTAATAACCTCTCCACCAATTCCAATGATTGTCTTCTTTATGTAGATATCCTGACCCGCCGCCTTAAAGGCCTGTTCAAGGATCAACCCAAGTCCTTGGCAACACGGCACCTCCATCATCACCACTTCTACCGACCTGAATCGGTTCAGGCGAGCCATTTCGGTAAGCTTCCTTAGATAAAAATTTGTATCATCAAGCTTTGGGCACGCTATTATAACCACACGATTCCTGATAAAATCCCGGTGTAAGTTTGGATAAGCAAAGCCTGTGCAATCAGCCATAAAGACAACATCTGCGCCTTGAAGATATGGAGCAGACGGAGGAACCAGCATCAGTTGAAGTGGCCAATTCTTAAGTTCAGATGATATCTCAACTGTATCCCTTTTTCCTTCCTCTCGTTCGCCCCCTCTATTTATCTCCATAACCCTTGCGCCAGGGCAACCACAAGGAGACTCATGGGCACCTAAAGCATGTGCCTCTTCCTCAAGGTGTTTTTTTACAGCCTCCTCGTCAAACTCTTCTGCCTCTCGCTCTATGATTGTTATAGCGCCTTGCGGACATTCACCAAGACACGCGCCGAGCCCATCGCAGTATACATCACTCACCAACCTAGCCTTTCCATCAATGATCCTAATCGCCCCTTCCTTGCAGGCAGGAATACAGAGGCCGCAGCCATTACACTTCTCTTCATCTATATGGACTATCTTCCTTATCGTCATAAACATCTCCTCTTAAAGACCATAGGCTATATACAGAAAGATGGGCGGGATACACTTGACATTGGTCAACAAATTGGCGTTTTTTCTGACCGATTATACCTCACTAGCAAGCCTACTCAAGGCTGCCTCGTCGCGGATAATGACAATATCGCGATTCATCTCGATAATGCCGCTATCAACCAGTTTTCTTAAGTTTCTGGAAAGGGTCTCGCTCACAGTTCCTATTTGAAAGGCTAGCTCACGCTTCTTAATTGGTATCTTAAATTCCACGCTTTGAAACTGCCTAGATAATGCCAGTAGGTACGATGCCAATCTAGACAAAACAGGCCTAAACGAAATCTGCTCGAGGAGGGCATTCAGGTGGTGGAGTAATTTAGCCATAGTTCCTATTATCCTCATCGCAAAATCTGGATTCTGCTTAATTAGGTCTACCAAGCCATCTTTACTTATGTGGAGAACAGAAGATGATGTCCTAGCAATAGCGGTGGCAGGATACCTTTCTTTGTAAAACACGGCTGCCTCGCCAAACACCTCTCCATGACGGGTGATTTTCCTTACTAACAATTCTCTACCATCTTCGGAGGTCTTTACTATTTCCACCACTCCATCAATCAGCACGGAGAGCCGTTTTGCCACCTCACCTTCTAAAAATATAATCTCACCGCAATCGTATTTTGTAACGGTAGATATCTTCTCTATTTTTAAAATATCGTCATCAGTAGCAGACGAAAAAAATGGTACCGCCCTAATAACTAGGTTCTTATTCATAGGGCATAATTAAGGAGTAGGCGACTCCATGTCTCTATATGATGTTTTTCGTCCAACATTGCCCTCTCTACGACTACTCTAGACTCTTCATCCCACTCGACATCTCTCAAAAACTCTTGATAATGATTCACCGCCCTTGTTTCAACCCATATTCCAGTCTTTAAGATTGTCTTCTTGCCAAAGATCCTTGAGGCAAACCCAATAACAAAACCAACGATCCAATACATGGCGCGAAACAAAGTTGGTCGAAACCCATATTCTAAAAGCTTAGTTTGAAATTCCTGTATATGCGTCATCTCATTTAACATAGCGGCAATAAGCTCTCTTGTTACCTCATCTTTATCATTACCGATATGGAAGCGATAGATATTTGTTGCCATTATCTCGAGCGTGTGGAGCGCATGCAGCGCCTTTTTAATCTTTTTAAGCCTTTCCTTGGTAAACCCTATGCCGCGAAACTTTATGTCACTTGACCGCGCTTCATATCTTATAATTACATTGTCTTTCACATCATGCATAGTTACCACCACTCCTTTCTTTTAAAGCGATGGCAACGGACTTCCCTATTTCAACACATCTTTTCAAATCCTCATCTTTCGGGACGTACCTCACTTTAAGCGCAGGCTCGACAAGCTCCATACCAATCTTTTTCATTTCCTCTTCTAGCATATCTATCCCAGACCCGTTCCAACCATATGACCCGAACGCGACACCTATCTTGTTCTTGAATTTGAGTCCTTTGATATATGTCATAACATCAGCCACCGTAGGAAACATTTGCCCATTTAGCACCGGAGTACCAAAACACGCCGCACCAGCGTCTAGCAGTTCGGTTGCAACATCGCTCCTATTGCTTGCATATAGCGGCATAACCTTGGCCTCAACGCCCTCGCTTGTTATTCCATCTGCAATATGTAGCGCCATCTGCTCTGTGGATTTCCACATGGTATCAAACACCACCAGAGATTTTAAAGTTGTAGTCCCAAGTGCCCACTTTTTATACCAATCGATGATGCTTTTTGTGTCACTTCTCCAGATCGGACCGTGGTCAGGTGCGATAATCTTGATATCCAGATTTAGGCTCGGCCATTTCTTAAGCAGATCCAAAACTAGATTGGAATATGGGGTGATGATATTTGCATAATACTTCTTGGCCTCGGTTTCTAAGATATATGGGGCAACTTCGTCATCAAATAGCTTGGATGTGGCGAGGTGCATCCCAAATACATCCTGTGAAAACAATATCCCGTCGCCAGCCAGGTAGCTAAATATACTCTCTGGCCAATGTAGCATTGGGGTGTCAATAAACACAAAATGCGCCCCACCCAACTCTATCTTTTGAGCATCCTCCACGGCCGTTAGGTTATCCAGCCCGAAGTGATCAAAGAGCGCCTTCTTGCCGCGGCTGGAAGTAAAGACCTTTTTAGGACATATCTCATTTATAACCTCAGGGAGGCAGCCAGAATGATCCATCTCAGCATGATTTGAAATGATGTAAGATATCTTTTTCGGTTCAATCACAGACGAAATTCGTTCCATCATTTCACCCATGAATGGCTTTTTAACCGTATCCACAAGGACTGCCTCATCATAAATCACAAGATATGCATTATATGTAGATCCGCGCGATGTGGTATAACCGTGGAAATCCCTCAACCCCCAGTCTATGGCACCAACCCACCACACATGTTCCGAAATCTTTATGGCCTCCATACCAACCACTCCTACTTATTACTCCTGCTCTTCAAAATACTCCTTGCCAACGCCGCACTCTGGACACACCCAATCTTCCGGCAGGTCCTCAAAGGCGGTTCCCGCAGGGATACCATGATTCGGATCGCCGACCTTTGGGTCGTATACATAACCACAAACAGTGCACACATACTTCTTCATATTTGCCTCCTCTTCATTTTTATTTCCCTATACTCATTATAGGTGAGCGGCCTTCCCTGAATACTTACGCCTGCCCTTGTAACTTTGGCTACTAAGATATTGTGTGTACCAACATCTACAGTAAGATCTTTTAAAACCTGAATCTCGTAAAATGCCTTTGCATCCAAGAGAAGCGGGGCACCATTGGATGACAATTCGTACTTATCAAATCTGGCGAATTTGTCCACATCTCTCCCCGAGACAAATCCAAAAAGCTTCACCTTCTCCATCCACTCCGGATCTTCCTTGTCAATTACATTTACAGCTGCCGCCCCGCCTTTTAGTATCATCTCATGGGTAAGGGAGCGTTTGCCAAGTCCCATGGCTATCATTGGCGGATTGTTGCTCACCTGCATGAGCGCATCTAAACACTGCCCGTTTAACTTTCCATCAAGTGCAACGGTCAATATGTAAAGCCCATGGGTCACATTGAACAGGGCATCATTGATATCCACTACATTATCTACTATTTGAAATGGATCCTTCATAGGTTCTATCAAGTCCCTTCCTAAAATGACTTTATTTAAAACATCTCGCTCAATATAACTATATGTCTCTTCTCCTCATTTATTATCTCATCCATCTTAGATCTTCCAAGCTTTTCAGGCACCATGTCCCTCATGCCTAGATAAAATATTATGGAGTCTTTTTCCAACCCTATGGCTGTTTTTAGGATCTCACTCTTAGTTTCTCTTCCGCTAAAACTTACTGATTTGTCGTCTCCTGAAACGAACACCTTCCCATCTGCAATCGCATGCAGATACTTTTGTGTATCGTTGTCAGGATCGTAAAGGGCATCTTCCATATCTTTAAGTTTGGTGGCTTCGCTCCTCATCGCCGCAAATATGAGCCTATGCTGTTCCTCCATAGAAGCAAGTTGATTGAAAAGGTCTGCTTCCTTTTTGCCCTTAAACATCTCGGCTGCACTTCTGTAAAAACTAACTCCATTTTGTTCTATCTTCTCGGCTATTTCAAATATCTCATCTGCATTGAATCTGATAGCCATACGCGCTCCTTTCTTTTTAATATGTTGATATTACTGTTTCCTCTCCGCCAACTCACGGTCGAGCATAAACAAGACCATAGGATTCTCTAAGGCAAGCTTTGCTTTCTCGTATATGTACATAGCGGTAGACTCCTCCTCCACTTGCTCCGAGACAAAGAACTGTAGAAAATTGTTTGTGGCATAATCGGACTTTGAGATCGCTAGACTAACCAGCTCATCTATTCCCTTTGTAATTTCCTTTTCATGCTCAAATACATCCTTAATCGCTTCTACAGGAGATGCCCATTCTTCCTTAGGCTTCTGAATAGGAGACATAGAAATCCTCTCTCCACGGTCTGCTACATATTCAAATATCTTCATTGCGTGAGAAAGTTCTTCCTTTGCTTGAAACCTCATCCAGCTGGCAAAACCCTTCAAGTTTTTAGATTCAAAGTATGAAGACATGGATAGATAAAGATAGGCAGAACCCAACTCAGCAGAAAACTGTTTGTTTAACGCAGATAAAATCTCCTTATTCAACATCACATACCTCCCTTCCATAGACCATGCAGGTTGCAATATTCCCTAGCCCACACATTTGAAGCATTTATATTAAAAACGGCGGATGGTTCATCGCCCGGCTTCAAGAACTGCCTATAAACCTTATTGTCAGCAATCAGCTCTATCCATTCTATGTAGTGCTTCTCTTCCATTGGATGAGCCACAGACCCAACTGAAACCTTGAAGCCGCCATCCACTCGCTCCAGAACAGGCACATGTTTCTCTTTGGAGGCATCTACCGTGTTTTCTGCGTAAAGCTTCATTGGCTTCCCGCAACACACCAACTCACCTCCGCCAACATGTACCACCTCTACTATATTGCCGCATATCTCACACTTATAAATCTCGAGCCTGTTCTTCATATACCCTCCTTTTAGTTCTCTCCCATTTTATTGCACTAAATAACCAATTCACGAGCTGCCTTTAACACCGATTCATAATCTGGCTCATTTGTCAACTCTCGTACAAGTTGGGTGTAGGCTATCTTTCCATATTTGTCTACAATAAAAACCGCCCTTGCAAGTAAGCGAACCTCCTTTATCAGGACTCCCCAGTTGGAACCGAAGCTGGCGGTGTTAAAATCAGACAAGGTCATAACCTTATCAACGCCGGCATTGCCGCACCACCTGCTCTGGGCAAACGGCAAATCCATGCTAATCACAAGGATCTGAACATCAGAACCTAAAGAAGCGGCCTCTTTGTTGAATTTTCTCACTTCCATATCGCACACCGGTGTATCAAGAGAAGGCACCGTAAGTATGATGGTTGTCTTGCCGTTTAGAATCGAGTTGGTTACAGGCTGCAAGTCCTTGTTTAGCACTGAAAAATCTGGCGCTTTGTCACCAATTTTTAATTCCCTTCCAAGCAGCGTAAGTGGATTTCCCTTCATCGAGACTAGACCTTTCCTTTCCTCCATAACATCTCCTTTGTTTTGTATTACCAATTCTCACCCAAGATCTCAAAATATGCCTTTGGATGGGCACATGCAGGACATGCCTCCGGTGCGGCCTTTCCAACATGTATATATCCGCAATTCTGGCAGCGCCACACAACCTCACTATCCCTTACAAACACCTTCCCTGTATCAACATTTTGTTTAAGGGCAAGATACCTCTTTTCATGCTGCTTCTCTGCAACTGCGATGGATTCAAACACCTTTGCTATCTCCTCAAATCCTTCGCTCCTTGCAACCTTAGCGAATGTTGGATACATCTCGCTCCATTCATAGTGTTCACCTGCAGCACCGGCTTTTAAATTCTCTGATGTATTTCCTATCACTCCAGCCGGAAACTTGGCTTGGATCTCTACCTCTCCGCCCTGTAAAAACTTAAACAACCGCTTGGCGTGTTCCTTCTCCTGATTTGCCGTCTCTTCAAAGATGTTTGCTATCTGGATATAGCCTTCCTTTCTCGCTTGGCTTGCGAAATATGTATACCTATTCCTTGCCTGCGACTCTCCCGCGAACGCGGTGAGCAGGTTCTTTTCTGTCTGCGAACCTTTGAGCTGCATAATACATCTCCTTTCTCCCCTTCAGGGGTCTTGGTTAATGATAAACATTTGGGGCATATGCCCCAGACACTTACCAAAACATCCACGCCTAAAAAACCAACCTTTTGCCTCACGATATTTGGTATATCGTTTAAAATAGGAAGATCCACATCATCTACCATACCGCATATCCGGCACTTTACATGAGCATGTGGTGTAGTGGTTCCATCAAAACGTTTGGGCTCGCCCTCAAATTCAAGACACCTCACTACACCTTCTTTAACAAGGATCTCCAAATTTCTGTAGACTGTCCCAAGCGATATCGACGGCATGATCTTTTTCGCCAATTCGTAAATTTCAAGGGCGGTAGGATGGGTTTTGGCTGCCTTTAGGACCTCTAAGACAAGCGTCCTTTGCCTTGTGTTTCTTCTTTTTATCTCTGATACTACCTTCATCTATTCCTCAAACATTATTGAGAATCATTCTTATTAAGTAATTACACAAATGTCAAGTCAAAAATAACCTATCCAAGGTTCCTTGGGCTTTTAGAATTATTGTCTCAAAAACTATTATACAAATACGAAGACTACGACTAAATGGAAGGCTTCCTAACCCACCATTTTTAATAACTTATTAGAAGAGGTAATCTTTATAGATGAGGCATTGACCGGCATATAAGACATGCGACTATCTTGCCGCACGGAATGTGCCGGTTATGCTTTGAGTAGTAGTAACATTGCCACTATCTGCAGCATTTACATCAAAACTCCCCTTGATATACCTGTCAGTCACCTTTTCAATAGTGACCGTTCCACTGCAACTACATAATGGATTACTCTCTCTACACTCTTTGTTTGCAACCCATTGCATCCCACTGGTGTTGTCTTCTACAACAACACCTGCAGTAGTGGCAGTTATATCATATTCTCCTTCTTGAAGAGCGGGTAGTGTAATAGCTATGGCCCCTATTGCATTACCAACCCATTCACCCTCCGCCGGCTTGGTCGTCAGTATACCTCCTATAGCATCTTCCATAACAGATATGTTTTGCACAGCAGGCGTTTCATACTCTGCTTCGCCAATATTTAAAAAGATCCTATTGAAATAGGCCTCGTCTGGCGATGCCGACTCGGCTCGCACAAAGGTAAGCAAATTAAGAGGGTCTTTTGATGGCAATGCGCTTTCTACAGCATCACTTACACTCATCCCTTTCATAAGGTTAGAATATATTGAGATCAAAGAATCATATCCAAACTGGTGCGAGGCAAGGCCGGTATAGCCAATATAGCTTCTGGCTCCGCTTGTCATAAATGCGTTTATCATAGATTCATTAAAGCTCTTGCATGCTAATACAAACACATGAAAGTCACCTGTTGAGATTTGAAGCCCCTTAAAGAAGTCCGTAATAAACTTCGGCGTGATCGCATAGTAGTGCTTGTCCGCGTAAGTAGATATGTAGAATTTGCCGGCCTTGAGATCTTGCACTCTATTTAAAAATGTTTGGTCGTATGCCACCCCTTCAGAGGTCAGTAGAAAGCCAAAATCTTTTCCATCTCGCTTTGCAATACCGCCATGCGTCTGGATAAAGATGTGGGCACCCAGCAAGGCGGATGTAAGGATAGACTCCATAGACTCTACCGTTGCATCTTTGTCTATATATGATTGAACTGAAAGCGGCTGTTTCGTCTGGGGATCGGCATAGTACTTTTTTAAATCCTTCATGCCTGTTAGATCTGTATATGGAAAATTGTCTACATCAGAGCACGCCTCGTTATCACCGCCCTCCTCTATGCAGGCCTTGGTCTGTTCCCAAAAGAATGGTACGAACATGAATAGAAATTGCGACTGTGAATCCACACCGCTAGAATACTTCAATGCCTTTGGACTCAAGGTGTCATGACTCAATACTGCCTTTGGGGACAAGTCATACATAGGATACGAGTCTGTATAGGTAATGATGTTCATGCTAATCCCATCGGTGGTATTGTACCATACGGTATAACCATCTTCTGACAGGCCGGCATCCTTAACAAGCGCTTGGGCGCTTAACCATTCCACAAGTGCTGCCCTTGCCTCATCTTCGGTAGATTTCTCTTCTTTTAACCTCTTGTATTGGGAAGATGTGTCGGTGAGGAGTGTGTATATATCTTGGTATAATTTCTCGTCTTGGGGCGCCCCAATCTCGCTTCCTCCCCCACATCCCGCAACAATAGTAATGGCAAAAACAAATATGGCCAAGGCGGCGATTTTATAAATATTCATAAGACCTCGCTGTTTTAAATTGCGCTATAATATTTAGACTGGTAGCGCAAGCGCAAAATATAAAAAATACAATCAAGGAATTTGGATATTGGTTAAAATGGCCCTTAGGTTTATTATTTCAGATATGCCCCTTACACTTATGCTTTGTTAGAGATGGCAATGTGGTATGCAGGACCTTATATCATCACTGATATATTGATGCTACCGTTGCTTATTGGATCGTCGTTTTTGTGCAGGCTGGGAAGTTGGATGGCTAGATATCCGCACTGCCTGAACAGGGCCTGCATCACTACTATATGTCACATGAATCCTACCTTCTTTTACAGTCCAGCTTGAGCTTACGTCTACAGGAGGCGCTATAACCTCAATCTTCTTGCCCGCCTTCCTCGCCCACTCTGCAATCCTCGGCGCAAGCTCCTGCCCTGTACTGCATGAGGCAAGTATTATCATCGCACCATCTTTTAACTTTGGGAAGACGTGCTCTACAAAATCCTCCTCATCAGTAAGGTCAATTGTGGCACTATCTTGCCGATCAAACTCCCGCATACTCAATGTGCGTGGGTTTCCGTGTCCGGAAAGTATTAGATAAGATATACTTCCGTCCCGATGCTTGGCAAGCCGCCCGTAGAGATCGTCCTCACCCATTGCCTCAACTATGTCTATATTAAATCCTCCATCCACTAGTCTCTCTATACTACTGACATTGCTATTGAACGCCCCATTATGATCCTCATAAGGGGTCATGAGAAGTACATTTTTCATCTTTGGGTCGGGATGCCTCATCCTATCGACTACTTTTGCAGGATACCTTCCAAAACGGGATATCCCTCTTTCTTTTAGATATGCACAGTCTGCAATGACATCTGTAAGCTTCCTCTTTCCGTCAAAGTATCCTGAGTTTATTGTATAC
>Ga0123519_10005573_pt1 | contig 20021 bp, 15 predicted proteins | sample YelNatPaOPRAMG02_FD_87396 | JGI IMG/M metagenome (GOLD analysis project Ga0123519, IMG submission 87396) | Hot spring microbial communities from Yellowstone National Park - Yellowstone National Park OP-RAMG-02 (version 2) | ecosystem: Environmental > Aquatic > Thermal springs > Hot (42-90C) ...
TCATTCCTTCAACTTCTGTCATTTTAAGCTTAAATATTTTAATTTTAATTAAGCCTAATCTTGTACATAAAAAATTAAATATAGGTCGCAATAATTCTTATGGTTAAAAGAAAGAGGCTGCCAAATATTCAAGAATTAGTAGTTGTAAAAATTACTGAAGTTACCCAGTTTGCTGCTTGGTGCGATTTGTTAGAGTATGATGCAAAAGGAATGATACCGATTTCAGAAGCTGCTGGAAAATGGATTTTTGATGTTAGAGAGGTTGTAAAAGAAGGAGAAATTAAAGTCGCAAAGGTTATAAAAATAGAAGAGGATAAAAATCTTGTTCATCTAAGCTTAAAAAGAGTTTCTAAGAATGATGAGAAGGAAAAAATGAATGAATTTAGGAAGGAAGAGAGAGGAGAGAAACTTTTTGAGATGGCTGCAAAAAGTTTAGACAAAAGCTTACAACAAGCTTATGAAGAGGTTGGGTTTAAATTGCAAGAGAAATTTGGTAGTTTATACGATGCAATTGTTAACATAAAGAAAAATTATAGTAAGCTTGAGAAAATGAAAATTCCAAAAGAATGGATCGATGCAATTGTTAATGTTGTCGAAAAAAGTATAAAAGAAAAGGAAGTTGAGTTGAAGTTTGAGCTTGAGGTAAAAAGCATTGAACCTAATGGAATAGAAATTATTAAATCGATTTTAAAAGAAGTTGAAGAGAAAACTGGAGGAAAAGTTAGATATTTATCTGCACCAGCCTATAGGCTTGAAATTAAAACAACCAATCCTAAAAAAGATGAGAAAAAAGTTTTATCTGCACTAGAAAAGATTAAATCAAAATATGATAATTTCTCATTTAGGCGGGTTGAATGAAGCTCAGAAAATGTCCTATTTGTAAAAAGTATACACTAAAAGAAATTTGTCCATATTGTGGCCAAAAAACAATTTTTCCTCATCCACCCAAATACTCTCCTCTAGATAAGTTTGGGAAGTTTAGAAGAGAGGTATTAAAAGAGCTTGAATCTAAAAGTCAAACTTAATTTTTGCGTTCTCAAATTCAATTTCTTTTCCGCTTTCTAACTCTTCGACCAATATACTTTCTGCCCCAACTTCTTCCATTAGCTTTTCCCCAAATTTCTCTACAATCTTTAAACTCAGCTCACTTTCTCCAATCTTTAAGATTATTTTGTCCCAGACATTCATCTTTCTCCTCTTTCTCTCTTCTTGTATGGCTCTTACTAACTCTCTGAACATTCCTTCTTCGATAAGCTCTTCATCTAAGCTTACATTAAGATATACCTTACCGAACTTTGTTTCTGCTTCAACTAAACCTTCTTTTACTCCAACCTTAACTTCTTTTATGTTCGCTAAACTTTGAATTAAAAGCTTTGCTTCTCCGACATCAAAAGGTATGTAAACTTCTCTCAATGGTTGTCTTATCCTTATTTTCGCCTTTTCCCTCGCCGCAAGAGTCCCTTCCAAGAATTCTTTAGCATATTCAAACTCTTCTTCCAGCTTCTTGTCAATTGCCTTTTCATCAACGATTGGCCATCCATCCTCAAAAACACTCTTTTCATAATTTCCTTCTAATCTCTGATAAATTTCCTCCGAAATGAAAGGCGAAATTGGTGCCAACATTTTTGCGACGTTCATCAAACAAACTTTTAGAACAGAAAGCGGAACATTTCTTTCCTTAGAATAAATCCAAGCTCTATCTCTTACCAACTTAACATAAGTTCTGCTTAAATCTTCAACAACAAAACTCAAAATCTTTCTTCCCGCTTTTTCAAATTCGAAATTATCTAAATGGGTTGTAACTTCTTTTATAGTTGAATTTAGTCTGGATAAAATCCATCTATCTTCGACTTTTAAGCCCTCTAAACTAAACGAAAAATTCTCTTTTGAATAGGTTTCAAAGAACAAAAATGTATTCCAAAGAATGTTCAAAGCTGCTCTCACTTCTTCAGCAACTTTGAAACTAAAGTTTTGTTGCTCCCAAGGAGAAGTTTCCCAACAATAGTAGAGCCTTAAAACATCAGCTCCCAATTTCTCTAAAGCATCTTTTGCCCAAACTACATTTCCCAAGCTTTTACTCATTTTTTCTCCTTTTTCATCCAAAACCCAACCATTCATCGCAACGCTTTTATATGGAGCTCTATCAAAAACTGCAACGCTTGTAAACATTAAGCTATAAAACCAACCTCTAATTTGATCTTGACTTTCATCTACTAAGTCAACAGGCCAGAGTCTTTCAAAAACTTCTTTGTTTTTATAAGGATAGCCTAAAGAAGCCCACGGAGCTATTCCGCTATCAAACCAAACATCTATAACATCTGGAACTCTCTTCATATCTCCTCCGCAATTTGAGCATTTGAGAACAATTTTATCAACTTGATGCTTGTGCAAATCTATGTTTTCTGGAATCTCTGTTTTTGCTTTGCTTTTTAATTCTTCTAAACTTCCTATGACTTCAAACTTTCCACAATTCTCACAAACCCAAATTGGTAATGGAATTCCCCAGTATCTTTGTCTGGAAATACACCAATCGACTGCATCTTTTAGCCAATTATAAAACCTTTTTCTACCAAATTCTGGCAACCATCTAACTTTCTCATTTTCCTCAATCATCTTGTCTTTAATCTCATCAACACTCAAAAACCATTGTTTTGTTAATCTAAATATCAAAGGCGATTTGCATCTCCAGCACAATGGATAAGAGTGAACGATCCATCCATTGAATAGTAGATATCCGCTTTCTCTCAACTTTTCTATTATTATCTTATCTGCATCTTTAACAAAAACTCCAGCTAGAAATCCAGCTTCTTCTGTGAATTTCCCTTCATCATCAACTGGAGAAAGAGCAGGTAAATTGTAGTGTTGACCCAAATAGTAATCTTCCGGACCATGACCAGGAGCAACATGAACACAACCAGAACCCTCTTCCGTATTTACAAAATCGAAGAAATCTTCTTTCATCTTTTCTGCTTTCTCCAAAACACCATGTTTATAAGATTTTGATTTCAAAACAAGAATTGATAAATAAACTCTTCTTGTATTATCGACTTTATCGAGTTTTCTTTGAGCAGGAACATCTAACACTGGCTTATACTTCAAGCCAGCTAGCTCTTTACCTAGAACTCTTTCTTCAACTTTTAAATCTTCTTTCAAAAGCTCTTTTATTGCTTCCAACCTTTTCTCAGCAAAAATCAGTTTTTCTCCTTTGTAAGAAACTTTCACATAATATTCGTCTCCCTTAACAGCTATAGCAACATTGCTAACTAAAGTCCAGGGCGTTGTTGTGAAAATAACAATGTATTCATTTTCCTTTCCTTCTATTGGAAACTTTACATAGACGTAAGGATCTTTAACATCAGCATAGCTATCAGTAACCTCATATCCGCTTAAAGATGTTTGACAATGAGGACACCAATAAGTTGGTTTTTCTCCTTGATACAACATTCCTCTTTCATGCATCTTTTTTATAGTCCACCAAGCTGATTCAATGTAGTAATTTTCTAACGTCAAATACGGCTTAAGATAACCTCTCCAAGCTCCAAGCTTTTTGTAAAGTTCTAGCCAAACTTTCTCATTTCCAGTCGCTTTCTTTCTACATTCTTCAATGAACCTTTCAATGCCAAGCTCTTCAATATCTTTTTTTGATTTTAGCTTTAGCTCTTTTTCAACCATGTTTTCTATTGGTAAACCATGGCAATCAAAACCAGATTGAAACCACGAAAAATAACCTTGCATGAGTTTAAACTTAGACCAAACATCTTTGAATGTAGTTGTCTTAACATGACCAACATGAGGCTCTGCATTAACATAAGGAGGACCATCTAGCAAGTAAAATTTTGGTTTGTGTTTGTTTTGCTCAAAATCTGTCAATCTTTCTATAACCTTTTTATCTTCCCAAAATTTTCTAATTTTCTCTTCTATTAGCTTAATGTCTAATTGCATAAAATCACCTTAGAATTTTGAGTAAATAAATGTTTCAAAAAATTAGAATTCGATCCGACAATCCATTTTTTTATTTAAAGTAAAAGTATTTAAAACTTTAAAAAATTGAGCAGAAATATAATCGATGAGAATTAGCAAAGAAGAATATTATCTGGGGATAGCAAAAGCTGTTGCCTTAAGATCTCCATGCCTAAGAAGAAAATATGGTGCGATAATTGTTAAAAACGATGCCATTGTTTCTACAGGCTATAATGGGCCTGCAAGAGGAAGCACAAACTGTGAAGAGATGGGATGTATAAAAGAAATTCTAAATTTGCCACACTATTCAGGCTATGATTATTGCCCAGCTGTACATGCAGAAGAGAATGCTGTAATAAATGCCGCAAGAAATGGAAATTCTGTAATAGATGGTACCCTCTATCTTTATGGAATTGATGTAAAAACAAACAAGCCAGTAGCTGGTATGCCTTGCCCGAGATGCAAAAGAGTATTGATAAATGCTGGCATAAAAGAAGTTGTTACAATTGATGAAAGTGGTAATATCACAAAATATGATGTCAAAAGTTGGGTAGAAGAAGATAAAAATAGATATTTAGATGTTATTGAAAAAGTAAAAAAGAATCAACTACCTAAATAATTTCACATAGGCATTAACTTAAAAATCTCTGAAAGAATTTTTGAATATTTCTTTTCCTTAATTATTTTTTAAAAAAGAAAATACCAAAAAGATTTTAAATTCTTCAAATTTCATACTTATAAAACGCCCCCGGTGGGATTTGAACCCACGACCTCCTGGTTAACAGCTTCAACTCTTAGATCAGTTGCTCTACCGCTGAGCTACGGGGGCATATCCATATTTTCTCCAATATTCATATTTAAAAATATTTTTCGGATTATTACTTCCAATAAGTTTGAACCATTTTATAATATTTTTCTCACCTCTTATGCATATTCGATAAATATCTTTCCAGTTTTTATAATTTCGTGACTCTACCCATACCGATAAATTAAATTTAAATGTGTTATGCAAGATATTTACTAATTGATTTTTTAATTTTGGAGATGTTGTAGAAATCAAAATTTTAGGATAGTAAGGAGCTTCTTTTGATTTTCTTTCAAAACTAAAACAACCATCTGTGTCGAAGATACCTCTGATACAATTCAAAAGAAGCCTTTTAGATTTAATTAAAAATCTTGGAATTTGAATATTTTCCTTTGATCCTAAAGGTAAGCCTAAAATATTATGTTTGAATGTTAACATAGCTTTAGAGCTTAACTGAAAGCCTATCACATCAGGCCAGTATCTTATGTGAATATCAATACCATAAACTTTCTTATATAAAGCGGTAACAAATTTTTTGTAATATATTTCATCATCCATCCGGTGACCTCTTAATGAGAATAAATAACGATTGTTATAAATATTCATACTACCATCACCTATATGTATACCAATTTCCTCTGCTAGATTAGCATCCCTAAGACTAGGAATTTTTACATTTCTTTCTATATCCTTTTTTGAAAATTCTATTTTCATATTAACAAATATGGGCTCCTCAAGTTTAAATATTAATAACAAAAATAAATGGCAAAAGAAAGAGGGGGATATAAAGAGATTAACGAGAGTTCACCCCGGGCGAAACAAATCTTAATAAGCCTTATTGAAAAGGTTTGTAGAATCTGAAAGTTAAGATTAACAAAACATAATCACAAACGGAACTAAGTCAGTTTAATCTCTTATTAAAAATTTTATTTTCACTAGACCATTTAATATGAACGAAAGAAGCGAAACAGAAAACTAATCCAATAAAAAGGAAAACAAAAATAATTGCTACATTAGGTCCAGCGAGTATAAACAGTATAGATCGACTTTTAAAATACGTTGACATCATAAGAATAAACTTTGCTCATGGTGATGCCAAAGTACACAAAATGTATTTTTCTTTAGTGAATAAAAGAGTACCAATTTTAGTCGATTTGCTGGGTACAACATATATTGGTGTTTCTTTTGTAGCTAACAAGGATGACATACTAAGAATTCGAGATATTGTAAAAGATAAAGCTGCTAATAAACTTAAAATATGTTATGGTGTGTATCTGAAGAAGGTCAGTAAGCTAAAAACTCTAGACAATATAATAAGAACGGCAAAAAAAAGAAGCCAAAAAATTAAATATGAAAGGCTTTATAGTAATACTGGGTGGTGTAGGAAAAGATTCAAAAGGGACAACAAGATTTCTCAGAATTGAAAAAGTATAATCAGCTCTTTACCTTGATATAATCATCTTTCATCGCCTAACCGATTTAATCATTGCCTTATAGATCACAATATTATTCTTTATCTCTACAGGTAAAATAAACCTATATTTTCCAGAATCTTCTATTCCTTATGAATGTTTTTTCAGCATCAAACAATGCCTCAAAAAATTCATTTTCGTCCTTGAAGTATCTATTCAAAATTCTTTTAGCATTCTCCACTCCAACTCCTCTAACTGAAAACGCTATTGCAGCTTTTCTACCATATGTCATAAAAAGGGTTGCTCTAGCCAACAACTTTTTGAATTCGTCTTCTTCCGTCTTATTCATCTTCTTCTTGTTAACATATTTTTCAACAATTCTCTCAGCTTTCAAATTCGTAGATTTTACAACACTCAGTAACCTAGCTCCACAATGCTCACATGCAACATCTTCTGGCATTTCTGCTAACGTATAAACTTTTCTCCAAATACCGCAATTTAAACAAATCAACTTAACTCTAGTTTCTAGAACTCTTTTTTTGAAAAGTTCTAATACATCTTTAGATTTTTCCTCATAAAATTCTATGAAAACTTTCTTTAATCCAAGTTTAGCTAATGGAGATACACCTTTAACAACAAAAACTTTTATCTTTCCTTCTTTTATCATCCTCAAAACTTCTTTTAACTTTTCTAAATCCAATTTTTCTACTTTTAATTCTTTTAATGCTTCTTGCCAAACAACGCTTCCAAAAAACTCTCTAGCTAATCCTCTTATAATCATCTTACTAATCTCGGCATCACTCTTTATTATACCGAATCTTTTAGCAACATTAGTGAACCTTAGATAAAATAAATCGCTTTGAGAAACAAAAGCATCTATATCATCTTCCAAATTTCCATCATATTTTTCAATTATTTCCTTAATTTCATTTGCTTGTTTTTCATTAGCCAAGCCTTCAAGAACAAAAATTATTCTGTAAGCATCTACTTTACTCTTTGCCAAATAAGGCAATTTGCTTAAGATTAATTTGCTTAAGGCTTCATTAACTTTATTTCCAAAGCAAGCATGAATGATAATTTTGTTCTCAAAATATTCAATGAAAATTTTCTTATCGGTTGGGAGAAAATGTTTTGATTGTTCTTGGAAAAATTTTCTAGCAACTTTAAAGCTGTTTTCATCCATTGGATACTCATTAACATCTTCCTTCAAAATTCTTTCTCTCAACTCTCCAACTTCTTGAGCCACTTCAAAAGGAACAGGAATCAATTCTCCTTCCCATGCTGGAATAGCAGCCTCAAAATCTTTGCTTGGCTCGACAAAAATTTTATCTTCTTCTATGGAAACGATTCTGTAAGGCTCTCCTCTTAAAATAAAAGAGGAACCTTCCTCTCCGTATAAAGCTACAAACTCTTCATGTAAAGTTCCTATGTAACTTTGATCAACAATATTGTAAACTTTATACTCTTTAACATCAGGAATTGTGGAAAGTTGAGAAAAATAATATTCATAAGCTTTTCTTCTCTTTTTTATTAAACCGTTGTCAATACTTAAAATTCCAATTTTTATTAAAACGTCTAAAACTTGCAAAAACTCACTCATTGATAATTTTTCATAAGGCTTTGCTCTTTTTATAATTTCATAAGCTTTTTCTATTGAAATTTCGCCAAAATCAAAAGTTAAACCAACAATTTGATGAGCCAAAACATCATAAGCTTTTTCATGAACTTTAAATGTTTCTAATTCCTTATTCAAAGCTTTTCTTGCAATAACAGCAGACTCTAAAATATCATCCTCATCGCTTGCAATTATTAAACCAACGCTTTTCTTCCAAAATTTATGCCCGCTTCTTCCAACCCTTTGTAAAAGTTGAATTACTTCTCTTGGCGACTGATATTGAAAAACAACATCAACATTTCCAATGTCTACTCCTAACTGCAAACTAGAAGTACAAACCAAAGCCTTTAGCTTACCCTCTTTAAACTCTTTTTCACTCTTTTCTCTCACTTCTTTACTTAAGCTCGAATGATGTATGCCAACGTTAACCTTACTCAAAAGTTTTATCCTGCTGGCTAAAACTTCGGCAAATTCTCTTGTGTTTGTAAATATTAAGGAAGAATTAAACTCGTTTAACTTTTCTAAAATAAACCTTACTCTTGCTGCGCTTTCCTTCGAAGAAAAAATCTTCATTGCATTTTTTTCATCTACGTTACTTGCTAAAGGATAAAAAACTTTTATTTCTGTTGATTTCTCCATTTCAACTTTAATCACCTCAACTTTCTTTTTAGAGAAAAACTCCCCAACCTTTTTTTCATCGCCAATGGTTGCAGAAAGCATTATAGTTTGGAAATCTTTGGAGAGCTCTCTTAACCTCTCTAAAGCTAAAGTCAATTGAACCCCTCTCTTAGAATCTACAACTTCATGTATTTCATCTAAAATAACCCATTTCACATTCTTTAAAAACTCTCTAATTTTCTTACCAACAAGCAAAGATTGCAAGGTTTCTATTGTAACTATTAGCATATCGTTCGGAAATTCTGCCTGCATTTTTCTTTCATAACTAGAAGTATCTCCATGCCTAACAGAAATTTCCATTCCAAGCTGCTCAGCCCAAAATCTTAAATGCTCAAGTTGGTCTCTGTTCAATGCTTTCATTGGAGAAACATAAAGAATGCTTGTTGCTTTTGGTCTTTCTTTTAACCATTTCTCAAAAACTGGTAATAAAGCTGCTAATGTTTTTCCAGTTCCTGTAGGAGAGACTATTAAAACATCTTTTCCTTCATAAATTGGTTTAAAAGCTTGAATTTGAACCTCAGTCAAATTGTCAATTCCAAGCTTTTCCAGCCCTTCTTTAATTTTCTCGCTTAAATTTTCAATCATATGAAAATTGCAATTCTGTTTTTATATTGTAGCTAGTAAAGTTTTAAATTTTAAACATAAAATAAATTGATGCCAATTAAGCTATTAATACCAAGAAAAGATTATTTAGCTAGCGGAATTTGTTTTGGAGCTAAGGCAAAGACTAAAGACATGAAAGAGTTCGTTTATAAAACAAGGCCAGATGGCTTAACAATTTTAAATTTGAGGAAAATAGACGAAAGAATAAGAATTGCTGCCAAGTTTTTAGCAAGAAGCAAAAACATATTGGTTGCAACACGAAAAAAAATAGCGAAAAACGCTGCTGAAAAATTTGGAGAAGCTGTAAATGCTAAAATTTTTGTAGGAAGATTCTTACCTGGAACGCTAACAAATCCAAATTGTGAATATTTTTACGAAGCGGATGTTGTTCTAATAACTGATCCGCTAACAGATAAAAGAGCTTTGCAGGAAGCAGTAAAAGCAAGAATTCCCGTAATTGCAATTTGTAATACTTCGAATGAAACAAAACATGTTGATTTAATAATACCAGCAAACAACAGGGGAAGAAAATCGTTAGCTTTAATTTTCTATTTGCTAGCTAGAGAAATTTTGAAAGAAAGGGGAGAAATAAAAAAAGATGAAGAGTTTAAGTTAAAGCTTGAGGATTTTATAGGAAAAGAGCAATAAAAATAAATGATTTCTTATTTTCTTGCTTTCCAAAGCTACTTTTCACTTATAATTACAGTAGCATAAGTATGGAATGTTCGTATCCTTTCTCCAAACACATAAGAATCCTTTAAACCCCTTTAATCACTTTTACTTGAGTTCACAGTTGTTAGAATACCGAAAAGTATTTAAATATACTTGCTACAATATTTTTAGTGACTATTATGGCAGCTTAAGCTCATGAAATGTGGCGATGAGCTAGCTGCCTCTTTTCTGAAAATTAAATGAAGAAGGAGGACACCTTGCTAGCCACTTCATGCAACTCTTTAGCTTATGCTAAAGGGTGAAGTGTTGAAGGTCGATGATTTGGAAATCGTTTCTGAAAAGAAAATGAAGAACGAACTGTCTTTAAGAGACCATTAGATGAAACTACCACAGGATCTTGGGGTCAAAGGGTTTCCGGCCGGAGCTACACCACCTGGTGGATGGCTCGGCTTGGGTGCCGAGGAAGGGCGTGGCAAGCTGCGATAAGCCGGGGTTAGGCGCATGCAGCCGTAGACCCCCGGATGCCCGAATGGGAATCCTGCCGTGTTAAGCGGCATTCCAGGTTTAAAAGCCTGGAAGGGGGACGCTGGGAAGTAAAGCATTTCAGTACCAGCAGGAAGAGAAATCAAACGAGATGTCGGGAGTATTTCTATGGTGAAGACTAAAAAAGAATGAGAGGATTACCTATAATAAATTGGTAGAGAAACTTCACCATAGAACTCCAAGCGGCGAGCGAAACCGGCAGAGGGCAAACCGAACCGCTTGGCGATAAGCCAAGTGGAATGTGGAGTTGTAGGACCTGGGTACTTCCTAACCCTCCGACCCGAAGTGGGTTGGAATACCCTACCTTAGAGGGTGATAGTCCCGTAGGGGAAGGAGGGAAGGAAGATTCCGGGTATCCTGAGTACCATTGCCTGATTTGGCAGTGGGAAGCTGGGTGGCATTAATATCCAAAGAGATTCTTTGGATAGTGAACACATCCAACCCTAAACACACCCCAAGTCCGATAGCGCACTAGTACGGTGACGGAAAGCTGAAAAGCACCGTGCAAACGGGGTGAAAAGAGCCTGAAACCAGGTGGTTACAGTCTGCCAGGGCGGGAAAGGTGCTCCCTCGAAGCTGAAAAAGCGAGGGGGAGCTAACACCGTCCTGGCGTCCGTTTGGAAATGAGAGAAGCATAAAAACTGATATCGCTTCTCTCACCAAATAAACGGGGCGGGGAGTGTAGGCGAGTGGCGAGGTTAAGTGGTGAAACCACGAAGCCGAAGCGAAAGCGACTTGCGCGCAGCTCGAAAGAGCGAGGCGCGGGGTATGAAAGTGCCTGAAGTCACTCGCCTACGACCGGAAGGGCCGCGATCTAATCCTGGCCAGGGTGAAGTCCCCCGAAAGGGGGATGGAGGCCCGATAGAGGTGGTGAGATGCCAATCCCTCTCGTGAGCCAGGATTAGGGGTGAAGCTGAGTTGGTAGATTATGGATGAAGAAATCCACCCATAAGGAATAAACTATTCTTGTTTGTTGTAATTGATTCCTATCAGCTCGGCACCAAAAGCCAATCGAGCGGCCTCATAGCCGGTTCCCCCCGATATGCTCCGCAGAGCAGTCTCGCCCGATGGTGCTGGCGGGGTAGAGTTACTGATCGAGGGGTCAAGGGCCGAAAGGCTCAGCCTCTCTGTCAAACTCCGAATCCGCCAGCCCCGTAGACGGCGGGAAAATGAGTGCTGGGGTAAGCTCGACACTCGTGAGGGGAACAACCCAGACCGGGGTTAAGGTCCCTAAGTGTCGGCTAAACGACGAAGGGGTACTACCCCTTAGACAGCGGGGCTGTAGGCCTAAAAGTAGCCATCAGCTAAGAAGTGTACAACAACTTACCCGCCGAGGGGTAGTGCCCTGAAGATGGAAGGGACTAAGCCGACCACCGAGACCTCGGAGGCCGAATAGGCCTGGTAGGGGGGCGTGCTGCGTGGACAGAAGCTGGGGCGTGAGCTCCAGTGGACCACGCAGCAATGCAGATCCCGCCGAAAGTAGCAGCCGAGCCGGGTGAGAATCCTGGCCGCCTGAAGCCCAAGGGTTTGCCGGCAATGTTCGTCAGCCGGCAGTTAGTCGGTCCTAAGGGCACCCTTAATCGGCTCGCCCGAGGAAGGGAATCCGGTTAATATTCCGGAACCTAGGGGGTACGTGCCGTAAGGCAAGGTGGATTGCCGACGCTTCGGGGTAGGCCGACGCAAGCAAACTGCTCAAGGCCTCGGAGTCTCGTAATGAGGAGAAGAGGCTGAAGGCAGGATGGGCTTCCCGAATGGGAAGTTCGGCTAATCCCTGGAGCCGGTGAAAAAGGCAATCCACAAGGATCCCCCTAGACCGCACCGAGAACCGGAACAGGTGGGCTTCCTGAGAAGGGAACGGCGTGTCGGGATAACCCACCCCAGGGAAATCGGCAAGTTGGCCCCGTATGTTCGCTAGAAGGGGTGCCTGTGGTCTTGACCATCCCGAGTCCTCATTAGAGGACTAAGGATGGGAGGGACCGCAGGTCGCAGTGACAAGGCCCAGGCGACTGTTTAACAAATAGAAAGAGAGGATAGTTAATTAAATTTGCAGAAAAAATAATAATATGATTGCGTATTTGATTGGACTATTAATTGGAGATGGTTCAAGATATTCATCAAAAAATGGAAGATATATGGTTTGGCTTGATCAAAATATAAGAAACATAAAGATACTAGAAAAAGCTAAAACAATCTTGGAAAAAATGGGACTAAACGTTTTTCTTTACTCTGTATCAAACAATAAAAAACGAGTTCTAGTTTATTCAAAAAAACTATTTCTATATTTCAGCAAAGCAGCAGAAAATCCAGCAAATTTTTTCATTTCATTAAGCGAAACTGAAAAGAAAGAATTTATAGCTGGTTTCTTGGACGCAGAAGGTACAGTAACAGATCGGGTAGTGATTTACAATAGCAATAAAGAGCTATTAGAAGTTATTAAAACCTTCTTTCAAAATAACGGAGTTTCGTGTAACATTTATAGGTTCGGGAAAATATATGGAATTCAGATTTATAAGAAATCGTCAATTTTAATTTTAAAGAAAATCATAAGACATTCTATTAAACTATCCTCTCTTTCTAGTTAAAAAACGCAGGGGACTGCTAGTCCGAAAGGATGAGTACAGTCCCTGAGGTTTGCCCAGCTGCGGTGTGTGAAACCCGGTTTCAACCGGGCTAAGCCCCGCAGAGCGGCGGCGGTAACTCTGACCGTCGTATCTCAGGCGGTCATCTGATTTAATGATCGCCGCCTAGGGCGACACAAGTAGCGTAATCCCTTGCCGCTTAAATGGCGGCCGGTTGAATAGCTTAACGACCTGGGTACTGTCCTGGGGTGGGACCCGGCGAACTCGGCTTTCCGGTGAATAGGCCGGAGACCTCCAGTGGGAAACGTAGACCCCGTAGAGCTTTACTGCAGCCTGGCGTTGCTGTAGAGTCCTGGTTGCATAGAGTAGCTGGGACCCGCTATCAGGCGTAGGCTTCGGCCGAGGCCGAGGGGTAAATGTAACACCAGCCTTCTGGGGCTCTATGGCTTACCCGAGGAGGGGACAGCGCTAGAAAGAGTTAGTCTGAGAAAACTCAAGTATAGAATTTAAAATTGATTGTCCCGAAGAAAAGGATGATAAATCAAAGAACTTAGTCCAACGGAAACTTACAAGAACTAGGTTTAAAACGAAATTCTTGGTAAACCCTTTCCAGAAACCCTTAGTGACTTCTACTCCGTCTGTAAAACCGATAATTTTAGAAAATAATTCCAAGTCATCTCTATTAGAAATTTCAATACCTCTAGTTGTTTCACGAAGATTTCTAAAACCAAGCAAACGTAGCAGTCTTAAAAAATGTGTTCTTAAAAATGGATTCTTACTACAAAGGGTAACTTCCCTGTGTAATTTCCATCTCTTTCTATCTTCTTTTACACACAAGCAAGCTGTACCATCACAATCAAAAGCGGCCCTCAAAAATGCTATTGTACATTTTCTATCCTCAAAGATAAATTCCGGCAAAGTAATTGGTACAAACCATCTATTGTCAAACTTAACTGGATTCCAGCTCTTACAGGAAAGTAGAGGGGTTGAGGGATTAACTGGCGATGTTCGACAAGTATTAGTGAGATTTAAAATTTCAAGTGCAGCTGTTTTGGAGCGACAAATCTGAGTTGGAATACCTGCAATACTTCTACTCCAATTGAAGTTAGTAATACCGAACAATTCATTCATTAATTTTCTAAATTTTTCATGAAGTACAGCCGACTTATTGGTAAATCCTATACAAAAACATTTAGATGATTTTTTAAACCACACACATCCATCGGTCAGCAACATTCCCAAAAGTTCTGCAATCTTTATTTTATTTAAATTCATATCTACCACCATATTTATATAAATTAGTTACTCGAATTTAAAAATATTTCGGTTGTATATCTATCCTTCTCAGGCTAACTCTTGGCGAAGTGGGCAGTTCGGCTGGGGCGGCACCCCCTCGAAAAGGTATCGAGGGGGCCCAAAGCTCACCTCACCCGGGTCATGAAAAACTCCCGTAATGATAAGGTCGCTCCCGAATGATTGAATGATTAGCGGGGTAGCTTTTGACAGGAGTTTTTCACCCGAAAGAAATCCGGGGTAGAGTGCAAACGCAAAAGGTGGGCTGACTGGAACCCACAAAGCGAGGGTTCCAGCCGCGAAAGCGTGGGTTAGCGATACATCGGTTCCCCTTAATGGGGGCCGGTGGTATCAGAAAAGCTACCTCGGGGATAGTTCAGTTTAGCCAATTAGGTCTAAGTAAATGTAGAGAAATCTTTAAATACTTTAAAATGTATATAAATATATGAGAGAAGTGCAAGATAAACGCCTAGATCCAAGAATTGGGTTTATACTCGGTGCGCTAATAGGTGATGGTAGCCTTTCCGATAAAAATACAATTGAATTTCAACAGAAAAGTAAAGAATGGCTAGAAATTGTCAAGAACCACTTCTTTATTTTGTTTGGGAAAAAAAGTAAAATATCAAAGATTTTCGGAAGAAATGCATTCAGACTAAGAATTTACTCAAAAGAAATATTTAACTTATTCAAAGAGCTTACAAGCAAAATAAATGAAGTAGTAATGAATGAAAGTGAAGAATTCCAAAGGAAATTTCTTCAAGGCATCTTTGATGCAGAAGGGAGTGTTGAAAAATATCAAAACAGAATCGCATTCTATAACAAAGATGAGAAGATAGTAAATTTATGCAAAACACTTCTTGAAAAAAATGGAATTTTGGTGAATAAGCTTTATGTAAAAAAGAAAAGTGGTGTAATAACTTTGTCTTTTAGCGGTATAGAAAAATTAAGGATTTTTTACGAGAAGATTAATTTTACGCATCCTGAAAAGAAGAAAAAGTTGGAAGAAAAATTAACGCTAAACTGAACCCCCAAAATGGGCCCGTGGCCGGTGAAAAAGGAGGAAATTTCCTTCTTCACCAAAGCCCACAGTAAAGCTATCTGCGTGGGTCTGCGTTTCCTTGCAGATAGCGACAGGCAAATTGACCCGGCGCGTTGGTGCGTAGCTGTCGGCTCCCCCCCTCCTGGCCGTGCAGCAATTGAGGGCGTTCAATTATTAGTCAGATCTTAGTGTACAGAAAAATTTAAATATTTGAAATACATAATTAATATATATAAATTAAGGTGATACGAATGCCCTCAACTGCAAGCGGCCAAACTCATACACCAGCAAAGAATCTTGAATTAGGAATCTTAGCTGGAATGATATTAACAGATGGATGGATCAACAAAGGCAGTTTGGGTCTTGCAAACATTTCTCAAGTACTGATAGACCTCTTCAAAGATAAAGTAACAAAAATTTTCGGAGAACAACACTTTGTAGAGTTTGTTGACAAGCGAAATGGAGTAAAAATAGTTGAAGTAAATAACAAAGAAATATCAGAGAAGTTGCTTAAACTAATAAAACCATCAGGAACAAAACAAATACCATCTTTTTTCTTCACATTAGATAGTGATTCGTTAAGAGAGATACTAAGAGTAATTTTCTCATGCGACGGGTGTGTATGTCTGGGAGTCAAATGGAATAAAAGGGAGAAAAGATGGAAATTCACAAGAAAAGTTAAATTAACCTCATGGAATAGTGAAATTAAAAATGGTATTTCACGGCTCCTAAGAAAATTGGAAATAAATTGTAATATTGAAGCAACAGATGTTGTAATAGAACGCAAATGTGAAATAAAGAAATTTAATGAAAAAATTGGATTTCTAGATGGTGTGAAGATATCTGGTAAGAGCAAAAACTGGAAAGGACTAGAAAAAAATCAAATTCTAGACTTAACGATTAAAACTTTTAATTTAAAGAAAAAAGATTTAGCACAATTCAAAACAAAAGAGGAAGTTATTAATTTTTTGAAAACATTAATATAAGCTGGTGTATGAGGGCCTTGGGTACAGGTGTCCACTGGTTAAAGAGAGTTAGAAGTATGTATGATTTCCATTTTCTAACTCTCGACCATAGGGGGACGCTAAAGGAATCAGAATAATCTGATTCCTGCGTAAGCTGGGTTCAGAACGTCGTGACTGCATGCGAAGCACTACCCAAAGACATAGCATATTGCTAAGGATGAATTGGGTATCGTTCTCGGGTCGTAAACTTAAACCTAAATTTTAATCTATAGTCTAATCTCTCTACTCTATCTTCGCATGCAGCGACAAAGACAGTTCGGTCGCTAAAGAGGATAGTCTAGGCTATCCTCTGCGAAGTCTACTGGGGGTGCTGGCCGTCTGACCGGAAGGGAGCGCAAGTACGAAATATGTTTACACGAGTTAGAGAAGAGTACGCAAAACAAAAGAAATAATGACACTTTCGCTAAAATTACCATTATAAACTTTTCTTGTATGACGAATAATTCTTACTCTTTTTTCTCGTGTAAACACACGTAAAAGGAACGCGCTCCCGGGGCCTCTGGTGTACCGGTTGTCCATTTGGCATGCCGGGCAGCCACGCCCCAGTGGATAACCCCTGAAGGCATCTAAGGGGGAAACCACCCGGAAAAATAGACGGCCAATCTCTCTGTTGGGGTAACCCGGCAGAGAGACGAGGGCTGTTATAGACGATAACGTTGATGGGGTGGGGGTGTAAGCCGCGAGCCTTCGGGCGAGCGGTAAGCCCGCCACTCCCAATCGCCCGAGCCGGCTGGAAACCTGATAAACCCAAGATCCTGTGGTAGTTTATTTAAGTTTTTCTATCTATTTCTCATATGGAAGTTTCTCGTGCAGAAAAAGAAAGACTTCAGTTTTCTGGAAAAAAATTTAAAAAATATTCTCTTTCTTATCTTCGTTATTTACCTTTAGATAAGTTTTTAGAAAACGAATGGAGATGGATAAAATTAATTATAGGGTTTAATGATAGAATAATAGCTGATAAGTTCCTAGATTACTGCGAGAAATTCTCAAGATACACCAATATCGCAATAAGAAGCTATAACAATAATGAAGAGTTTGTTGCCGAAATTTTTTCTTTCCCAGAGAGTTTTTATTTATTACCAATATTTTTCTCTTCTAAATGGTTTCATCTTTCTTCTTATGTTATGCTAAAAGCAAAAAGAAAAGAAGGAAATATTGAGGTTTTTGGTGATATAGGAAGTTTAAGTAGAGGGTTAACGAGAAATCTATCTTTTGTTGAAATGCCGTATAAAAGCAGAATTTCTATTGATAAAAAAGAACTAACTAGGATTAGCAATTCGTTGAAACACTTATTGCTACAATATTTCGGTTTAGAGGAAATAGATCTCTACTATACTCGAAGGCTAATATCAATTGATTGTTTGGATAGATATTTAGCTTATGAGCAGCTTTCAGAAAAAGAAAGTCATATAAGATGGCGAATCGATGGAAAAAAACTTTTTACTAGGAATATTGTTGAGCTTGAGGAAATTTTAAAAGGAATTATATTAAATGATGGTTTCGCTATCTATCCTAAGCTATCCAGAAAGTATGTAGTCAACGGAGAAAAGGTTGAACTGCAAGACAAACTAGTTATAGAAGCGGACCCAAGAAATTCCTCTTTTGAAAATGCAAGAAAGGTGATGGAAATTGTTGATAGTATTTTAGATGAAAAGAAAATAGAAAGAGCAATTTTGTTTAGTGGTAGTAAGAGTTATCGTGATCATATTGCTCTTAATTCTCAAGAAATTGTAGATGATTTGGACAAATTGCTAGATGAGTTTCCTTATATTGGAATATTAAGTCAAAAACCTGTAGATGAATTAAAAGAAAGAGAAAAGTATAGGCTTATTTTAAAAGCCCTTAGTAAAGCTTTATATGTAAAAGCTGGACTGAAAATGAGAAAAGAAAGAGAAAAAGTCAAATTTACTTCTAACAAATTTTATTTTGATGCTAACGCTGTATTATTAGACTTTCCTACTTCTGTTTCAATAGCAGTAGGAAGTCCAAAAAGTTTAATGGAGATAAGAGAAGCAGAGAAGTATGATATTGATACGAGAAGATTAGAAAGAATTGGATATGTTCCGCTTTGTTGCATTCCGGTTGACAAATTTTATAGCAAAGAAGAGGTTTATAAACTATCAGGTATACGTTCTGCAGTAAATATTGCTGAAAATTCTTACAAAAGGTATGAAGAAAAAATGAAAAGGGGTATTGGTATAAAAGAAATAAGAGAATTGTTAGACGTAGAAGAATCTTTCATAAAAAATTTACAGATGAAAGGAGACTATTGGTTTTTAAAGAAAGTCGTCCAAGTTTAGTCTTTTTCTAAATCTTTAAGCTTGCTTAAATAGCTTCCATCCAAAAGATAAACCTCTGAATTGTTTGTATCAATAATTTTCTCAAAAAGAAAATCCGAAGGAAGCTCCTTATTTAAAAGTAGACTTCCGGCTAAATCGCTGAAAGCAGGTAAAATTATAATTTCCTGCAATTTTCCTTTTTCAATTTTTGGTCTCGCTTTTATGATAACTTTCTCTACTTTCTTGAAATTTCCTTTTCTGATCTCTATCGCTGCCTGCAAATGACCAATTATCCAGGTTTTGCAATTCCAAAGCTTAGAGAAAGGCCAGGCATGACCATGGAAGAAACCATAATCTTTTATTTTAAACCCTCTAGCTCCATAAACTTTAAAATTTTCTAGAATTTCTTCAAGCATGTCGTCATGATTTCCTTTGCAAATGAAAATTTCTTCAAAAATTTTAGAAAGATTTTCAAAAAAATCTTTTACATATTCTATCTCTTTTGCTGAAGCTGCTGGCACTTTATGTTTTACATCACCAAGAACAACAATCCTTTTTGCATTAGTTTCTTGCTTTGCCTCTTCCAAAATTTTCAAAAATTTTTCAGCTTGCAAAGAAACATTTATCCCTCTTTTCCTTAGCTCAAATTCTATTCCAAGATGTAAATCTGTTATAGCCAGTAAACTTAACTCTTTCACAAAAGTTATTGGCCTGTTTTTTAGTATGAACACCATTCAAAAGTTTTGTTAACTTAAATTTAATGTTGAAGATAAGGTAATATATGAGAGTTCCCGCTGTTGCTGACTACTTTTATCCTTCCGATAGGAAAGAATTAGAAAAAATGTTAACAGCTTTTTTTGATAAGGCCAGAAAAGAGGTAAAAGAAAGAGAAAATGCTATTGGGATTATTGCTCCACATGCTGGCTACATTTATTCTGGATTAACAGCAGCTTATGCTTACGCTTCTTTACCAAAAAATCCAAAGAAAACAATTGTAATAATTGGACCGAATCACACTGGTTATGGAAGCGAAGTTTCAGTTTATCCAAATGGAAAGTGGAAAACTCCTCTTGGTGAAATAGAAGTTGACGAAGAATTTGTTGATGAACTAATAAAAAATTGTAAGCTTGCTGAAAAAGACGAAGCTGCTCATATTTATGAACATTCAATAGAGGTTCAGCTCCCATTTCTTCAGTTTTTATATGGAAACAATTTTAAGATAGTTCCAATTTGCTTGATGAATCAGTCTTTAGAAGTGGCTGAATGTTTAGCTAATGCTTTGATGAAAATAAAAAAGGATTTCTTGCTTGTCGCGAGTAGTGATTTAAATCATTATGAAAGTTATGAGATTACTCAAAGAAAGGATACGGAATTGATAAATGAAATAATTTCTCTCGACTTGAAAAAGTTTTATCAAACTTTGGAAAGATTAAATGTTTCTGCTTGTGGATATGGTGCCATTGCAACTTTAATGAGTATAACGAAAAAATTAGATGGAAAGATTAAATTGCTTAGACA
>Ga0123519_10005574_pt1 | contig 20020 bp, 14 predicted proteins | sample YelNatPaOPRAMG02_FD_87396 | JGI IMG/M metagenome (GOLD analysis project Ga0123519, IMG submission 87396) | Hot spring microbial communities from Yellowstone National Park - Yellowstone National Park OP-RAMG-02 (version 2) | ecosystem: Environmental > Aquatic > Thermal springs > Hot (42-90C) ...
CTCGCTGTTTCACGTGAAACATTGTCTATTAGCAAATTATACCATCCCCGCCGGGGAGAACAAGACGCAACGCCGGAGAGATGGATCTCCTATGAAGACGGCAGAAATGAGAACCCTTTTGCGCGACCATCCCGGTTGGCATAGCTTGATGTTTATGCCCACCTACCGGGCCAGTCGAGAGACGAGACGGGATCCCCTCTGTTTTAAGAACCCGTTTCTTTCCGGGGATACCTAGCGTTGGACGCCCGGAGAATATCACGGGCAAGATGGACTGTCAACGCATCGCCACAGCCGGTCATCGCCCTGGACTTTGTTCTTCGCGTCATCCCGTGGTACATTGCTGTCAGCCATTTTCAGGGATGATCCCAGATGATGAGGAGGTTGTTATGCAATTCACGCTGCCCACTGCTCAACTGTTTATCCCAGACGGCCTGGCGGAAGAGGAGGCGCTGGTACGCACGACCCATATGGCGATCAGCGCCCACCAAGACGACCTGGAGATCATGGCCGCGCACGGCATTCTCCACTGCTTCCAGCAACCAGATCGCTGGTTCACAGGGGTGGTGGTGACGAACGGCGCTGGCTCGCCGCGCGACGACTTATACAAGGATTACACCGACGAGCAAATGCGCGAGGTGCGCATCAAGGAACAGAAGAAGGCCGCCGTGGTGGGCGAATACGCCGCCCAGGCGTTGCTCGACTATCCCAGCGCAGCGGTCAAGGACGCCAACAACCCCGGCCCTGTCAACGATATCGTGCAGCTGTTGCGCCTGGCGCGGCCCGAAGTGGTTTACACCCACAACCTGGCCGACAAACACGACACCCACGTGGGCGTGGCCGTGCGCGTCATCCAGGCAATCCGTAGCCTGCCCGCCGATCAGCGACCCAAGCAGCTCTACGGTTGCGAGGTGTGGCGCGACCTGGACTGGCTGTTGGACGAGGACAAGGTGGCGCTCGACGTCTCAGCACATCCCAATTTGCAAGCTGCCCTGTTGGGCATCTTCGACTCGCAGATCTGCGGGGGCAAGCGCTATGACTTGGCGACGCTGGGACGCCGCCGTGCGCACGCAACTTACCACGCCTCGCATGCAGTGGACGTGAGCGAAGGGCTGACCTTTGCGATGAATCTCACCCCATTAATCGAGGATCCACAGCGCGACATCACGGACTTCGTGGTGGCGCACATCGAGCGCTTCGCCCAGGATGTGCGCCAGCGCATTGCCAAGTTCGCCTGAGGTGGCAAATTACCCCAGCTGCCCGAACTCAAGGGCAGCCTGGTACATCGCGGCCAGATTCTCCTCCGGAACACCCGGCGGGAGGTTGTTCGCTTCGCTCAGCACGAAGCGCCCTCCCGCCGTCACGCCACTTTCCAACACTTGTCGCGTGCGCGCACGCACCTGTTGAGGCGTACCCTTGAGCAGCAACCCCACTTCCACGCCGCCGTAAATCTCCACCTCCGGTCCGACCGCACGGCGCAGCCAGGCGAGATCCACCGGGAAGCCGGTGTCAATAGAGAGCACACCACACTCCTCGACAATGATGGGGAAGAAACGCGCGGCGTTACCGCACAGGTGGAAAACGCACTTGAGCTTGCGTTGCGGGTCAAGCGCCTCGTAGAAGTGTCGGTGGTGGGGCAAGATGCGCTCGCGGTACATCGCCGTGCTGATGGTGACGATGCTGTCATCCGCAAGCCACAACTCTCCCTGCAGCTCCTTGCCCCAATAGGCGAGCAACGCCCGGACGCGGTTGATGGCCGCCTGGGTGATGAAAGCGAGCAGGCGGTCGGCATAGTCAGGATCTTCCACCAGGTCGGCCAGGAATTCACCGCCGCGCACGTTCAATGCCACGGTGAGCGCGCCGTCGGAGGCGGTTTGCAGATAGGGCAACACCTCGACTGGCCGGCCGTGGAACTCCATCCCGCGCGCCAGCTCCATCATTTGTTCGGTCAGCTCAATGGCGCGCCGAAACGAGGGCAGTTGGAGAGGATGCTCGATGTCCACATCGAAGACAGCCCACTTGCGGTCACCGGTGTAACCGGGCACCGTGTCCGGCACCTGGCCTGGCTCCAGACGCAGCGGACAGCCGAGCGCCCAGGCTTCGTAGGTGTTGTGCAAAAAAGCGCTGACCTGCCAGCGCTCCGGCAGGCCCACTGGTTGATCACAATACCGGTGAAAATGGGTATATAGCACATATTGCCAGTTGAGTTGGGCGGTCAACATCGCCCGCGCATCGGTGAACACGTCCTGGTAGGTGAGCCCATCACGGTTAAAGCGCCCGTCCAGCATGTAGACGCGGTCGTTGGTGCGCAGAGCAACCGGCACCCGTTCGGGTTGTCCGGCATAATAACGTTCCCAGACACGTTGTTTCTCGGGATTGGTGATGGGCGATTCCATCAGAGCGTCTCCGTCACCTTGCGCAGTCCCCGAGGCTGGTCGGGATTGCCGTGGCGCGCGTAGGAGAGGTGCATCGCAAATAGCTGACCCGGCAGCACGCATGTCAATGGAGAAAGCCACTCGGGCAGCGTGTGCGGCAGCGGCAAAGGGGTGTGGGCCAGAGATAACAACTCGGCATCATCGCTGATGGCAAGCACCTCGGCGCCCCGTTCGCGCAGCATATGGGTCAGGTGGCGCAGCTCGGCCAGTGGCAGCCCGCTGGGAGCCACCACCAGGACGGGGAAACCCGCCTCGATGACCGCCAGCGGGCCGTGTAGAAAATCGGCACTGCTATACGGCTCAACCACGGTGTAGGTGAGCTCCTTCAATTTCAGCGCGATCTCGAAAGCGGTGCCATAGTTATAACCGCGCCCGAGCACGACACAGTGGCGCATCGGATAGTAGCGGCGCGTCGTCTGGGTCATATCGGCATGGGCTGCCAGCGTCGCGGCGACCGCCTCGGGGACGGCATATAAAGATTCCCACATCGTCTTGTCATCGGCCAGACAGCTGCTCAGCAGGGCAATCGCGGCCAGCTGGGCCGTGTAGGTCTTGGTCGCTGCCACAGCCCGCTCCTCTCCGGCGCCCAAGTGGAGCACAAAGTCCCCCTGGCACGCCAACTCGGAGTCGAGCACATTGGTGATCACCGCAGTGAGTGCACCCTGACGCCGTGCTTCTTCGAGCACCGCGATGATGTCCGGGCTCTTGCCGCTCTGGCTGATACCTAGCACCAAGGCGTTACCCAGCCGGGGTGGCCTGCGGTAGATGGTGAACAAGCTGGGTGTGGCCAGCGCCACGACGTAGCGATTGACCGCACCCCACAGGTACTGAGCATAACGCGCAGCATTGTCACTGGTACCGCGCGCAGCGATCAGAATATAGTAGATCTGACGTTGGTGCATCGCCGAGGCCAGCGCCTGCGCAGCGGCGCGCTCGCGCTCTAACAACCGGGCTAAAACTTGAGGCTGTTCATGAATTTCGCGATATGTGTACGTCTCTTCCAGCAACACTTTTCCTCTCCTGAGACTTACTCCGAGGCGGTCTCTACGGGCCTGTCATAGCGCCCGATCTCCTCGGCCAAGGGGGTGAGCAGCTCGAGCTTCCAGGGCTCCATGCGCGGCGAAACCGAACATGCCGTGCTCAGAATATAACCGCCCCCCGGCGCGCCGATGCGGATGCGCTCGCCAGCATGGGCGATGACCTGTTCCGGCGTGGTGTAGGTGAGCATCTCCACCGCGTTCATATTGCCCTTAATAAACACGCGATCGCCAATTTGGCGCTTGGCGTCAGCCAGGTGGACGTTGCCCAAGGGGGGTGGATCAAGCGTGTCAATGCCCTGCGTGCCCGTTTCTACCATCAAATCCAGCCGGTCGCCGATGCTGCCGCATGTGTGCGTATAGACGATCACACCTTCCGCCTTGACCGCCTCGGCCACCCGCCGTTCATAAGGCAATACAAACTCGCGATACATCTGCCGATTGATGAAGGGCCCGCCGGCAAAAGCGGACGAAATGAGCACCGCATCCACACCGCGCCGCGCCTGCGCAATCGCCCATGCGATCACCGCCTCGGTCAAGCGATCGAGCAGGGCATGGGCCTTTTCGGCATCCATCAAGAGGTTGACCAGGGCGTTCTCGTAGCCGAACAATTCCATAAAGTGCGTGAACGGCGAGAAGACCTCGCCGTGGATCGAGACCTCGTGATGGGTCAGCTCCATCACCTGGTCAATTGTGCGCAGAAAATAATCGGGGATCTTGGTCAGGATGCCGCGGCAGGTCTTGCCGGCAATGTGGGGAATGTGATAGACACCCCACGTGTAGCCCACTAGGTCGTCCAGGATTTCGAGGTGATCCGGATCCAGGGTGGCAAAGTCGGCGCGCGGCGGCTTGCTGCCGTCTGCCATAAGGTGATAGGGGTTGTCATCGGGCGGGAAGATGGTGACCTCCCCGTTGCGCCAGACGAGGCGTTCCCCTTCGGCTGTCCGGGTCAGCGAGGCAACCTCGTCCAGCAGATCAGGCGGACGGCCAGGCAGGTTGATAAGGATGCCGTCGAAGCGATAACGGCGCTGGAGCATCACCAGCGCCTCAGCGAAACCCTCACTGGTGAACCAGATGCGATGTGGCGGAATACCTGTGTTTAGGAAATAGTGTCCCAGTGCCAACTGGCACATCACCGGCACGCGGTCGGGAATCTGGTGGCGCATCGCCAGCGCCATGCGGGTGCGGGAATTCATGCCCATCGCTCCTGAAGAAATCAAGTATACCTCTCTACCCAAAAGGGCAGGTGAGGTCGCTTGTCCGAGCGTTATTCTTGGCAGCCTATATTATTCCGGCGTGGCACGGTGGTCAATTTTCCACCTGCCGTTGACCCAGGTGGTGATCCATTCGATAGGCTTTTCAACACGGGTGAAGGCATACCCCTTCCATCCCTCAAAGGTGAGGCTCACAATCATAAAGCGGGGCTGTTCTCCTAGCGAGGACTGCAAAACTTCTCTTTCCTCTGCTTCCGGGTAGTATTGCAAGCTCGTTACTCGAAGATCTGCTATCGCGCCAGGTGCTGCGCTCAGACCAAAATAGGAGAGGTTGCCGCGGTCATATTCCAGTAATGCCTGCCCGGTGAGGAACTCACGCGGATTTACGCGGGGTGAAGATGTCCCTAGCATCTCGTAGAATCCCAGCACGATCTTCTCCGGATAGGGGGAGTCGAGAATATCAAGGGGCATCCCGAATGCAAAAGTGACGCGCTGGGAGATGGGTGGTTTGAGTTGGGTGGCATCGGCAAGGCTCATATAGCTGCCATGTTCCTCATCCAACGCATATACCGATTGCACGGCGAGTTGGCTGCGTTCCAGATACCGGTCGGTGACCGTGACTCGCTTAGTGGCGGGATCAAAGCGGACGCCCCCATCGCCGCGAAAGGCACCGATCACCTGGTAACGGGCTGGAACATCTCGAGGGGGTTCCCACTCAAACGAATTGCGCACATGGCGGAAGATGGTGAGATCGGTAGGCAAGCCACCGGAGTAACCATAGATCATCAGCTCCATAGCTGGCTGGTCGGCCAGCTCGCTTTGGGAGACCACATCTACGAGTTGCAAATCGACACCTTCCTCGCCCAAGTAGTCACGGTGGGGTGGAGTCAGGCGGTAGGGAAACAGGACAGGTGGATTGCCCCGATCGTAGTCATACACCACCCCGGCATAGGGTCGGCGTCCATCGTCCAGTTCGAAGCGATAGAAGACCACCCACTCGGGTTTGCTGTCCCCGTCGGTGTCCGTGTAATACACGTGCATGTCCTTTGCATAGCGCGGGTCGGGTAGCAGGGTGCGAAAATCCACCAGCTCATGCTTGCTCAGCTGCAATGCCAGGTCGTGCAGAGGAATGTCTATTCTGTACCTTGTGACCTGGATCACCATAAGCACCAGCACGAGCACCCCAAATGCCATCACCAGAGAGCCTATCAACCACAGCCAGATCTGTTTGAGGATCTGCGGGTAGATGACAATCACGAGGAGGCCGGCAACGAGGGTCAGCGCCAACGCCACCTGACCAGGCCTCTGTTCGATAAACCGGATGAATTCCTCTATCATTCCAACTCCTGTCGCCGTTGCTCGGCACCGGGGCAGAAGCTCTCACCGAGTTAAATTGTAAAAGATGCTCAGAACACATGAGATTATGCAAATTTTACCATAATAAGAGGAGGGAGTCAATGACAGGAGGGCGATCTTTATGGGAGCTCTGAGGGGTGGTTCTTGTTTCTTTGAGCGCATCCTTCCGCCTCTTGCTCGAGCATGCGTTGCTGTTCCACTGCCGGCGGATAGCCGGGCACCAATTGCAGCAATTCCCGGCAGACCTCCAGAGCCTGGTCGCATTCTCCTTGCGCGGCGTAGAGCTGAGCCAGCTCCAGATAGATGGCAGCCTGGGCAGGTGAAGGCGGCATTGCAGCCACAGGCAGTAAGTTGCTATCTCCCAACAGGCCGGAACGGTAGAACAGAAAATCGAATTGCAGATTGAGACCATACAGCACATTCGGGGGAACCGTGAGCTCGCGATAGAGGGCAATGGCATCCACCACCCGTCCACGGCGTGCCATCACCTGGCCCAGCTCGTAGCGCGCCTGTCCATCCCCCATGAACCATGCCGTTTGAAAGTCGCGCAGGGCGGCCTCTTCACGTCTCAAGGCCAGCTGAGCGCGACCGCGATAACGATATTCTTGCGCCAATGCCTGTCCGGAGAGGCGAAGGAAGAGCTCCTCAAACACGTGTAAAGCCTCGGCATAGTTTCCCTGCGCTACCAGCGTTCGCGCCAGCCAGCGCAATCCCTCCGTTTCATACTCCTTGTCCGACAGCACAGAGCGAAAGGCCCGCATCGCCATTTCCAGGTCGTTGCTGTGATACGCCAACTGTCCGAGGAGCAGCGCTCTCGCAGCGCCTGTACGCTGCCGCTCGATCAAGCGATAGGCAGTCTCCCGGATGAGCGGCCAATGTTGACTCCGCCACGCATTCTGTTGCCAATACAAGGATGCAACGATGGCAGGATCGGCCATCAATGCCTGGGCATACCAGTCAATAGCGTCCCGTTCATTCCCGGCCTGCTCTTCCAACAGCCCCAGGTTCACTTTGTAAAGCGGCTCCACCGGCCAAAGCTGTGTCACCTGCACCAGTTCATGGCGTGCTGCCGCCAGGTCACCGCGTTGCCAGTAGAGCGCTGCCAGATTGGCGTGCGCCGGTACATAGCGCGGCTGCCGTTGCAAGCCGGCGTGATAGAACTCGATGCTTTGCGCAACGGCTGAACCCGTGAGATCGGCGGATGCCATGCGGGCGTAGCTCAGAGCCAGCTGAAACTGCCGGAAGCTGGTCGGCAGGCTACCCGGCGGCAGGCGCTGCAGAGTGGCGACCACTTCTTCCCACCGAGCGCTCAGCACAGCGTCGGCACTGCCTACCAGGGCGGCCATACCATACAGGGACAAAGCCACCCATGCTATAACAAGGATGCTCAGTCCCAACCCGCGTGCCGGGGTAAACCAACGGTGGCCTGGCCTGCCGGGCTGCGCGGCACCATGACAACAAATGCCTGCCGTCATCACGACCGGCAGCATCACCGCCGGTATGGAAAGCAAGGTCTCCAACATACTATGGATGGCAAACGCCACTAAACTCGCGAGAAGGCCGGCCATCCAGACGGATTGTTCGCGCGGCAGGTGAAAAATGGCGCGGTAACCGGCACGCAGCACCAGCACTGCCACGATCACCACCAACAAGGCGCCCGGAATACCCAGCTCAGCCGCAGCCTGGAGAGGGACATTGTGGGCGCTCCCCAGAAATACATATTGAATGGGATATTCCGCCGCATCCCAGTAGTCCAGCAGACGGGCACCATAGGTGCGTGGCCCGCTGCCGATCAAGGGATGCTCGCGGATCATGATAAGGGCATACTGCCACATGGCGAGGCGCGATTCGTCCGATCCGGGGCGGCGCAGTTCCGGCAGAACCTTGTAAATGACCAAACCGGCAACCAGCAGCACCAACGGCACGGCCAACCACATGAAACGCCAACGCGCTATGGTTGCAAGATTGGCCCATCTTCGTGCCAGCAATCCCATGAATGCCAGCAACCCGGCTCCGGCAGCAAGCCAACCACCGCGGGAGAACGTGGTCACCAAGACCACACCACACAGCGCCAGCCATAGGAGGGCATTCGCTCTTCTCCAGCGGGAGCGCGCAGCCACTGCCGCCGCTGCTCCCAGTGGCAATGTATAAGCCAGCAATGCAGCTGCAAGGTTGGGGTTGGCGAGCGTGTATTGCAAGCGGTACCAATAAGGTGGTAAGGGATCTTGCCGGCCACCGATCGTCCACCAGCCCTGGCGAAAATCCGGAAAAAGGGGCAATCCCACATACCAGGCCAGGTATTCCAACAGAGCGAACAGGCATAGGATGCTGATGGTCATTACCAGCGCTTTGACGAACGCGGTCATGGGCCATCCGGCGCGCAGGCGCTCCAACACCATGTAATAGAACATCACGTATGTGAAATACAGCACCGCGTCGTTCAGGCTGAAGACGAGGTCACGCGAGAGCAAAGCGGATAGCAAGATAATTCCGCCCAGTGCTAACAATGGCACATCGAGCGGATTGGCCGGTATGGTGCTGCGGTGCAGCAGGAGGATAACGAGCCATAGCACAATGAGTCCGAGATACAGCGACTGCGTGATCAGCCTGGGCAGAAAAAAGTACAACCCATATGGACTGCCACCGATAAATGTATTGTAGACAAGCAACCCCAGCAATAGGAGCCAGGCCCAGGATGAGCTCCCTCTGGCGGAGCTATTGGATTTCGTCCCCATAGCATTTATGCCGGGTGAGGTGGGCATTGGCATCAACGTATCCCTCTTATGGCCGATTGAGTCGCAGGCGATACACCGTCATGTTCTCGCGACCTTGGGTGCGCGTCCAGGCATAGCCGCTGGAAAACACCGCTTCCAGGCGGGCATCCTGTGCCATGCGCCGATAGGCCGGCGACCAATCCGGGAAAAACACGACATAACTGCCACCCTGTGACTCGATGAACCGCAACAACGCAGTCTCATCATCTATGATGGGAATGACCTCAGGGGTGATCAGTCCGGCGAGGTCAATCAGACGCCGCCCGGCAAAGTAACCGACAGCGCCGATGTCATGCACGGCGATAAGACTGTCTTGCGGGGTGTGAGCGGCGAGCCAGTGGGCAGTGACGACCATCTCGCCCTCGATAAAACCGACATCCTGTGCATAGGCGCGCGCCCCCAGGCCGAGGAAGACGAGATAGATCACCGCGCAGGCCGCCAGAGCGGTGCGCGCCATGATGCGGCGAGCTCTCCCGGGTCGCAGCGCGTCGCACAGCATCACACTGCCCACCACGCCGAGCGTCACGAAGGCGGCTACAACGGGCATCTGGTAACGGCCGTGTTGATAGGTGAGCGGCAGCTGCCAGGCGTATAATGTCAGATGCGCAAACCACCAGCCGGCGAGCAGAAACATCACCGTCCTTCGAGCGCGCACCGATGCATCCGTGTGCCCACGCACGGCAAATAGAGCATGCCCGATGGCAAACAAGAAACCGGGCAACAGCAGCACCTGGCCTCCGACCAGCGCCGCCTGGACAACCGTGAGCCAGCGCTGTCCCAACGGGTACAGTTCCAACATCACGCGATATTCTTGCTGTTTGGCATAGAGGGTGTTGGGGAAAGGATGACCACTGATGGCGAAATGGAACGCCAAATAGGGTAACACGGGCAGCGCCACACCGGTCCCGAACAATCCTCCGACCACTGCCAGCCGACGCAGGCGATGCCTCGCTCGAAAAACTAAACATAATGCCACCAGTCCTAGCAATAATAACCCTTCCGGCCGCGTCAGCACCAGCAGGCCGCCGACCAGCCCGGCGAGGAAGTAGCGCAAGCGCGGTATTTGTCCCACACCCTCTTCAAGTTCCCCGCATGTTTTCCCCTCCTCCTCGGAGGGCTGTTCCCCGTCGGCAATCAGACGTATCAGCCCCAGCCCCAGGCCGCTGAACAGCAACGTCTCCATGCCGGACACGGCCGCCCAGACCAGCTGCCATTGCGCCAGACACGCCATCCCGGCCAGCCACGCGGCAAAAGGTCGGCCGGGCAGCAGCCGGCCGCTCAGCCCGGCGGCGAGCCAGGCATTCACCCCCAGCGCCAGGACGCCCAGGCCATAGGTCCAGGCCATATGAGGGATGCCCAATCGGTAACCCAACGCCAACAAGATGCTCCACAGCGGTGCTGTGGAACCGGCACTCACCTCGCCGGGCTGGAAGACCCACCGGCCGAGGGTGCTCAGGTTGCGCGCGTAAGTCTGGTGGATCCAGGCATCGTCAAGCGGAAAGCCCATTAGACCGTGAGCAACCCAGGCGTGGAGCAAATACACACCGCCCAAAAGCGCTGCTACGATCACCCAGAAGAGCAACTTCCGGTCGCTGCGTCTGAACCGGTGGAAGATCGTCGTCCCCTTATCCGCCGAGCTCACGGTGTCTCCTCGAGCGCTTCCAACCGCCTCTGCGCTTCAAGCAAATAGGGATCCTGCACCAGCAACATCTGATAGAGCTGACGCGCGGGAGCGTCGTCGCCCTGGGCTTGATACAGATCGGCCAGTGCGAAATAAGGCGCTGCCTCTTCCGGCCCGATTCCGATGTGAAAGAGCGGAGGCAGCAAATCAAACGCCACATGGCGATCGTATAATATCACCTCGACATCGGTGGGCAGGGCGATCATCGTCAGATCGTGGCGATAGAAGCGGGCCGCCTCGTACCGGTCTCCGCGCGATTCGTACAGCCTTCCCAGGTGGTAAGCGGCACGCGGCTGGCTGAGGAAGAGGGCTATGCGCCAATCCTGTTCGGCGGCGTCCTCTTCGCCTTGCGCCAGGCGCACCTGTCCGCGCACCAGGTAGGCCCCGCCACATGCCACGTCGGCACCGATTGCCTGCTCGGCAGCCTGGAGAGCCTCCTGCAGCCGGTCATCCGCCAGCCGGGCACGTGCCGTTGCGGAAAACGCCAGGCAGCTAAAGGATGGATCATTCGACAGTGCAGCGGCGTGCTCTTTCACAGCGTCCCACTCCTGACGGGCCAGTGCCAGCAAGAGGTGCCACTGAGCCAAGGAGAAATGCGCCGGTAATGCCTGTTCTGCCTGGCGCACAATCTCAGGCCAGTGCATCCGCCGCGTGGCGTCCGCTTCCCAAAACTGAGAAGCGCCCAATTCAGGAGCGGATGCCAGCGCGCGACCGTAGGAGGCCATAGCGCGCGGGATATCGCCCACCTGCTGGTAGAAATACCCCAGATTGATCGCCAACACGGGTGCCGGATCGGCTGCCACCGCTTCCTGCATGGCCACAAGAGCGCCCTCTCGGTCACCCAGTCGCCACAATGTTGCCGCCAGATTGGCGCTCTGCCGGCCGTGGACCGGTTCTGCCGCCAGAGCAACGCGATAGAGGTTGCTTGCCTGGACAGTTAATGGGTGCGCTTCAAGGGTATCCATTCGTGCCCCGGCCTCGCTCAGCACGTGTGCCAGCTGGAAGGTATACAATGCCATTCCCGGATCCATCTGGCGCGCGCATGTGGCGGCGGCAACAGCCTCCTCCCAGCGCCCCTCCTGAGCCAAGCGGATGCTGCGCTGGAGGTGATACTGCGCCCCATCCCACCAAAGTAAGCCGAGGGTGTACAGCGCCAATGTGCCCAGTGCAATTAAGTTGAGCGGACGGCTCCAATTGAGGCATTTGGGCAGGGTCAGAAATCCATGGATGCGGGAAGAGGGCCCCTGCGCATGTTTTGGCGGCGATGGAGCGAGAGCAGATGCCATCAGGACCAGCGCAGGCAACACCACCGGGGTGGCAGTGAATGTATCCACTAAGTTTTGTGCGGCGAAACCCGCCAGAGCCGCGCCCGCCGCGCCGATGCGCATACGTCGATGCGCCTCATGGACTTCCTGCCAACGCTGCCGAAACGCGAACATGGTGCTCACCAGCAACCAGCCACTGGCTGCCAGACCCACCAGCCCGGTCTCGGCGGCCGTGTTCAGGTACAGATTGTGGGCAGTCATAATCTGACGGCGTGGCAGCGAGGCATCATTGCGCCGAAGGAGGCTGCGCCCATAATTGAAAGGTCCCACACCTGTCATGGGATCCTCTTGAAACGTTCCCAGTGCAACCTGCCATAAAATAAAGCGAAAGTCTGTGCTGCCTGCCCTCCCGGCGAAGGTACTTTGCCACCAGAGAGGGCCGAGCATGGCAAATGCCACAATACCAACGGTCAGTCCTGCACCCAACAACCACCGTCTTCGTTTCGCGTCGCTTTTATCAGGTGCGTGCTGGGGTGGGCTCTTGCTATGCGCAATGGCGCCCATGTCCATACCGCGTCGCGCCCGATAAAAGGCCAGCGCCGTCAAAGGCAGGGAGACAAGCAACGCCAAAATCCCTCCTCGGGACATGCTGAGCGCCTCAACCACCAACGCCAGCACCAGCCAGAGGGACATAGCGCGCCTGGTATCTCGCAGGGGGGTGGTGACCAGGATGGCAATCGCCGGCGGGATGAGCAATGCTATGTAGGCGGAGAGCGGAGTCGCTCCGTTCATAGCGAGCGACAGACGGTGCAAAGTGGGCGGAATGAGCTGGCCACTTCCAATAGAGGGCCAGCCTTGAACAAACTGGGGCAACAACGGCCACCCAAAGTACCAGCCGGCCAATTCGGCCAGGCTCACCAGACAGACGACCGTGGCGCTCATATACAGCGCACGCAGCACAAGAGGGGTGTAACCGCGTTGACCCAGGTCGAACAGCAGATAGAAGATCAGCGCCCAGGTGAAGGGCGTCCATAGCTTCTCCAAACTGAAGCGCGGATGGATGCCCAATAGGGCGGTGAGAAACAGAGCAGCAAGCCATGCTATGATAGGCACATCTAAGGGTGTGCGCGGTAATCCTTCGCCTCGGCGCAATTTATATACCAGCCAGCCGAGCAAAGCTACGCCAACGAGTAGATGGTGGAATACACGCAGAGGAAGCAGGAAATCTGTGTAGAACGTGCCACCGATAAAGGTGCAATATAACACGGCAAGGAAGAAGAGAAGTTGTAATCCCAATGATCTGGAGGGTTGCATCATACTTCCTACCGCTATTGGTCGCGTGTCGCTTGCCACAGCTTCGGTGGAAAGGTATTTATGTCATTGTAGCTCGCTTTCACGGGGCAGGCAAACGCCCTATCGGGCTGCAAGCCCCCGGCGCGCCAGTTGTGTAAACCTTGCGTTTATGTGCTATAATCTTTACTCTAATCCGCACGCATTAGGTTGACTCCAAGGGGATCATGCGCATTGTTCTTGACGCAATGGGAGGTGACCACGCTCCCCAGGCGACGGTGCAGGGGGCTGTCCGGGCTGCCCGCGATTTCGGACTGGAAGTGCAGCTGGTGGGCCGGCCGGAGGTGATCGCGCGTGAGTTGGAAAAGCTTGATCGGCGCGACCTCTCCCTCCCGATTATACCGGCCGAGCAGGTGATCAAAATGGACGAGCGTCCCGCGGCAGCCGCGCGCGCCAGAGCAAACTCGTCTATGGCAGTGGGGATGCAAATGCTGCGCCGCGGCGAGACCGACGCCTTCGTCACGGTGGGCCACACCGGCGGTGGGCTGGCGGCTGCGCTGCTTTACCTGGGGCGCATCCCCGGCATCAAGCGACCGGCGGTGGGAACGTTATACCCCACTTTAGGGGCGAACCGCTTTTGTTATGTCATCGACATCGGCGCCAATGCCGATTGTCGGCCGGAATATCTGTATCAATTCGCCCTGATGGGCAGCATCTACGTAGAGCTCATGATGGGAGTGGCTCATCCCCGCGTCGGCATCCTCACCAACGGGGAGGAGGAGGGTAAGGGCAACCGACTCGTGCTGGACACATTGCCGTTGCTCAAGCGCGGCCCATTCCACTTCATCGGCAGTGTGGAGGGCAAAGACGTGCCCACCGGCATCGCCGATGTGGTGGTCACCGACGGATTTTCGGGTAATGTTTTCATCAAGACTTCTGAAGGGGTGGCGCGCTTGCTCATCGAGTCCATCAAGGAAGGCATGCGCCGCTATCCGCTGGCACGCCTGGGGGCACTACTTATGAAGCCGGCGCTCGAAGCAGCGGCGCGCAAGCTGGATTACCGCGAGTTCGGCGGCGCTGCGTTGCTGGGAGTGGACGGCGTGGTGGTGATCGGCCACGGACGTTCGGATGCCTACGCGGTGCGCAACGCCATCCGCCGTGCTGCCCAGACGGTGGAGTACGATGTGGTGGGCGCCATCAAACGCAGATTAGGCATGAATCATCACGAGCAAAGAGAGCAAAGCGATGAAAGTAACCACCAATCAGAAACTATTGCGACAGCGTAGCCAGCTGGTGCGTTGGACCAGTATGGCCGGTCTGATCGTGTTGGGGGGCGGGCTGATCGCCTCTTTCAATGAGGCGTATTACTTCTGGTCGCTGCCCGCCTTGTTGATCGGCTTTGTCCTGGCGAACATCAGCGCCTACAATGCCAACCGCTACGTACGCGAACCGCGCGCCGACCAAGCGCTGGAGAAAGCGCTGAGAGGCTTTGACAACAACTATCATCTGTTCAATTACACCACGGCTGCGCCCCACGTGCTGCTCACCCCTTCGCGCCTGTATGCCATCACTGCCAAGGGCCAGGATGGCATCATCCGCAAACAAGGTACACGCTGGAAAAGGAATTTTAGCATCAAACGCCTTTTCCTGTTTTTCAACGAGGAAGCTCTGGGCAATCCTACACAAGAGGCTTTGTCCAACGCGGAGAAGCTGCGCGCTCAGCTAAGCCAGGCGTTTTCCGATGATCTTCCCCCCATCGAACCGCTGGTGGTCTTCACCCATCCCAATGCGACTTTGCAGCTGGATAGCTCGTCCGGCGCTGAGCGCGATGAGGTGCCGGCAATGCTGGCTAAAGACCTTAAGAAACATCTGCGCAGTCAACCCAAGGGGGCTCCGATAGCCCCCGAAGTACGCCGTCGCTTGACGGAGGTGCTGCAAGGAGACGCCGTCTAGCTTGTCATCCAGTATAGATGCCTCCGCGTCGGATACGCTGCGGTGTCGTCGGATGTCCCGTCGTCTTCTCGACGGGGTGATGTTGGGCATCCTGGCGCTGGCAACCGTTGTGTTCTTCTGGCGGGTGGTTTTTGCCGGTGAGTGGATGCCGGCCGGCGGAGGCGATCTTGTTTCGTTTCTATACCCCATCCATCATTTTGCCGCCCAGGCGCTGAAAAGCGGACAATTCCCGCTGTGGAACCCCTATCTCTACGGCGGCATGCCGTTCGCCGCGGACATCCAGACTGCGCTGTACTATCCCATCAACCTGATCGTCTGGCTGACCATTCCCCAGGTCACCTATCGGATGATGATGGGGCTGGCGATCTTCCACTTCTGGCTGGCCGGTGCTGCTGCCTATCTCTGTTTTCGTGCCTTGCTGCATCACGGTGACGATTCCACAACAGATGCGTGGTCATTATGCCTCCCGTCCCTTGCCGGCGCGTTGGCTTACATGTTCTCGGACTTCTTCATTATCCATTTTGGCAATCTCAATCTCATCGCGCAGGCGGCGTGGTTGCCGCTCATCTTTCTCTTTTATCATCGCGCATTGAGCGAACGGCGTCTCCAGCCGGCAATATGGGCCGGACTTTGCCTGGGCATTGCGGCCACGGCCGGACACACCCAGCCATGGTTGTTCAGCGTGCTCGCGCTGCTGGTGAGCACGCTCTATCACATAGGCGTGGAATGGCATACCGGCAAGCGGACAGGGGTACGGCCCTGGCTTCCGGAGCGCAGGACTTCCCATCTGCTGCCTGTGGGACTGCTCCTGGTCACCCTGCTCATCGGGATAGGACTGGCAGCGGTGGCCCTGCTGCCCGCCTATGAGCTCAGCGGATGGACTCCACGCGCCACGTATGATTACCAACGGGCCGGGGAGTATTCGTTGCCCCCCGCCGGGCTGATCGGGCTGTTCGTGCCCTCTTTCTTCGGCCGCGACCCGGCGAAGCATTGGGGGCCATGGGAGCGCGTCGAGGTAGGATACCTGGGCATTCTGCCCCTGGTGCTGGCCGCGCTGAGCATCGGCGCGGGGATACGGCGCGAACGTGTGGTCGGCTTGCTAGGCTTGCTGGCGGCGTTCAGCCTGGTGGCTGCGTTGGGCGCCTACTGTGCCTTGTACGGCTACATGTACCAGCTGGTGCCGGGATTAGCGGGGATGCGTGCACCCGCGCGCTTCGTCTTCGTGTTCGACTTCGCCATGGCCGGGCTGGCGGCATATGGCCTGCAGATGCTGATGCAAGGCGCACCTGCGGCGCGACAGATGCTCGCCCGGTTCACCCGCGCTGCCCCGTGGATATTGGGCGGGCTGGTGTTGATCGCCCTGCCACTCAGCTACCATGCGCTCATCACCAGCCAGGACAAGGACGCGGTCATCTTCGCGCGCACAGCTGCCGCGACGAACGGCCTGGTCTTCTTCATCGGACTGCTGGCGGCTGCCTCGGTGTTGCTCTACGTCCTGCAACGCGGCTGGGTACGCCCGGCCATCTTTGGCGTGCTCGGCGTCGCCTTGACCTTTTTCGACCTGGCCAGCCTGGGCAGCAACCTCGACGTGGCCAAACAGGATCCGAGCGCCACATTTCATCACCCCGGCATCATCGCATTCCTCCAATCGGATCATTCCCTCTACCGCATCGACACGCGCACGGATATCTGGCATCTCTGGCAGCCCGACACCCCGCTGCTGCATCACGTGCAAGATGTCTCCGGCGTGGTCAACCCGCTGATTCTGGCAGACTATGCGCGTTTCCTGGAGGGCATCCCCAGCCGTTCCTCGCGTCTTTATGATTTTCTGAATGTCAAATATGTGATCGCAGCGCGTGATGTGGTGTTGGACTGGCAGAAGTTTGCCCCGGTGTTTGAGGGGGACAACCGGCTGGCCGTTTTCCTCAACCGCGCGGCGCTGCCCCGCGCATGGGTGGCGCATCGCGCGCGCAGCGTCCCCGACCAGGCAGCCGCCTGGGAGGCCGTGCATGTTCCGGAGTTCGATCCTGCCGAGGAGGTCATCGTTGAGGGTGGACCTGAGGTCAATGGGGTTGCTCCGCGACCTGCCGACATCCGGCTGGATCAATATGCACTCAACGCATTGCAGCTGCATGTGGATATGCCGGCTGAGGGCTACCTGGTGCTGAGCGAAAACTGGTACCCCGGCTGGCAGGCATGGGTGGACGGCAAACAACAGTCTGTATGGCGCGCTAATTATGCCTTTCGGGCACTGCACCTGACCGCTGGCCAGCATCACGTGGAGATGTATTTTACGCCGCGCTCATGGGTGCTTGGCCTGGCGATCACCCTTCTCACCCTCGTTAGCATTCTGATTGTCGGCGCGTTGCAGCTGCTCAGAAAGCCTTGGACGAGAGGCTGGGATATTTGACATATTATGCTATAATAGAAGTGACGCCGCTGCGTAACAGCGCCTTGTGTGTGTTTGTAATCCCTGCTGCCGGCAGAGCCAGGAGGTTTTATGCAAGGGTTGAGACAGGAAGAGGCAACGCTCCGAAGAAAAATCGTCGGCGTGCTGCTGCAACATGCCCGCCGGCGCGCCAACCGAACCCCCGAGGAAGTGGCGAATGTTCTGGGTGTGACGCCCGAGCTGATCTCCGACTTCGAATGGGGGCGTCGTGACATATCGTTGGTTGAGTTGGAAATCCTGGCCCACCTGTATCGTGTGCCGCTGGCATACTTCTGGAGCGAGGAGATTTCTGACGAGCGCTCGGACGGGAAACTACCTGTAGCGGCTATTATGGGCCTGCGACGGCGGATCATCGCTGTGCTCCTGCAGCAAGCGCGCATCGAGGCAGGGCGTTCATATGAGGAGCTGGCCCGCCTGCTGGACTGTCCGCCCACGCGCATCGCGGCATACGAGTCGGCTGAAAGCGATATCCCGCTGGTGGAGCTGGAAGCAATGGCACAATTTCTAGGTGTGCCGATGTCCTATTTCTTCGATCAGGGCATTCAGCCCAGCGGTGGGCAGCTGCCGGACATGGAGGAATTGAAACAATTAGCGGAGCTGCCTGCCGATGTACGTCGCTTTATCGTGACGCCGGGCAATATCCTCTACTTGCACGCTGCGATGCAGCTCAGTGCGCTACCGGCCAGCACGCTGCGCCGTATTGGTGAGAGCTTGTTGGACATCACTTACTGAGAGGATGTTATGGACGAGTGGAAAAATCTCCACGCAGAAGGCATTCAGCATTACCGCGTCAAACGCTACGCCGCTGCTGCCCGGTGCTTTGAAGAAGCAAAGGTCGCTGCCGAACAGGCCGGCGAACGCCACCACCTGGCCGAGGTGCTCAACGACCTGGGCGTGGCACGACGCGAGCTGGGCGAGTGGGATGCGGCACAGCGAGCGTTGGAAGATGCTCATGCGCTGTTCGGTGAATTGCAAGATACGCATAGTCAGGCGCAGACACTGGGCAATCTGGCCAGCGTGTACGAAGGGCGCGGCGACTACGCCGCAGCGGCGGAGGCCTATCGCGAGTCAGCGCGGATGTTCGAAGCACTGGGCGAGCACGAGCTGGCGATGTATACCCGGCAGGCATTGAGCCGCCTGCACCTCGAACACAAGCAATGGCTGACCGCCATCGCCGCCTATGAGGAGGGCATCGAGGCAATGCCGGACCGCTCGCTCAAAAAGAAGGTGTTACAGCAACTCATGCAATTGCCCGGTCGCTGGTTGTTCGGCGGCAGGTGAGCATAGGTATATTGCCGGCGCGGTATGGGATTAGCGGATCGGTGTTTGCTTGTTTGAGGAGGGGCAGAACCGGTGCAGATTACACAGCGCGCTGTGGATGAAGAGACCGTGGTGATCGCCCTGGATGGCGTGCTCAACGCCACGACGGCGGATCAGCTGAAGCAGACGTTTCGCCAAATCGCCGAAGCGGGCGCGCGCACGGTCGTGTTGGACATGAGCAAGGTGCACTTCATTGACAGCGCCGGCCTGGCGGCGTTGATCGCCGGCAGTAAGATGTTGGGTGGGGGCAACCAATGTCTGCAGCTGGCCAGCCTGCAACCTCAGGCGCAGATGTTGTTCAAGCTTACTATGCTCGACAAGGTGTTTGGCGTACATGCCGACGTGGCGAGCGCGCTGAAAGCGTGCCGGCGTTGAGCGCGGGGTGAAATTCATAAAAGACCACAAAGGCCTTTTTACAACGCGGTCGTCGAGAGGGCACAGTCAATGCAGGGCAGGCTCCCGGATGAGACCGGGAAGGCCTGCCCTGCTACGTTAGGAGGAGGAGCGATAAACTACTGCCGCTTGTCCTTGTGCTTGATCGCGGCATGCGCCGCGGCCAGGCGTGCTACCGGCACGCGGAAGGGTGAGCAGCTCACATAGTTCTGGTTGATCAGGTGGCAGAACTCGATGGACTCGGGATCGCCACCGTGCTCGCCGCAGATACCCACCTCCAGAGAGGGACGCGTGGCGCGACCTTTCTCCACGGCCATGCGCATCAGCTCACCCACGCCCGCGCGATCGATCGTCTGGAAGGGGTTCTTGGGCAGGATGCCCATCTCGACATACTGCAGCAGAAAGCGCGCTTCGGCATCGTCACGCGAGTAACCGAAGGTCATCTGGGTCAGGTCGTTGGTGCCGAAGGAGAAGAACTGGGCCACGCTGGCGATCTCATCCGCCGTGATGGCCGCGCGCGGCACCTCGATCATCGTGCCGAACTTGTACTCGACCGTGATGCCCTTCTCCCGCATCACCTCTTGGGCAATGGCCTCCAGCTGGGGCTGGATCACCTTCAGCTCGTTCACGTGACCGGCCAGCGGGATCATCACCTCCGGCTTGACCACTACACCCTGCTTGGCCATGTTGCACGCCGCCTCAAAGATGGCGCGCACCTGCATCTTGACGATGCCGGGCATGACGATGCTGAGACGGATGCCGCGCAGACCCATCATGGGGTTGCTCTCGTGCATACTCTCGACGGCGGCAAGCAGCGCCTCTTTTTCAGCCAGCCCCTTGGTGATGCCCTTGACGC
>Ga0123519_10005576_pt1 | contig 20014 bp, 19 predicted proteins | sample YelNatPaOPRAMG02_FD_87396 | JGI IMG/M metagenome (GOLD analysis project Ga0123519, IMG submission 87396) | Hot spring microbial communities from Yellowstone National Park - Yellowstone National Park OP-RAMG-02 (version 2) | ecosystem: Environmental > Aquatic > Thermal springs > Hot (42-90C) ...
AGTCCGTATTGCTGCCCCTTTCCCCATGTTCTTCTCGTGAAAAATAACCTTAATATCGTTTGCTGGTTCATTTTTACTCTGATACCGCTTTAAAAGTTCCTGTGTTCCATCAGTGGAGCCATCATCAACTATGATAATTTCCCTGGTTATACCAAGCGACTTAAAGTCCACCTCGATAAGACGCCCGAGCGCTTTTTCAAAGGTGGCTTTTTCATTGAAAACCGGCATAATAATAGAAAGGTTTATCCTTTCATCACCCATCTTAAAAATCTCCTAAATAGAAACTTGAAATGATTGAATGTTTTTATTTTAACAAGATTTTTAAGTAGTATCCCGGGCCTGAGAAAAAAGAATTTCGTGAAAGCTTCCCTCTGTAACTTTCTCAATTCTTTCCTGGTTATACCGGAGGGGGCATAGGGTGCACTCATAAAATAAAAATTATTGAAATCGACTTTTTTTATCTCTCCGGACTGCAAGAGCTCTTTATAGCTCTCTGTGCCGGGGAAAGGGAGGTAAGTGAAGAAATTCGCCCTGAGGAGGTCAAGCTCCGTAGAAAACTTTATTGTCTGCCTGATTTCCTCTTTTGTTTCACCCGGGAATCCTATTATGAAAAATCCGGCTATATCTATGCCCACCTTTCTTATTAGTTTTATCTTCTCCCTCACGGTAGCAGTATCCAGATGTTTCTTCATAAGCTTCAATATCCTGTCTGAGCCGGATTCTATGCCCAGCGATATCAGATAGAGTCCGGAATCCTTCATAAGGTGCAGAAGTTCCTCATCCAGCGTCTCCACACGCACCCCGTTGGGAGTTGCCCACGATATCTTCAGACCGGAAGCTATCAGTCTCCTGCAGAATTCCTTTGCGTAATCGGGCTTAATGGTAAAGTTGTCGTCTATTATATGGAACTCCCTGATGCCGTAATCCCTGTAAAGCATCTCTATCTCCTGCATCACGTGCTCCACAGAGCGGAATCTTACCTTTTTGCCGGTTACAAGCGAACCACCACAGAATGTGCACTGGAAAGGACATCCCCTTGTTATCATTATCGGTGCAATCGGAAAATTCTCGAAGAAAGCCCCGTGCTGGGCTTCCGGGTATCTGTCAGGCCGTATAAGGTCCCATGCCGGGAACCCCAGAGCATCAAGGTTTTCAGGAAATACCTGCTGGTTCACAATAACATTTCCGTCTCTACGCCATATAAGTCCGGGGACCTGCGCGAGTTTTTCTGAATTCAGTTTTTCAGGCACGCTTGCCTTTGCTACTTCAATCTCTCTAAGAAGAATTGGCAGACCTACTTCTGCTTCGCCCTTAAAAGCAAAATCAAGATTGTTGCCAATCTCGCGTAATGTATCTTCAGGAACAGCAGAAGGATGCGGGCCACCCGCAAGCGTCACTATGTCCTGATCTATTTCCTTCACTATCCTGAAGGCATTCTTAAGATATTCCCTGTCGAACGTGTAGAACTGGAAACCTACGACGTCCGGGCTCCTTTTCCTGATTTCGTGCCCGATTTTATCCAGGGTAATGCCTTCTTTTATACAGTCAAGTATCTCTACGTCGTGCTCTTTCCTTACTGCTGTTGCAAGGTATCCAAGGCCCAAAGATGGCTGGATGTGGTCGCTTATATTGAAAGGCTTGGCCAGCAGAATCTTCATTTAGAATCTCCCCTTAAGTTTCAGAATAAAGCCCCGCAGGGGCTGTGCGTATAAAAATATAAGGACGTTGGCAGCAGTCCAGGCCGCCGTTAAGAACTTCGCTTTCCTGTTGCGTTCGTGCAGTTCCTGGAATCCTTCAGATGCGATTAATGCTATCGCCGGATAAAATGGACCCCTGAACCTCGGGGAACCATAAAAAATAAGGGTTGTAAACACAACATATAAAAATACCATAAGTGGCACTGAAAGCTCCTTCTTCTTTCTCCTCAGACCAAGCCAGAGGCCGTAAAGGAAGAAAGGGATTATAAACCCGAAGGTAGCATCGTACCATGGGTAAAACACGTAAAACAGCCTTGCGAGTTTCAAAAGAAGCAATTTCACCAGTGCTGTACCCCCGAGGTTCTTTATGTATTTCAACCCTTCCCGCATATACGCCCTGTCGCGCTCTACCTCGGAGAGGTTTTCGTATTTGCTTGCTGCCTCAGGATGGTATATAGGAACATCTATACCATCCCCCAGGACCCAGGGATTATTGCTGTTCCATAGCATTTCTCCGCCCTGTGTATTGATGGGCACGAAGGCGTGGTGGACCCTGTAATTCCTGATTGTCCACGGCAGTATGCAGCCCGCAAAACCAGCCAGAAAAAGCAGGAGTTTCACATAAGTCTTTCCACTTTTCAAGCCGTGTCTGAACGCCAGCCAGATGCCAACAAATCCTGGAAGAAGCAGAGTGGTTGGACGAGCAAGCGTGGCAATCCCTGCGAAGACACCGGACAGAAGAACATTCCTGTTCTCCTTCTCACTATACAGGTAGAAACAACTGAGACACAGCAAAAAAGTAAATAGCGACTCTGAAGCTATCTCTGCAGGCATACTGAATATGCCAAAAGACAGGATGGTCATAAGGTAAGCGGTAAGTGCTGTCCTGCTGTTACCGGTTTTTTTTGCCATCACATAAACAAGAACCGAACAAACGGCTATCATAATACACTGCAAAAACACCACTATCTTCTGAGAGTACCCGGCAAGCAGATACACCGCAGCCAGGAAAAACGGGAAGCCCGGGCTCCTGTGCGTTTTAAGCCCGTTTGCAATAAAACCCCTGCCCTGGAGCATGTTAACCGCATAGGCATGGTATTCCAGACCGTCATCATGCATGGCAGGGCCTTTAAATATTACAAACGAATATATAATGGCTGGTATGAGCGCCAGAAGGAAAAGCAACAATATAAACTTTTTCGCGTACATTTGTTATCACCTTTTTTCAGCTTTTAACAGGAACCTCCAGCAGAAAAATCTCTGGAGCCTGGCGACCTTTAAAAGATTGTTCATTATGATGTCCGCAGCCAGAACCATTTCTTCCACCCAATCAATATCCGGCACAAGCACTGGCCCTATGTAGCCTCCTGACACTGGAAGCGCTATCACATCCCTGAACCTGAGGACAGCAATCCTGTAGCCATATCTTTTCAGTTGCAATCCTTGCAAACATGAGAAACATCTGTGGTGCTGAATCAAAAATAATTACCGTGCCTTTTCCTATCCTGTTTATCTCTTTGAGCGCCTCTGGAAAGTCCAGGTGCGGCAGGACCTCTCTAAGGATAACAGTATCGAAATATCCATCTGGAAAATTGGTCTGGTAGATACTCTGTTCGGAAAGCTCAACAGAAAAATAGCGTTTCGCGAACCCAACCATTTCAGGATCGGGCTCTATACCCACTGCCTCATAACCAAGACCCATAAGTTTTTTAGTAAGCAGGCCATAGCCTGCTCCCACATCCAGGACCTTATGGCCTTCCACAAGATTTATAATTTCATTGTCCTGAGCATTTACGACCCTTCCGTAGAATCCATTTATCTTCTTGAGGTTGCCCGTGTGATTCCAAGTGTGAAATATTTCTTCCTCATGCTTTTTTCTCATTATCAGTCATTCCTCGGTGTTGAAAACATCCTGAACCAGAGTTCAAGACACAGCAAACCCCATATCTCTCTTGAAGATTTTCTCGCCTGCTCCGGTTCAAGCAGGCCAGAAATATTTTTTATATTGTATATCCCCCTTGACCTGGCTGTGCGCGAAAGCAGTACATCGCGGAGGTATCCATTGAGCGGACCTGAAAACCATCTGCCGATAGGCAATGGAAAACCCATCTTATTTTTCCTTGAACATATCTGCGCCGGGACAATACCTTCCACTGCCCTGCGCATCACATATTTCATCCTTCCACCCCTGAATTTTATGTGTTCGGGTATGGTCATTGAAAATCTGGCAAGCTCAAGGTCCAGAAGCGGCATCCTTTCTTCCAGAGAAAGCAGACTGTTGATTCTGTCTTCAACCTGCAGCAACCCCTGTGCAAGGGTCTGAAGTTCAAATGCCTCTAACCTGTCAAGGATGGAAATGGATTTACAGGCCGAAAATATCCTGGTATATTCCTCTTCTGTAGAATAGCCACTTTTAAAAAGATCACCTGTAAACCAGTTAACGCTACTTCGGGACACCACACCAAAGTAGCGCCGTGCCAGATCGCTCTCGGGCTGACGCATGAAAGACCTGCTCATTAACGGAAGGTAATCGCGCAGTTGCTCCAGATTTTGTGCAAGAGAATTCAAATCAAACCCTTTGCGACTTCTACCTGATTTTAAAACATCTATAAGGGCCTGTTCAAGATATAACATATAATATCTTGCATAGCCACCAAATAATTCATCTCCGCCCTGTCCACTGACAAGTATCTTAGCCTTTTTACCAGCAAAACACGAAACAATATATTGTGAATAAAGGGCCGGACCCGCAACTGGTTCGTCCAGGGCTTCAATGAGCCCGGGAAGCACTTCCGGGAAAAGTTTTGGAGTTATAGCCACCTTATAATGCCTGCTTTTTATCTTTTCCGCTACAAGGTCCGAGTAGAATGATTCATCCAATTCCTTTTCCCCTTTCGGTATCCCGGAAAATGTCAGCACTCTCCCGAGTATCCTGGAAGCAAAGCATGCTACCGCACTTGAATCCATCCCCCCGCTGAGCAGGAAACCGAGTTTCGCACCATCTGTGACGCGCATCCTGACAGCCTCGCACATAAGATCACGGACGTTCCTGACAAAATATTCTTCTGACCGGCGCATATCCGGCTGGAATTCAAATTCATGGAAAGCACCTTTAGAAACTATACCGTCCCTGAATTTAACATAGGAACCCGGCATTACCTTTTGGATTCCCCTGAAGAAGGTTTTCTCGCCAAGTACACACTGGAATATGAAATAATCTTGAATGCTCCTGTAATCAATGCCGGGGAAGCCTGCTACTTTAACTATAGCCTTAATTTCTGAGGCAAAAATAATGTTATTTCTCTGACAGGTATAATAAAGTGGTTTAATTCCCATCGGGTCTCTGGCAAGCACAAGCGCTCTTTCTTTCTTGTCCCAGAGCGCTACAGCAAAAATTCCATTTATCCCGGCGAAACCCTCGCTGCCGCTCTTTTGATATATCTCAGCAAACATCCTGGCATCATTCTGCCCGGGTATTGAGGGAGTGCTGCCATGGTGATTATATATATCAGAATCACATATCACCACAAAACGCCCATCTTCATAGAAACTTCTTGAAATACTGTCGTTATCTTTTCTTGAAAAATGGTTGCAGCCAATACTTATTGATGGCTCACTGAATACCTTTGTGCCACCGGGACCTCTTCTATGCAGTATTCTTCCCATTTCCCTGATTGCAAACTCCTTTTCCCTTATCTCTTCTTTTCTTTCGTCAAACCTGTTGAAAATCATTCCATAAATAGCTGACATTTATTCCTCCAGCGCGGTAAATTGTCTCTTGAATAAAATTGAAAATATATACCTTAAGTGGCTTTTTATTGTCTTAAATATCTTCATCTTTGAAGCCCCGTGAGCCCTGCCCTTCAACAACATAGGAATCTCTATGACCTTCATATTTTTTCTAATCGCTTCAACCATTATTTCTGTATTTACAAGGAAATCTCCAGCAGTGAATTTAATATCCTTAAGGGAAACACTTCTGTAAGCCCTGAATCCTGCGGAGAATGTGTGTATCCTGGCTGCTTTCGGGAACAATATGAGTCTGTACAGAACAGACAGACCTTTGCTCAGGATCAGTCTATAAACAGGTACCCCTTTCACGCCTCCTTCAGGATGGTACGGAGAGGCAGTGATTATATCGGCGTTTTCACGGACAAGCAATTCTACCATCTCTGACAGCATTAACGGGTCATAAGTATAATCCGCATCCAGGGTGCATATTATATCACCTGATGCATTTTCGAACCCGGTGCGCATTGCCTGCCCCACACCTCTGTTCCTCTCATGCGCCACAATCTTGACAGTTCTGGTTGGCGTGTTAGCTGGCGCATTTTTTCTCTCACTCGCTGATATGACCGTGTTCTGAAACGCTTTGAGGAGTTCTTGCGTTCTATCAGTACTGCCATCGTCTACAAATATAAACTCCCATTCCATTTGAGGATTTTTCCTGGAAAGCTCATCCATCTTCTCGAAAAGGACCAAAAGGGATTCTTCTTCATTAAAACAGGGTATTACGACAGAGACCTTCATTTTATCTCCAGAAACCTGGATGTCATTCCTGCTATCTTCAAACCCGCTCTGCCATCTCCGAATATCTGCTCCCTTTTCCCCTGAGGTTTAAAATGTCTTATAGCACGGATTATCCTCAAAAAATTTGCGCCCACCAGTATATTCCAGCCACTTTTAACGGTCTCTATCCATTCTGTTTCATCCCTTAATGTAACACAGGGAACGCCAAAAACATATGCTTCTTTCTGTACTCCACCTGAATCCGTCAGCACCATTCTCGCGTTTTTCAGAAGTGTTATGAAATTTATGTATCCCTGAGGCGGGATGAATATTATATTGCTGTCCGCAGATGAGGTTTCTATTCCGAATTCCTTCATATTCCTGGCAGTCCTGGGATGGACTGGAAAAACCGTTTTTTCTCCGCACGCCCTGAGAGCATCCAGTATCGTCTCCAGATGAATCCTGCTGTCAGCATTCACCTGCCTGTGAATTGTCAGAAGCAAATAAGATTTTTTTGTAAGTCCAAATTTTTTTATATATGCACTGTTCCTGTCAGCTATTCTGGAATATTTCAGGGCGGCGTCAACCATTACATCCCCGGTGTTATAAACATTTCTGGTTATCCCTTCTTTTCTTAGGTTGCGGACACCGGTCCGGGAAGAGCAGAAAAGTACGTCTGACAGATGATCTGTAAGTACGCGATTTATTTCCTCTGGCATCTTTCTATTATAGGACCTCATACCAGCTTCAACATGCAAAATGGAAACGCACAATTTTGCAGCTGCAAGACCTGCAGCAAGCGTTGAATTGGTATCACCGAAAACCATAACGGCAGAAGGCTTAATTTTTTTTATTAACCCTTCAATTCCCTCAAGCATCCTGCCCACCTGATAGCCCTGTGTTCCTGAGCCTATGCCAAGATTGTAATCGGGCCTGGGTATATCAAGTTCCCTGAAAAATATCCGGGACATTCTGTAATCGTAATGCTGACCTGTATGCACGATTATCTCGTCCATATCCCTTCTCAGATATCTTGAAACCATTGCAAGTTTGACAAACTGTGGCCTTGCCCCAACTACCGTCATTATCTTCGGTTTAGGCATAAAATTCCTTAATTAATGATGAAACTTCTTCTATCTGTGCATCGGTCAGTTCAGGATACATCGGTATAGAAAGCACTTCTTCACAGGCCCTTTCCGCATTGGGAAAATCACCTTTCTTATAACCCAGCCCTCTGTATGCATCCTGCAGGTGGAGCGGCACCGGATAATAGATTTCGCATCCTATATCTTTCTCCTTAAGATATTTTGCCAGCTCATCCCTTTTCTTCGCAGAAATTGTATACAGATAATAGACATCCCTGAAATCACCTGATTCAACAGGTAATTTTATATCATGACAATCCATAAGTAGCCTTCTGTATTTTTCGGCATTGGCACGTCTCATCTCAGTCCATTTATTGAGATGTTTTATTTTCACTCTCAATACCGCGGCTTGAATTTCATCAAGCCTGCTATTATATCCATGCATAATTGAAAAATATTTCTTTTCATACCCGTGCGAACGCAGAATCCTGCATTGTTTTGCCAGATGTTCGCTATTTGTCAATATCATACCACCATCTCCATAACACCCGAGGTTCTTGCTGGGGAAAAAGCTGAAGCAGGAAATATCGCCGAAGGTTCCAACTTTTCTACCTTTGTACCGGGCACCTATTGATTGAGCCACATCCTCTATAACAATTAATTTCTTTTTCTGCGCGATCTCCATGATGGGGTCCATATCGCAACTTCTGCCATAAAGATGGACAACGAGTATTGCCTTTGTTTTTGATGTTATCTTTGAAGCTATGGCGGAAGGATCTATATTGAATGTCCGTGCATCTATATCCGCGAATATAACCCTCGCCCCCGATCTTATTATCGCCTCTGTCGTAGCCACAAAGGTAAAAGGAGTTGTGATAACCTCATCCCCTGCTGTGATGCCACAGGCGTTAACTGCAAGAACCAGGGCATCTGTACCGGATGCAACTCCGATAGCATATTTAATATTATGGAAGGCGCACATATCCTGTTCAAAACCTCTGACCTCATCCCCGAGTATAAACCTTTGTTTTTCAATTACATTTAGCACAGCAGAATTGATTTCATCTTTTATAGAATTATATTGTGCCTTAAGATCCAGCAATGGAACAGCCATTATTTTATCCTCCTTATAGTTTTGGCTTTTTTAGAATATTCCCTGCCACAGTTGCATTTTGCCCTGCACCTGTGAAAGACAATCTTATTGCCACACTCACACATCCATCCGTGTATCCTTGCAGGATTACCATAAGCCAGAGCATATGCTGGTATGTCCTTGGTGACTACAGAACCTGCCCCGATAAATGCATACTGCCCTATAGTATGGCCACATACAATTGTTGCATTAGCACCTATTGTAGCTCCACGGCAAACGAGCGTCTTGCGAAATTCATCTGCACTACGTGGAAATGCAGAACGTGGATTTATAACATTAGTAAAAACCATGGAGGGCCCGCAGAAAACATCGTCCTCAAGTGTTACACCCCTGTAAACCGACACATTGTTCTGGATCTTAACGTTGTTTCCTATCTTCACGCCGGTGTCCACGAAAACGTTCTGTCCCAGCTTGCAGCCTGAGCCTATTTCTGCCCCTTTTGAGATATGACAGAAATGCCATATCTTCGTTCCTTCGCCGATCTTCACGTCTTCGTCCACGAAAGACGATGGATGTATAAAATATTTCTTCATATATTCCTTCTCTTTCAGCTATGAATCTGCTACGATAACCTGAATGGCTTGCCGCCCGCCTTAAGCGATTTCTGCGCCATGCACAGAATCTTCAGAACCCTGAGCCCGTCTGCACCGTTGGAAAGCGGTTCCCTGCCCTCCCTGATACATTCAATAAAATGCTGGCATTCATTTTTTAGTGGTTCGGATGCGTCCAGTGCAGGAATGTGTATATCCCCGAATCTCAAACTTAAAGCATCATGGGATGGCACTCCTTTATCAAATATCTTTATTTTCTCATGCAGGGACATATCGTCAAACACTGCCATTTTCCTGCTGCCCACAACCGTAAGTTTCCTTATCTTATCCGGATCAAGCCAGCTAACATGTATATGCGCAATTATGCGGCTGGGAAAGCGCAGCGTAAAGAAAATCACATCTTCAATCTTTTTGTTCAGATATGATTCACCTGTAGCGCTTACCTCTTCAGGATATGAATCAAGCAGGAAAAGTATCATAGATATATCGTGCGGGGCAAGACTCCAGAGTGCGTTTTCATCAATTCTCACCTTGCCCAGGTTCACCCTTTGTGAATAGAGATAATATATTTCCCCGAGGTCCCCGTTCACAATATATTCCTTGAGCTTCCTGACAGCTGGATGGTATTCCATAAGATGGCCAACCATCATAATTCTTTTGTTCTTTCTTGATAGCCTGACAAGTTCTTCGCCATCTTCCACGGTAAGAGCAAGTGGCTTCTCTACAAAAACATGCTTTTTATTTTCAAGGCAGAGCTTCGCCACTTCAAAGTGTGATATGGCTGGCGTTGCTACGACAACCGCATCTATACCAGGGTCCTTTATTATGTCCATCATATCCTGGGTGGAATTAATGCCGGGATGATTGACCCTTAAAAGGTCAATATTTTTGCTGTTCTTGTCCGCAACACAGACTATCTGCACCTCTTTAAGCTGGGAGAAGTTCCTGACAAGGTTCTTTCCCCAGTAGCCATATCCTACCACGCCTATTTTAACCATTTCATCATCCTTTTTAAAATATATTATCCCTGCCTGTAAACTCCTTTAAGCCTGCGGATTATTCTCAGGGCCTGTTATGGAAACTAAAAAAACTCCGGCACAGATTATAAATATACCTGCCCATCTGCATGCACTTATGTGCTCATGGAAAAAGATTCTGGAAAAAAATGCTACAATTATATAGCTTATACTTCCCACAGGATACGCAAAACTGAGCTCGACTCGTGACAGGACAACAATCCAGAATATTATACTTGCAACATAGCATAAAATACCTATCTGGATCGCAGGTATTGCAAAAGCCCTCAGCAACAGGAAGACTGCCTGCACAGAATCCAGATGGATTTCGCCTACTGTTATTATTCCCCTCTTTAAAAGTAGCTGTCCTGAAACGCTCAAAACCAGAGATATTATAATAATGAGCAGAATATTGGAACGAATTCTCTTCCCCACAATTCCTCCTAACTGAGTGTTATAAGCCAGACCCCTGCGCATATTATTGCAACACCCAGCCATCTCATCTTCCCTACTTTTTCTTTGTAAACCAGTTTTGAAAAAATAAGCACAAAGATGTAGCTCGTACTGAGTAAAGGAACGGCATAGCTTAAATCAAATCTTGATAGCGCTACAAGCCACATAAGAAAAGAAAACCCAAAAATTACAAAACCGGAGAATATAAAGGGCCTGGAAATAACCAGGAAAAAATTCCGCGTAACTGATAAAACAGTAATTTCTTTTAAACCCAATTTTTTAACACCCTCCTTAAAAAGTATTTGTCCGCATACCATAAGCATTACAACACCAAGTATTATGAACAATGGATACATTTGTCCTCCTTCGCTTTCCTGACTTCATATCTATACGCCATATCGTATTAATCTGTTCTGAGTCTATAGATTTTTATTTCAGGTTTCACATAGCGCATATGCCATGGCGGCCTTCTTGTATCAAGCTTCAAACCAAAAATTTCAGGATACTCAACGAAGGTCTTGATATTTTCATACATACCTTTCTTCATCAGGAAATCCAGAAAAAGCTCCTTTGACTTCACATCACCTTTCTTCCAGAAAGCCTGATAGTCTTCACTGTATTCAAAATCTGTTATCACAAAATACGACGGACGTTCTTTCTGAAGTTTTAAAATATCATAATCTGTAAGCACGGTATTATAATCTACAGCATTCTTATTTTCCGGCATCAGGTGCATATAAGAATAAAGTGCGGGCGGGGTGTAAAAATAGAAACTTATGGCACCTATTTTCGTTCCTGCCGGAATGTTCTGCCTTATCCATTCTGTTGCCTGAATCCTGGTATCCCTTTTTGCCATAATGTAGACATATCCTGCAGAATAAAAAAAAGTATATACAATTACCAGCGCTGTTAAAATTTTCCAGGACCAGTGTTTTAATGAAATAAACAGAAGAGCTGCAAAAAGAGCAAGAATCGGCAGAACAGGAAGAAGGTAATTCTCCATTTTTGTATAAAACAACGACATCGGGATATAAAAGGATAGAAAAGCAAAAGAGAGAATAGATGTTTTTTTGTTTAATTTTGCAAACTGAAAGAAGAAACCTGCCCAGGAAGCAACCGCAAGCGGAATACCCATTGCAAAGGTCATAAGCACAGGATAAAAAAATAGAAAACTATTGCCCTTTATGGTATCAGGGCTCATCCCTGTAGTTGAAGCAAGTCCCAGCATCTCCTTTATCTGCACCGCAGCTTCCCTGTAAGCCAGGATAAGGTAAGGATTTGTGGCAAAGAAAATGGCAAAGAAGGCAACCACTGCACATAATATCCTTCTGTCAATTACAGACCTCTTCTCTTCCATGGAGCCTCCGGTCATATGTGCGTACAGCGGAAATAAAAGCGCTATTCCACCGTAATACTTCGCCCCACATGCCATTGCGCCGGCAGCTGCTGAGAGTATATACCATTTCATTTTCGGTTCGCTATAAATCTTTGTTGAGAAAAATAAAGCCAGGGTAAACCAGAAAGCTGCTGGCACATCAAAATACATAAAATGGGAGTCTATCACGTGAACTGGCATTATTGCCACTATGAGCGCAGCAAGCAATCCGGCTGCCGGACCAAACAGTTCTTTTCCAATGAAAAAAATTATAAAAATAGTAAATAGCGCAAATACAATAGAAACAACCCTTCCGGCAAGAAATATTTTATCCATTTCCCTAAAATTATTTCTGTAGAAATCCTTTTCCGGGGAGAGTCTCAGGACTTTAAAAGCTGAACATATACCCAGAACAGCGGCGCTTATGTAAAAATGGGACGTTCCATTTCTGAAATGGTGTGGGTTAAAATCAAGACTTGAAGGATTCATTTCAGAAAGTGCTGTCAGGATAATGGTTTCATCCGGATAAAAGGTGTGCAGCGTCTCGGTCTTTGTGGGCAAGCCCCATTCTATGCCTGTTATGCGCAGTATAAAACCAAGTGCGAGTATAAAAAAGAGAGTCCATAAGTAAAAAGGTTTATTACTCATAATATATATTCAAACCCTTTAATTTTAAAAGGTACTTATTTATTTTCTTTATAAACTTTAAAATATAAAGTTCAAACGGCTCTTTGAATCCTTCTTTTTTAGCCAGCTCGTAAAGCGGGGTTCCTGGGTAGGGAAGGTAAAGACCCAGGTTAAAACAGATACGGGGATGAATTCGCGCCATTTCCAGGGCTAAATCTACTGTCTGATATATCTCCTGTTTTGTTTCTGTTGGAAAGCCAATGATTGCCGAGGCCTCAATTGCTATTGAAGGAAAATCCGATAGTATCCTTATCTTTTCCCGAATGGTTTTGACAGTAATGCCCTTTCGTATAAGTTTTAATATTCTATCACTGCCGGATTCCCATCCTATAAATATTCTATTTACTCCTAATTTTTGCAATCTTTGAACCAGCTCATACCTGATCTGGGATACCCTCATATCCAGGAATATCAAATGAATTCCTGTACTATCAAGGCGCTCTATAATATCTATGGCTCTGCCCTCGTCCTCAAAGAAATTGTCATCATTACATAACAGATGGGTGATACCATTGAAGGTAAATATGCGTTTCCCGTCAATTGAAGTTTCCACATATCGTTCGGGATCTGTAATGCCCCAGTCAACAAGGAAGTGGTCAAGGTCATTGATAAATGGCCGCGGAGGATTAATAAAAATCCTGCCTTCGTGCTTCCACCCAAGACCCTTTATGTCTGAAAAACCAGAACATTTTTCTATGCATTCTGCAAGCTCAACAGCGGTTTCTTCACCTTCACCCATTACAACATAATCTATACTCTTTTCTTTCAGACACTGTTCGGGCATTGCCGAAGGATGAACCCCTCCCCACACAATGGGGATATCCGGATTAATAGCTTTCAGCATTTCCGACATCTTAACCGAGGCACTCGCTGGAAAACCTGTAAAAACCGAAAAACCAGCGAAAAGAGGCTTTTCATCAGCTATCTTCCGGGCTTCTTCCCTTATTAGAGAAGAAGGTATATGGTGAAGAACAACATTATAGCCCGCCCTTTTCAAAGAACTTCCTACATAGAGAATACCATACGGTGGGACGTGCAGCACGTCCGTATTCCTGTGCCTTCCCGCTATGCAGACCAGATCAATTCTTTTATTCATATTGAGATTTTTTAAACGCCACAAGTTCTATATTCGGTTTCATATCAAAAATTTCTTCTGCCACATATATAACGAATTTTGCCGCGCCCCCAAGGAAATACCTGCTCTTCAGGTCTTTCTCCCTTCTTACGCTTCTGCAACGCACTATTCCAAAACCCGCTTTCTTCACCATCTCCGCTAATGTTTTGGGTGTGAAAAAATATAAATGATAGGAGGGCTCTCCCGGAATCCTCTTTAAAAGGTTTTCTTTGACCATATCAAGCAGGGTATTGAATTCATTGGGCACCTCCACGAACAATATTCCCCTGTCGCGGAGAATCAGATTCACCTTTTTCAACACTCCCCTGGGGTCCGGCATATGCTCAAGAGAATGATTCATATGGACCGCGTCAAACTTCTGAGTAAATGTGATTTCAAGGATATCTCCCTGAATAGTTTCAACCCCGTATTTTTCTTTTGCCCTGGCAGATGCCCATTTTGAAACATCCACCCCGCATACATCCCATCCCTGTTCTTTTGCAAAACCAAGAAAAGTGCCGGTGCCTATCCCCACTTCAAGCAGTCTACCTCTTCCACCTGTCATTTCTTCAATATCCATAAGCCTCTTCTTAAGGTATTCGGCTACCTCATAACTTCCGCCTGCCATTTCACATCCGCTCTTGAGGAAGGAGTCAAAGTATTTGTCCTCATACTTCAAAGCAATGTCATCGGGCTGCGGAACAAGGTATTTCAGGCCGCATTCTATACATCTAACCACGGAGATATCCTTTTGAAGTTCAGGGTGGCGCGCCCTGAATTTAAATGTTTCTCTTTCCAGAACCCGAAATGTCTCTGACCCACAAAGATTGCAACGCGCATCCTGCACTGATTCTTAACTCCTGAATGTGATTCTTAGACCTGCCCAAAAATAAATCCCCGGGTCAATTTGCAATTCTACCCTGCCCCTTCACTGAAAATCTTATTCTGAACAATTCTTCTGCCTTCTGAAGTTCATCTATCCTGAAAATAAACGCAAATATTGTAAATATTGATACGCCCAGAATGCCCATTATCAAAAGTTTTGCCAGGTGGTATGCAATATCCACGCCTGATTTATAGATAATTGAAATTGCATAAACCACCAGGCCTGACAGCAACGAAGCAGACAGTATGCGAAAAAGCGAAATAAATATATTCCTGCTCTCAAAATACATAAATTTTTTCTTCAGGAAGAAAAGGCAAAAGCCCATGATTATAAAGTTTGCGGCTGAAATGGCAAGTGCTATACCTGCAACAGGTGGTTTTACCATTTTTATAAACAGGAATATCAAAAGCACATTTGAACAAAGTCCCACCACCACGACTTTTAACAGTGTCCATATATCCTGAAGAACAAGAAAAACCTTACTGAGTATGATGTTGCTGGTATAAAAGAAGAGCTGGAAAGAATAACAGATGAAGACAGCTGAAGTCAAACTTGTGGCTTGCCGGTCAAATGCCCCTCTCTGAAAAAGAACCTCTATGATGGGTCTGCCCAGGATTGTGAACAGAACGGTGAGCGGAATGAGTATAAAACCAGCCATCTTAATGCTTGAGGAAAGAGAATTAGCCATCTCTTCGTTCTTTTTCTCTGCTAACTGCATTGAAAAATAAGGGAATATAGCAGTCGCTATGGAACCAGAGAATACATTAATCGGGACTGATATCAGCTTATCCGCATAGCCAAGGCTCGCAATGCTTCCTGGCGCAAGATGGGAAGCCACCATCCTTCCTATTACCATGTTCATTTCAGACACTATTATTACCAGGAAGAATGGCAGGGAATTCTTAAGCATCATTTTTATTGCAGGATGCCTGAAATCAAAGGATGGTATATATCGGTATTCCTGTTTAAAAACAAAAAGAAGTAGAATTGCCTGTATGAGAGCACCGGCCACAAATCCGTAAGCAAGAGCAAAAATACCGAATTGCCTAAACCAGAGGACAGACAAAATCGTGCTTAAAGTTACAATGGCAGAGGATATAGCTGGAATTCCGAATTTCTCACTGGCATTCAAGATACCTGTCATAATTCCTGAAAAGCTGGAAAAAATAAAGAAAAGACAGAGCAATCGCAAAATTTTTATAGTTATAAGAACCGTTTCCCCGGAAAACCCGCTAAAACTAAATTTTATTATTCTCCGGGCAAATAAAAATATAACAGATGATATCGCCAGTAGCAATATAATGAAGTAATTGATTACAATGCTTGCTATCCTGTTTGATTCCCCGCTGCTATCTACCCTGCACCTGACAAAAACAGGTATGAAAACAGCGCTGAAAGTAGTTAGCAGGATTCCACTGAGCAGATTAGGTATTGTCAGGGCGGCATAGAATGCGTCCATCTCGGTGCGGATACCGAATCTTGCGGCTACTATCATTTCCTTTGCCATACCCAGTGCAAAAACACAGGCATTGGCAGCCATAAGTATTATTGAAGCCCTGGCTATCTTCAGGTTTGTTGTCAAGATATCCTCTCCAAATATATAGTTATTTCACATCATTGTTTTTCTGTACCACCAAATAAATTCGCTATCCAGAAGTGCCTCGCAAAGATTGCTGCCGATAAAACCAGCTCCACCTGTTACCAGAATTTTTTTCATTATTTGTTTTTACCTCCGAAAGATTCCAGCAAATTTCTGTATTGTGGAATTATTTTATCCAGAGAAAAGTCTGCTGCTCTTTTATAGCCCTCTGCTATTAATTTCTGCCTTAAGTCTGGATTTTTTAAAACCTCCAGTATTGCCTTACATAATTTCTCCGTATCATTTACCGGCACCAGTATACCATTCAGGTAATTAGTAATTATTTCTGATGGACCTGAAGGACAGTCGGTTGAAATTACAGGAACACCTGTTGCCATTGCCTCCACAATTACATTCGGGAATCCTTCATAATGAGAGCCAAGAACAAACACATCAGAGTTCTTCATTATCGAATAGGGATTTTTCTGAAATCCTGCCCAGTAAACACTGTTTTCAATCCCCAATTTCCTGGCAATTGTCTTCAGCTCATCCTCCATTTCTCCTTTTCCCATTATGATAAAAGTTCCTTCGCCTGACACCTTTTTATATTCGGCATACGCCTTCAGCAAAAAAGAATAATTCTTCTCATATGACAATCTGCCCGCACTTACCACCCACGGACGACTTAGATTCCTGAATTCGGCAGGCAGCGGTTCCCCTGCTTTCTTTTTTATTTCTTCCAGATCAAAAGGATTATATATTGTCGTTATTCTATCGGGTAATACCTTAAAATATTTAATAAGCCCGTCCCTTACTCCTTCGGAAACTGCGATAATTTTGTCAGCAAACCTGTATGTAAAAGCTATGCCGACTTTGTCTTGCAGCCTGCGGACATCCTTCTCAATATAGGTACGTTCTGAGATAATAAATTTTGCCTTAGAGGAAGAGAAGAATTTAGCAAGGATAGCCCGTATATTGCAAGACCACAAAAAGGATAACACTATTTCGGGCTTTAACCTGCTGACCAGATTGGTTAAATTGACGACTCTTCTGATAGAGACTGGTAAAGCAATCCCGTTGCCTTTTTCAAGATCGTAAACTTGAATTCCTGAAGGAATTTCCTCGAAATAAACACCTTCATTCTTCATTAAAGCAAGCGAAAAATTAAACCCCTGCCCGTGCAGGGCACTGACAACATTCACAGCCACCCTTTCTGCCCCGCCTCCTCCCAGAGAACTTAAAACAAACAATACATTGATATCACTCATTCTGTCTTTTCTGATGCTTTATTGCCTGAAATCCTATTTTTTCTAAATTGACAATTAAAGGGAAAACCCGGTTCATTTCAGAATTTCCAATTTTTATACCCTGCAGTAAATCATATGTATAAGTGGGACTGCCAAATTTATCATTCACTTCTCTCCTTCTTTATTTCACAGGTTAGTCTTTGAAAACCATCTAATTGTTCGTTGTAGCCCCTGGTCCAGACTCACCCTGGGATACCAGTTTAAATATTTCTTTGCCCTGGAAATGTCAAGATAATTCCTTAAAATATCCCCTGCCCTGGGAGATGCATAAACAGGATTACCACTGAATGAAATGAGGTTCTTCAGCTTATTATACAGGGTATTCACTGAGGTACCCCTGCCTGTGCCTATATTGAAAATCTGATTCTTTCCTTTTTTTATCGCCAGTAATGTTGCCCTCACCACATCACCCACATATACATAATCCCGCAGTTGTTCTCCATCTCCATAGATAACTGGATTCTTACCCTCAAACATTGTCCTGATAAAAATTGCAATTACACCTGCTTCTCCCAGAGGGTCCTGCCTCTCTCCATAAACATTTCCATATCTTAAAATTGTATACTCAAGGCCATAGGTATACTGATAATAGTGAAGGTAATGCTCTACAGAGAGTTTTGCAATTCCATATGGCGAAAGAGGAGAGGGAGGGAAAGATTCTCTGGCAGGCAGGTTATTACCCCCTTCTCCATAAATAGCCCCGCCTGAAGAAGCAAAAATAATTTTTTTCACACCAGATTTTACACAATTTTCCAAGATATTCAGCGAACCCAGGATATTGGTCTGCGCATCAAAAATGGGGTCCTTAACAGATTCCCTCACATTCATCTGGGCAGCAAGGTGAATTACAATATCCGGTCTCTCCCTGTAAAAAATTTTCTTTATAGAAGGATTGCATATATTCATTTTATAGAATTTTGCCTTTTTATTAATATTTTCTTTTTTCCCGGTAGAAAGGTCATCTACAATAATAACTTTTTCTGACCTTCTAACCAGCTCATCTACAATGTTTGAACCTATAAAACCTGCTCCGCCTGTAACCAGTGTACTCATCTTTCTTTATTTCCTTTACCTTCTGATGGTCCAGAAATCATCTGAGAGGTCTCTGGATTCTAAGTATTCGTAAGGCATGGTAAAATAACCCTTTTCTCCCCAGTCTATTCCCCAGGAATTTCTAACTATAAATCTCTTTGTTCTATCATCATATCCTGCTGCCAGCACAGCATGACCTCCCAGCAATCTCTCATTTTTTCCAGGCATATTGACAACCCCTGTCCTTGCTACCCTTTCACTTTCAAAACTTTCATAAACAGCAAAACCGAAAACAAAAGGATATCCTGAAGCCAAACAGCTCTTCATCTCATTCAGGGTCTCCAGCCTGTAATACACACTTATACGAGATTTCTTTGCCAGTTTATATGCCTTCTCAGGGGGTCTTTTTGCAAATAAATTTATATTGTACTTCCAGATTCTTTCAGGGCAGGAACCCCATTTAACCAGACTCTTTATGCCATCTCTTAACATTGCTCCGGAATCTTCGTTCACTGTTCCCCTCAACAATCTTTCATTATAATAGATGAATAGCCTTGATTGGTCAGTATATCCATCCCCGTTTTGAATATCAAGGAATTCTAAGTTTCCTGCCAGTGCATTGGCGGTACAGCTGCCCAGCTGTCCCTGGTCCTCTACAGGAGAAAATCCCTTTTCGCGCAGGTCAACCTTTTCAGGCAGTTTTATAACCGGCATTATTTTATAATAAAGATAATCCCTTCTATCAGGTATGTCCGGAATCCAGCCATACTTTCTTTTCATTAACACCTCCATGTCATATAATATACTTGGCAAGGGAAAATGCTTTTTTCACAAGATTATTCAAACCCTTAATGCCTTTAATTCTTTCCCTGTATGTGGAAATAGCTTTTTTCTCTTCAGGGGTGAGTTTCGCCTCATTCTTATTCGCCGCATTTAAAATTACTTCCATCTTTGAAATTTCGTCCATAATTTCTCCAATCCTGCGAGTTAATCCTGTCTTTAACTTATTAATAATAATTTTTTTAATATCCAGCTCAGCAGTATAATAATCCTTTCTTGAACCCCTCTGCCAGATTTTTCTCACAGCCTGCCAGTCATTAAGAATACGGATATTGACACTCACATTCCCCTTGCTGACCTTCAGGCGCTGTGCTATTTCATCAAGGGAAAGGGGTCTGGGGCTTAAATAAAGAATGGCATATATCTGCGCCACTATCCTGGAAATCCCGAGGGCATCTGCTGTCTTTCCAAGTGTTTCTACAAAAATATCCTCTGCACGTGCCAGATGTTCATTCATCTACACTCCTTTGCTGCGCTACACCTGCGACTTTCAGCTCAGTAAGAGGCAGAGTTCCCGAATACTCACAAAACCGGGGCGCAGGTTTTTATATTAATCGTTTAGAATATTCTAAACATATTATATCATATATTTTCAATTTGTCAAGAAAAAAATGCATTCTGGTGTATTTTTAGTGGAAAGGGAATTTCCCTATGCAGGGCGGCCACAGCAATGCTTGAACTTCTTGCCGCTACCACAGGGACAGGGGTCGTTGCGACCCACCTTAAATTG
>Ga0123519_10005577_pt1 | contig 20013 bp, 13 predicted proteins | sample YelNatPaOPRAMG02_FD_87396 | JGI IMG/M metagenome (GOLD analysis project Ga0123519, IMG submission 87396) | Hot spring microbial communities from Yellowstone National Park - Yellowstone National Park OP-RAMG-02 (version 2) | ecosystem: Environmental > Aquatic > Thermal springs > Hot (42-90C) ...
GAAGAGTTCCGGATGAGTACGCCACCGAGATCGGCTCCGTGATCAACGCCCTCCAGGACATGCACAACCACAAGAACGTCCGGTGGGACACCGGCACGCGCGGTATTGCTACCTTTGTGGCCGATTCGATGGGCTGGCAGCGCGGTTCGCCGCATGCGAGCAACTACGACTGCTTCTATGGCCTCACTCTGCCGCTTGTCTACAGGGGCATCCCGATCCAGGTCGCCCAGCTTGAAAGAACGCCGGAGAAGGGTTACCTGGACCCATATAGAGTAATCCTGCTCTCCTACGACATCATGAAGCCGATGAAGCCCGATTATAACCAGGCTATATCCGACTGGGTGAAGAAAGGCGGCGTTTTAGTCTTCTTCGGCGGAACAGATGCTTACAACGCGCTGCCTGAGTGGTGGAGGAAAGCCGGGTTCGACTCGCCACAACAGGACCTCTACTCGCGGCTGGGCGTCAAGGACAAGCTCACCTCGGTCACAGCGTCGGACGGCTACACGGAGATCGCTTGCGAGAAACGCTACATCCGAGACGCTTCCAACCGCAAGCTGTACCGATTCGACCTAAAGCCCTTCGCCAAATCCGGCACGGTCTACGTCCGCTTCCGCGACTCGCTTCCCGACGACGGTTGGGGACCGGCGGTTTACTCAGCGAAGCTCGTGGCTGACGGTCGACCGATTGCCGACTTCAAGACCGGCTCCGCGGAGGAGAAGAAGTTCATCGCCGAAGACTCCAACAGCAACTTCAACGGCGAGATCCGGTTCGCTGACCAGGACGCCTACTGGGTCTACAAGTTCGACGTGCCGAAAGGCTCCTCGGCAGTCCTCGAGGTCGATATGGCGAACCAGTTCCTAGTCGAGGCAGCGTCCACGCCCGTCCGGAGCGAGTGGAAGCTGTCACTCGCGCAGGGCTCCCCGCTCCTGGGCCGCCACGCTTCATCTATCGATATACACAAGAAGTGGGCCTTGACCATTTCCGACTCCCACAAGGGCGTCATCTACAAGCTCGCCAACGGCTCCGGCTCAGTTGCGTTCGAGCGACAGTTCGGCAAGGGCATGCTCATCCACGTGGGGATCGCGCCGTCCTACTTCGCGTCATCGAAGGAAGCCGCCGATATCCTCCGCAAGATTACAGCCTACGCCTGCGAGAAGGCTGGCATAAGGTACCGTGAGCAGCAGCGTATGGCGATCCGCCGGGGACCGTATGTCGCCGTTCGCACCTTCGACGGCGAGAAGAAGCTCAAGGGACGCTACGTCGACATCCTCGATCCCAGGCTGCCGGTAGTGAAGGACCCGTTTGTGCCGCCGCAGAAATGCGCGCTTTATTACGACGTGACCGACCAGCGCCCGGGCGTGCCCAGGCTGCTCTACAGCTCGTCCAAGGTGGAGTCGAAGTCGGAGTCCGCAAGCCGGACCTTGCTCAAGCTCAGCGGGCCGCTCAAGACAACAGGCGTAGCTCGTATCTATGCGGGGGGCAAGCAGATCCAGTCGGTGAGCTTGCCTGATGCGAAGGTGGAGTGCGAAGGGGACACGGTGCTCCTGACATATCCTAACAAGCCGGAATCGGTCGAGATAGATATTAAGTGGAAGTAGGCGGAAAGACGTGTAAAGATCGGAGTTCGTACCCTGTATAACAGGCGCTCGCAATAGGTACTTCCACATTGCCTTGTTGCCAAGAAGGGAGCTCTTTTTAATTACTCGAGGCGCTTATACGCGGCTTTGCATTAGTAACCCAATTCCTTGTACCTCTCTTGACGTGACCTTACGTCTTCTGGTCCGCCGGGAGCATTGACGCTCCGATACACAGTAGGTACTAACCCGCGCTCAAGCAGTCTTTCAATTATTCCGGCAGTTATCGCCCACATAATGCACGCAGCTGCCAGTCCTGACGCAGGACAAGCTTTAACGTCGAGACCTTCTACCTCGAGCATCGCATCGCCATACGGTGCATGGTTGTCGATTGTTAAGTCTGCAATTTCATATAATCGCTTGCCTGTCGGGTGTTCAGACTGCAATCTGCTGGAGTACTCTAGCGAGGTTATCGCGACCACCGTTACACCCATTTCCCTCGCTTGTATGGCGAGCTCTACTACGTTCTTGGATTTCCCAGAGACGCTGCCGATAAAAAGCACATCGCCGGATTTTATGTTACTGCGCTTGAGAGCAAGAGTGACTGTTTCAGAGGTCAGATCAACTGAAGATGGATTCTTTTCGCGGTAAGCGTTAGGATTGTTGACATTTAGTGAGAAGGAAAAAGGTGTCAGAAGTGCAAGACCTCCAGCGCGATGGACAAGTTCTGAGTTTAGCATATGTCCGGTATCGTGAATGTGCAGTACTCCACCTTCAGCCACAGAGTCAGCGCATATTTCTGCGACCTTGACTATCTTCTCGGACTCCGCTTCGCGAATCTCGCGTATGAGTTTTTCAACCGCATCAAAGTATTGCGATATCAGCATCATTCAAATCCCTCCCTGTGTTGCAGTACCCTTTTCGTAACTCGTGCAACTGCCTCTCCGGGACTCATATGCCCAACAATAAATCTGGACTTCGGAAACTGCGCAGACACCACCGATTTTAGAGGCTCAATAACCAGATCTCCTGCCTTAAAGACTCCTCCAGCCATGACTACGGGGAATTCGTCATCACTACTGAAAACTCGGCTTGCAACAAATGCCACCAGTTCCCCTAACACCGAACCCGCGTATTGAAGAATCTCCGACGCAAGCTGATCACCCCGTCTGGCACAGTCTGACACTCTGGCGGCGAAACCTGCTATCAGAGTTTGCCTGATGCAAGGTCCGGCGAGCTTGTGAACCAGTAATCGAATATTCGGCACATCAAAGTACTCGCAGGCTGCCTGTATAAGCATGGTCGGTGGCTTTCTGCCTTCGTAAGACTGTAGCGCTATTCTGGCGCCGCGGATGCCAATGTCATAGCCCCCACCCTCGTCTCCCAGCAATGGACCGTGTCCACCAGCTTGAAACCTTTGTCCTTCGGGACCGAATCCGAAACACGATGAACCCGTCCCCGCGATTAGAGCAACCCCATACATTCGCTCCAAGCCAGCACGTTCGAAGGCAACTCGAGACTCGCTTACACCAACGGGCTTCACACACAGCCCGATTTCTGCAAATGCGTCCGAGGCTACCCCACCAAACGTACAACCTGCTCCCACTATTTGACTTGGCTGGAGACCTGCTTCTTCCAACGCACCTTTGATGGCAGTCACAAACGATTTAACAGCCTCCGACCGCTCAACGAAGTTCGTGTTGCTTCCTCCTGCTACGCTACATCCGAGAACCCGGTCGTTATCATCTATGATCGCGGCTTCGGTTTTCGAGCCTCCGCCGTCTATTCCAAGTATGTAAACCACCGATCAACGAACCTCTCTAATCTATATCTGCCTCAAGCCATTGTCTTGAGCATTTCTTTCGTTACGATGTTCTGGGGGGTTTCTCCTGACCAAAACCGCTTCAGATCGTCGACAACACATCTGAACATGTCACGTCTGCCATCTACGGTTGGTCCCGCGATGTGAGGTGTGATTACGACATTCGGCAAGGTCCGAAGCGGATGATCTGGTGGAAGCGGTTCGGGGTATGTGACATCAAGGACAGCCTTTATCCGACCAGTTTTCAACTCCTCATACAGAGCATCTTGGTCGATGAGTATGCCCCGCGCGGTGTTGACGAACACAGCTCCGTCCTGCAACATTTTGAACTCACGTGCGCCGAGCATCCCTTTCGTCTCCTCGGTTATGGGCGCATGCAGCGAAACAACTTTCGACGTTGTAAGGAGCTCTTCGAGAGAGACCAGCGATACTCCCAACTCAGCCGCTCTCTGCGGAGACACATATGGATCGTACGCAACCAAATCACACTCAAAAGGTGCCAAGAAGCGCACGAATGCACGTGCCGTGTGTCCCAGACCAATCAAACCCACACGTTTTCTGACTAGCGTTTCGTTCCCGTCGCACGGCAAGCCGTCCCAAGCCCCATCCGGCGCACCATATGTGTACTTGGGCAAGCTTCTTAGAAGCGCCAGCGCTGCCAGCAAAGCAAACTCGCCCACATAAACACCCATTACAGAGGCCGCATTCGTAACTACTATGCCGGCATCCCATACCTCTTCAGCTATCAGGTTTTTTACGCTGCCTGCAGCGTGTGCAATAATTTTTAACTTGGGAGCTGATTTTACAACAGACAGATCTATTCGCGGCGTACCCCAGCTTGTAATAATCGCATCGCATTCCTTAACACGTTCGATAAGTTCAGGTATTGTAAAGGGTCGGCCAAGGTCGTTCTCGATAACATCAGCATGTGCCTTGAGGTCCGCCATTATATCTTCCTGAAATATGTCGAAGTAGCGACCTGCCTTCTCGTGGGTAATCAGAACTCTCTTTTTCTCGCGCATGTCCACCTCCTAACGATTCTGGCATATTGTAACATGCAATAGATGTAACCGGGGGCATCGTGCGCACGTCTACAGCGTTTGGAATACATATTAATATCACAGTGGGAAGGAGGCAAAACTGCGTTGGGTAGAACGAGAAGAGTATTATTCGCAATACTCGCCCTGGTAATCAGTGCAGCTTCGGCTTTCGCATTTAATCCGCAAACACCCCCAGCCGAGCGAAACGCGATCCTCATTTCGTGGGACGGTGCGCAGCGTGAGCACGTCAAAGAATGTTTGAGTCGTAACGAATTGCCAAATCTGGCCGCGCTGATAAAAGAAGGAGCAATGGTCGACATAGACGTCATAGGCCATCAAACGGACACCAAGGCGGGCCACACGCAAATGCTAACTGGGTACGATCCAGACATTACTGGTGTATACTCAAACAGCAAGTACAGACCTATACCAGTCGGCTACACCATATTTGAAAGGCTAAACCAGCAATTCGGCAAGGAGAATATAGCCACAATTATGCTCACTGGAAAGAGCCATCATATAGGATCGTTAGGTCCTGGTGAGGTTGCTCCATCTGACAAACGAAAGGCACGACGAACCGCAAGAAACACTGTGGCCGAGGACGAGGAGACAGCCAAGCTCAAACCAAGGCAGAGAGCCAAAGCTCAGGCGGCTAAAGTTGCCGAGACAAACAAAGAGGGCGAACCGTGGTATAAAGTGAAGGCGAATTTTACGGTGTGGGATGGCGATATTGCCCGACCAGCCACTCAGGTCGGTCCGAAGTGTCTCGAGTATATTGATAAGTATGGCAAAGGACGTTTCTTTGCATTCTACCATTTCTCCGACCCCGACCACGCTGGTCATGCACACGGCGAGAACTCAAAAGAGTACAATGATGCCCTAATCGAGTGTGACGCTTGGCTCGGCAAGATCGTCGAAAAACTCAAATCAGCTGGTCTCTACGACAAGACAATGATTTTCGTCACTGCAGACCACGGCTTTGACGAAGGAAAAACCAGCCACAAAAACGCACCGAATGTATTCCTTGCCACCAACAATCCCAGAGTCCGAAAGAACGGCGACCAGAGAGATATCGTACCAACAATTTTGGTCGAGATGGGCGCAGACATAACCAAGATTACACCAAAGTTGCCCGGTAAGTCGTTGACAGAATAGAAGAGTAGTTTTCGACGTCAACCGTCCGTCTTTTGTAAGCGATGTGTTCTAGCTGGCATCGCAACAGGTGCCATAGCACATCGCTTTTTTCTTGTGGATAGCAAAACTCAAATCAGCAAATCGGGTGGTTGCATAAACCTGAGTATTCGCCGATAATGATTTTAGTCGGGAGGACTATTAAACGTATATGGACGACCGAGAGGACCTCGAGCGGCAGATTAGAGAACTTCAAGAGAAGTTGGTTAAGGCGGAACGTCGTTTGGCAGCTCTTCGGGAGAGAAGCAAACTACTTCGGATGCAATATGACGACTCCCGACAGAGAGAGCACAACACAAATGAAATAATCAATGAGCTCTTGGAACGCCAACGGGAGCTTAACGTTATGCTTAACCGCGCAAACATAATGCTAAACCGCGCGCAGGAAGCGATGGCTTTAACGTCGATTGAACTGAACGAGATGGCAAAATCTCTGCCCGAACCCAAGAAGGCGGAGTGGGCTGAAAGAGTCGCTAAGATCAATGAACTGTTCAAGAAGACTGGGATACAAGATGCAGAATTAATTCCCATTGCTAGCTCGGCTGAAACGGATGCAGATTTTTCGGAATCTGACGAGTTGAAAAAAGAATCAGAGGAAGCTTTTGCGAAGGAAAATTCTATCTGGAATCTCGACAACAATCGAGACCCGAGGCACGTGGAAGCCTATCCGGTTGATGATACCAATGATGCTTCCGAGCAAGACACGGCAGCAGGGCAAGAAGTGGAGACGACAGCTTCCTCAGACGACGCTACCGACGAGGTCGATCCGGAATCGTTGATCTTCCATCCTAGACCCAAATCGTGGTGGCGCAAAGCTATTGGACAAGGCTAGAATCTCGGGTAACCCACAGTACTCATATAAAGTACACTTTCCTCGATCCCATCCACTCCTAAAATCTGGTTAACCTCGTCGTCATAGAGAGCCCCGATTTGACAAGATCCCAAGCCGATGCTAACCGCAGCCAGAGCTAGGTTTTGCGCAATGTGACCGGCATCCAGGTACACATATCGATAAGCACGCTCCCCATACTTCCACTTGCATCTATTGAAGACAGCTGTCCAGACAAAAACAACTGATGCCTCTGCACACATGCGCTGTCCTAAGGCGGCATCAGCAATATCGTCGGCGAAAATACCAAGCCGAATCGCGTGAAGACAATGATCGGGTACACAATAGTGATATACCCCGGGTTCCAAGTCCGTCACCCGATTAATAACCAGGTATGTTTCCACTGGATAGAGGGCTCCTGCCGAGGGAGCGGTACGAAATAAGTAACCGTAAGCCTTGCCGCTTACACCATCCGAAGCCCAAAGCAAATATGAAAGCTGTTCGATATCTATCGGTTTGGATAGATAGTCTCTGACACTGCGCCTAGCCGATAACAATGAAGCAAGGCTCGGACCTTGCGACAAGTCTGGCTTCGGTAGTGGGATTTTCTTGCATCCAGGATAATCCTTGTACGCACTTGGTCTATCGGTAATGCGCGGAGGCGATGGGAATGGTCTATTGGGATAGTACTTTGTCTCCTGTTGGAATCTGTCGCCGATACCGTTCATATCGAGCTTCCCCCTTCCATCGTCGTCGTGCTGAAATACATTTACCCACAAACGAAACCATATCATATCCCTTAAGGCAGAACCTTTCCAACTCAGGCGCACGCGGGCTAACCCAGGCGAATCTTGAAGTATACTGAACAAACCGCAGCGCTCCGGGACATTAGGGCGGTTTCTCCGAGGTTGACCACTGCTTGACGGGTCGGGTACAATCTTACTGGTAAGACTTGGCAACCAAGGTCTTGACTCGTGGGAAAAGGCTGTTTAGGCTTTTTCCCACATTGCATATGCGGAGGAGGTGCGATGATCGGCAAGACCGGAACGCGTGTTGCGGTAATAATGGCGTTATTGTTCGCGTGGAACCAGTACACCTGGGCGTTTACGCCAAAGGTTTACTGTCAGGGTCCACAAGTTATCATAAACAACCGCACTGCGATACGGTTTCGGACACCTAATGCTGGTCTTACTCCTGAACAAAGAGCTGCAATTACAGCGCAGCGCATCAAGGCCTTGATCGACCAGAAGGTAGATCCACTTTCAATTTCCGTGACTGGCAGTCGAACACAGGCACGCGTTGTTGCAGGACAAAGTCTTATTTGTATCGTTACCGCAGCAGAAGCGCGAGTGAACAAGAGCACCCCCCTCGCTCTTGGCTCCTCCTGGGCGAAAAATATTCGGTCTCTGCTCTCCATGCCTCCTATTATCCTCAGTGAAAGACAGATAACCGTACCACTAGGCGAAACTCGCAGAGTTGCAGTCGGAGGAGCTGCCACCGGGCCGATCACCGTTAGAAGCGACCGATCCGAAGTAGCAACTGGCACGGCGGCTTCGGACGGCCGATACGTGTTGATCACTGGTCAGCAGGTAGGCCAGGCAACAATAACTGTGGAAACCGAGGGAGAAAGCGCCTCGATATTGGTAACCGTTAAGAAGTACGCCGGCAATGTGCCGGCAACAGCATTCGCCGAAGTGACCGGCAACCCTTGTCCTCCTCCGCTGCTAGCGTACGCGGCAACTCAGGCCGCCTTGCGAAGTGCTACGCTCGAAGCAGGATCCACTGCTAGAATTGTCGACACGGATGGTATCAACACACATTTGGAGGAAAGAATGACGCGTCAAGTCCGGGTGCGTGTAGCAATAACCGGACCGGGATATCTCGATTACACAGGCGTGTGCACGGTGGAAGTCCACAACTCTGCAATGCCTCCAGATGAACCACAACAACTCTTTTACAGCAATGATCCGGAGCGATTTACGCGGTATCAAGAGTTATTCGCGGGCAAACTTGAACCAAATAAGTCAGTACGTATTCTGTACCATCATCAAAATGGAATAGGTAAGAGGGCGCGATTAATAGTAGAGATTGTAAACCCAAGACCTACGCCAGCAGTTTACAGGGTCTTCAGAGGTGTAGCCGCACCTATTATTGACACTATACTAGTCGGCTATATTGCCGGAGCAGGATTTCTGAAAAACCATCTCTCGAACGCGAGCGTGATAGAGCGAGTTCCGCCCAAGTCTAGACTTGTTCTGGTATCAGACGTGCTCGGCAATATGGAAACGGCAAGTGGTATCCTTCAAGTACGTCAAATGTCTGGAGAGGAAAGTTATGTTCGCGTTGCTGTGGTGCCGCCTGAGCTTGACACATCGGCACAAGCCGGATGGGTAGGTGCAGCGCCAGAGTCCTTTGCACCTCAATTGTCTGATCACGTTTATGCCGCGCCCTGGAAATCGCTACAGGCAGAGTATATCGTAGGAAAACAATGGGCATTCATACCAATTGGAAGGCACGCTATAACATCGCACGATGCGAAACGTCGGCTAGACGGCAACTACGGTGTCACATATGAAATCAAAGTTAGGGTTGAAAACCCAACTGATAGGGAAAAGAAAGTTCAAGTGGTGTTTGACCCTGCAGCAGGTATAGCTTCTGGCATATTTGTAATCGATGGTTCGTTCGTCTCAGCAAAATATGCCAAACCGCCGGCCGAGATCCCCCTTGCCACCTACCGAATCAAACCCGGCGAGGTGCGCAACGTAAGAATACTAACCCTACCGCTCGCAGGCTCGAATTATCCGGCGACGCTTGTCGTGCGCGCATCTTAGGTTTCTTGTTAAAACGAGTCGATCTCGAGGTTTAGCCAGCGAAGCTCGTCGGTGGTAAGCTGAATATCCAATCCACGCATGGACTCGTTCATCTCGTTGATGGTTGCCGGTCCAAACAGTGCAAATGTCGGGAATGGCTGATTAAGCACATAGGCCATAGCTATCGCAACAGCGGTAACGCCCTTCTTGCTCGCCAACTCCTTAGCGCGCTTGAGTCGCTCAAAATTATCCGGGGAATACCAACTCCTGACCATCGATTCATCCGATTTGTTTTCGGGATCACCGGTGGCGAAGAACCCTCTAGCCAAACTAGACCACGCCAAGAGCGGCATCTGTGTCTTCTCAAACCACTCGCGCGACTCGGGATCCGTAGCAGCAAGGCACCCATCCCAGACAGGTTCTACCATTCGAGCTAAGCTGAAATTGTTGCTGACCGCTGAGAAACCTACCAAACCTTTCGATTTGGCATACTCATTCGCCGCCTCTATACGCTGAATGGTCCAGTTCGAACCTCCAAAAGCCTTGATCCTACCAGCACGATAATGTTCGTTCAAAACGTCGATGAACTCGCCAACTGGCACATCGGGATTGTCGCGGTGCATCAGGTAAATGTCGACATAGTCAGTTCGCAATCGCTCCAATGACTCCATGAGTTGTTTGGTCAAGTTTTCTGGGTCGCAATGCGGAGTATGAGCTCCCTTGGCAATAATGACAACTTTGTCTCGCACACCGCGGCTCGCCATCCACTTACCGAGTATTTCATCCGCCAAGCCTCCGCCGTATATATAAGCCGTGTCGAATGCGTTTCCGCCGCGCGCAAAAAATTCATCGAACATCACAGAGCAATGAGGCAGCGGAAACTGAGCTCCTGCCAGCATCACACCCATGACCAACCGCGAGATGGGTTTGTCTACCCCGGTTACAGAACCGTATGCCATCTTTGCGCCAGGGCGAACAATTAATGGTTTGCGATCAATAGTGGGCCAGTCTGCTTCCATTCTTTCCATAGGAAAAGTGAGGCCGATTGCCACTCTCCAGGAATCCAACGTGCGCATGTTGCCAAGGGTATCATCCCAAGTCATTGCTGGAGGAGGTGCTTGTCGATCATCAATGTGCCGAGCAACCAGATCTGCTTCTAGGGTATAGGAGCTCTTCGGTGAATCGACCGATATCACCTCGGGATCTTTGCCTTTTCTTGAAATCACAATTTCGCAGTGCTCTGGGCAAAACCAAGGCGAGGGTATATACAAGCTGGCTTCCGAACCATAAATCCGAACAGCATTCTCTTGGTTGAGAAAAACACCAGTAGATACTTGAGCCAAAATATCATTTGGAAACCTCAGTATGCCGACAGCGTAATGGTCGACCCCTGTCTCGCCAATATGTGCCATTCCCTTGACCTCAATAGGATCCGCAAATGGCTTTCCCAAGGCGACCCCTGCGACCAAACGAGACATCGAGGTGCAATAGCAGCCGACGTCCATTATGCCTCCCCCGGCAAGTTCCGGAGCAAAGTATCTGCCTGTGGGGTTATACCAGGCTTGAAAACTAAATGTCGCCTGAATAAGCTTGACTTCGCCGATAGCTCCGCTTTTTATCAGCTCAACGATCTTTGCTGTTTGCGGATGGCAGCGGTACATAAACGCTTCCATGAGGAAAACATCGTTCCGCCTCGCAGCTTCAACAACCGCCATAGCTTCGGGAAAATTTGTGGTCAAAGGCTTTTCGCATAATATGTGTTTTCCGGCATCTGCCGCCTTCACCGCCCACTCGGCGTGCATTGGATGTGGTGTGGAAATATAAACGGCTTCTACATCGGGATCATCCAGAAGCGCCTGATAGCTGCCATAGCGGCGCGGAACACCAAACTCTTCACCGAACTTATCGGCTGCCTCCTGCGTACGGCTAGCTACTGCGAGCAGTTCACCGGTTTCTGACTTGGCTAGATGTTGTGCAAATACGCGGGAGATGCGTGCTGTACTGATGATTCCCCATTGAAGCTTATTCGCCATAAGAAACGCTCCTTTAGAGATTTCATTGTGTCTTTACGGAAAAACGATTATCCCGCGGACCTGGCAATTCCTGCCTAGAAGGGCAAAAGTGGTATAATCTTCTCACAGGAGGCTTTTTCAACGTGGAGATCATAGGACATCGTGGCGCAATGTGGGATGCTCCCGAAAACACAATTGCTTCATTTAAGATGGGATGGGAGCAGAATTCTGATATAGTCGAGTGCGACGTTCATCTAACTGCTGATGGGCGAATAGTGACTATCCACGACGACACTACCCTAAGGACGAGCGGGATCGACCTCAAGGTATCGGAAACCGACAGCGAGGTATTGCGGCAATTGGATGTCGGGCGTTTCAAGGGACCGCAGTTCGAAGGTCAACGAATTCCTTTTTTGGAGGAAGCACTGGCAACAATGCCACCACACGGACGCTTCTTCATTGAGATAAAATGCGGTTCCGAGATCGTGCAACCACTCAAGCGGCTGATTGAGACAAGCGGTAAAGCTCACCAAGTTGCAATAATTGGATTCGATTTGGATGTGATTGCGGAATTCAAGAGAACGATGCCTGATGTCCCAGTCTACTGGTTGAGAAGCACACCGCGTGATGAATCCGGAATACCTAGACCATACGATACGTCATTAATCGAACAAGCTAAAAGCAAGGGCATTGACGGTTTGAATTTGCACTACGCCGGTCTGACCGAGCCAGTTGCGAAATCAATACTCGACGCAGGGTTGAAGTTATACGTATGGGTAATCAACGAGCCAGAGGAAGCTCGCCGACTTATCGGCATGGGTATACACGGGTTCGGCACCGACAGACCAGGTTGGATTAGAGAGCAATTGGGATTGTAGATTCGGCGACTTACTCAGCTAAAAGCGCGTAAAAATAAATTGCCGCGCCCTTGCCTTCGCTAGTAGTGTAGTAGCCCTTGCCGGCAGCATCAAAACAAATAGCTTCGCCCTGGGGCTCTTTTTCGATGGGCACATTGTACTGTGCACCCTCGAATGCACGCCATAATTCACCGGACTCCGGTCGCTTCCAAACAGCAGCATTAGCATACCCCCTGATAATTATCTCGTTGCCGTCGGGGGATATGTCACCACCCGTAGCCCAGCCCCACGGCAGTTGCGCAACCGCTCGCATTGTAACAGTGGCTCCGTTAACAAGCTCCCACGATCGAACTCGATACACTTTTGACCGACTAGCCCGTTTTGAAACAATGTACAGATCGCCATTCCGAGGATCTACCATTACAACCTCGGCATCTCTGGGGCCATCTTCGTATTTCAGCGCTATCCTCTCGACATTATCTATATCGGCTTGCAACGACCTTTGTGATATGCACACACTTGGCTCACGCACACGATATATGAAAACCATCGGACGTGCAGCGTTGTTGTCACCTATGTCGCCGATATAAATGTAGCTCTCGCCACGCTCAGGTCCCGGACCAACCGCTATGTCTTCCCAATCACGCGCATCTACCCCTACAAGGTTGTAAGTTCCGAGCAGAGTACCATCCGAGGTTATTGCGAATATCCGAGCTTTGTCGCCTGAGTCGTTGTGAACCCACAAGACACCTGCATTCTTCCGACTTGCGGCAATTCCTGAAACCTCGTTGAGCTCCTCAGATTGCAAGACCCCACACTTGGTGCCTCGTGCAAAACGAGGTGCCGCACTAGAAGTGGAACGTTGTTGAGATTGATTGTCTGCAGCAAGAGCAATACATCCACTAGACGGCAAGCGTTCGGCAACAAAGCAAGCGATTGATGCCGACAAAGCAAAAGAAGTGAATGCCAAAAGTATTAACCAGCGAACGGAAAAAGCTCTTTTCAATTCTCCACCTACCTGAGTGACAGATAATGTATTCTTTGCGCCATGCTTTCGGACAGCGCCACGAGTCTAAACCAGTAAACTAATACGTCAACTTGCCGGTATTTTGGTTTCACTCGACTCCCCATTACCAGAAGTAACCGGCACACGGAAGTCTGCAAGAACCTCCTTCAAACGGTTCCCCGTGCACCCACACCTTTCCATCAACTCCAAGTGCGGTTGGAATTCTCCTACTTCGTACAAATTATGGGAATCGCTACCAAAAACCAGCTTTACGCCCTCTTGAATGCAGCAATTGACAAATTCTTCTGTAGTTTCCTGTGTATGGAAGTTTATTTCAGCGGCTACGTTGTATTTGCGCAGGAGACGAACGAGCCTAGGAACCAAATCGACCGGGATTTCAGCTCGTTTTCTACCGAAAGCCCGAAAAGGATGAGCGAGTATGTCGATACCAGCCGGAAGAAACTTGTCTAACCGGGCAAGCATCTCATCGCCTGCACGTGTGGGATCGGGTTCCGGCTTCATTAGCTCCTCAAGCCAATGTATAGAGCCAAGCCGAATGTCGAGTTGCTGAAAGTCTTCAGATCTTACTACCGGACGCCCTGCGTAATCGCAATCGATTTCCAATCCGAGTAATGCAGGTGGACAAAAATGACGGGCTTGACCCAAATAGTCCTGCATGCGATTTTTCGCACCCGATGTTGTATCTATGCCTGCACGCATGAACGCAGCGCTCCAAAAGGTCTCACTATCGAAATACAACTGACCCGAGTGCTCTGTAAACGCGATGCCTGCCAGGCCAAAGTCTTGAGCGAGTGCCAAGGACAGAGCCATATCCATATTCTCTTGACAGTACGCAAAAGGCGTGTGAACGTGGTAGTCTATGAGACCAAGGTCCCTAGGCACGGCAAGTTCATGCTGGCGCGTCTGCACGGTCGAACCGTCGATCGTCAATTCCACGAACGCAAAAGGATGTTCGCACAGAGCAGGTACAATCACGGCGGAACCAGCCTTGCGCGCCAGCAAGTTATCTCCGTCGTGGTAATGACCACTCAACGCTAGCGTGTACTTGCACTTTTCGAATATAGCCCATACATCCTTGGCATTCGTGTATGCATACGGAGAATCGCTGGCGCCAGGCGGAAAAAGCGGAACGTGTTGGACAGATACTATTGGGCCCTGGTGTCCCGCCCTCGCCGAACTCATCCAGCGCAATCCAGCTTCTGTGCGACGTGCGTTGTGTCGAGGTTCGGAAGGATCGAAGAAGACAACGAATCGCGTATCCTTTATGTCGATGATCTGACCCGGATATGGGAATACGCTGTAGAAAGTATCCACATCAAAATCGTGGTTACCTGGCAATGCAATGACAGGACTTTTAATCAGGTCAGTAATACTTTTAATGTGTCGCAGATCTTCTAGGGCTCCTGAGTGGGAAGAATCGTCAATCAAATCCCCCAGTAGTATAACGACATCAGGCTTGATCCACCTGTTAATCCTGTGCGCTGCACGCAATAGGAGTATGTCTGCTATTGCAGATCTCCTCCGTCCACCTGAAGCAATTTCACCCGACTTATAGTGAATATCCGCAATTGCAACGATTTTAACTGCCATTCGCTTTGTGCTCCTGGTAGAATTCTTCGTATATTCCTAGCATCTTTCGCAGCAATGCTGGCGGATTAAGATTATACGGACACTTCTCGCGGCAACTGCCACAGTCTTGACAGTTATTAATTCTCAGCATCTTTTCTCGCCACTCGTCAGTCAGGAATTGCTGGTACGGCATTCTTTTCAGCAGAAGCCCCATTCGAGCCGCCATAGGAATGGGAATATCCACCGGGCATGGAAGGCAGTACCCGCATGCTCGACAAAACTCTTCGCTAAGCTCTCGCCGATCCTGTTCTATAGCAGCTCTGATAGAGGCATCGAATTCCGGTGGATTGGCGTCCAGAGCTAGAAACGTCTCCAATTCGTTCATGCTTTGAATTCCCCAGATGGGGACTACCGTCTCGTACTGCCTGAAAAATGCAAATGCTGCGCGCGCATTCGTAATTAGCCCGCCGGATAAAGGCTTCATTGCAATTAACCCAACGTCTAATCCAGCACACAATTCAATAACCGAAAGATCGTCTGCTGAAGAAAGATGGCACAGCGGGTACTGCAGAGTATCATATAGTCCGCTCTTCACCGCGATCTTAGCTCGCTCAAGGCTATGACTGGTGATGCCAATGAAACGCGCCATGCCTTTCTCGCGAGCTTCCAGCAGTCCCGCGTATGCAGATTCAGGGTCTTCCGGATCGGGTAGAGTCCGCGGATTGTGCAACTGCAAGATGTCCACGTAATCCGTGCGCAGGGCTTTCAGGCTAGTTTGCAGTTGCTCAACAACATCCTTTCTGGTAGAACCGTTGTTCTTTGTTGCAATGATAATGTAATCGCGAACATCGGATAGCGCCCGTCCTATTTTCTCTTCGCTATCCGTATAGCCTCTAGCGGTATCGTAAAAGTTTATCCCTGCCTCATAAGCCCTTTTGAGAATCCTAATCGCTTCTTCCATTGGTGTCCTTTGAAGTGGTAGAACACCGAAGGACGTGCGCGTGACCATGAGATTCGTGCGACCGAGTCTTATTTTCTCCATCAAACTACGTGTCCCCAAATTCCCAAGAAGTAGTCCTGCTGACGGCTGATTATCCGTAGAGTTTCAAACACGCGGAATGCAAATATGCAGGCAGATTACTAAAAACGCTCATAAGCTGCCGAACTTCGACAGAGGCAACCACAAACCGCAAGAACGGCCGACTTTTCTACACTTCACCAACGCGGCGAAGACCATAGATCATTATAGTCTGAAAAAGGCCGAGAGAAAAGTCAGCTAAGGAAGAATGACCATCGCGAAAAGCGAACTTCAAGAAGTTAAACGAATCGGAGCCCCTAGTTTTTCAGGCTTTCAGCCCTGTCAAAGTAACACCCTGAATCATGTAGCGCTGAGTGAAGAAAAACACAGCAAGCACTGGTAGCATGACCAGCGTTGCAGCTGCCATCATCATTGCCGGCTCGCCACCGTGCGCTCCTTGGAAAAGCTGCAGGGCGTATGCAAGAGTCATCTTTTCAGGCGAGCTGATGTATATAAGCGGACCCATAAAATTGTTCCAACTACCCATAAAGGCAAAAATTGTGAGCGCAGCCAAGGCTGGCTTTATCAAGGGGAGCATAACATTCCAGTAAATTCTAAAGTAGGAACAGCCATCAATCTTGGCAGCGTCTTCAAGATCGGTGGGAATAGTCATAAAAAACTGCCTCAACAGAAAGATGTTGAATCCTGTCCCGAAAAGTGAACCAAACCACAAGGGTCTTAGAGTATCCACCCAACCAAGCCAGCGGTATATTAGAAACACCGGCAGCATCGTAACCGCGCCGGGCACCATCATCGTTGCTATCATAACGAAGAAAAGCAGATCTCGTCCAGGCCACCTCAGCCGAGCAAAAGAGAAACCAACAAGTGAGCTCGAGAATATCGTGCCAATGATAACAAGGGCAGTTACGTAAATCGTATTCCACAGTGGCACCAAGCCTTTTCGATATTCCGGAGGCAAAAACTCTAAGGCATCCCGATAGTTTGACCAAAGTAACACTGGCTTCAGCTCCGGCTTTAACCTTGACGCATTAACTGTCTCAACGCGTCGACCGTCTGCCAACACACATACCTTCCACAACCCTCCGGGAAGTTCCGCGAGTTTGGCCACCCGGACAGTGCCTCCATTCAGTTGGAGCAGGTAAACGCGTCTCTCGTCACCATCTATCCTAACCGTGCTTTGCACCATTGGGATGATATCTGGCGGGAAAATGTTCGTGCGCTCGTCGGGCTTAAGAGATGTCGTAACAAGCCAATAGAATGGTATGGAGAATATAACCGCTCCCGTAACGAGCGCCAAGTGAAGCTTGATTTGTCGAGAAAGCTCCTTGCGACGTCTTATCAGCTTCCACGGTCGATCTTCATCGCGCGTCCTATCCTGCACGAATAACCACACAGCGAATAGTATCAGAGTTGAAAGAATAAACCATTCCAGTGGCGCACGCTTGTGTCCATAGACGGCCATGAAATAAGCCCAGCAAACCGTTATCAAGTACGCCAGTGCTCCGCCCAGCAGCATCAAAACAATCTTCCCGAGGCGCCGTTCAACAATCGCACTTACAACTATGAATAGCGCGCGGCCGACTACCAAGTAGCCGAGACCGATCAGCGCTAACCACAGAAAGAATTTCATTCAAAAACCACCCGATCTGCTCGCACCGTAGAGATTGACGCACTACGTGATAATGCGTTAGTTATAAGTTCCACTATTTTCCTCGTTCGACTTCGTAATGGACCCATCTTGGGGCTATCTTAAACTGCAAAAGGGTAAATGCGAGAATGATGGCAAACAACACCCACGCAAGCGCAGAAGCATATCCCATGCTGAAATATCTGAAAGCCTTGTTGAAAAGATACAAAACTGGCACAAGGGTAGAATCCACAGGTCCTCCGCTACCGTTAGTCATGACATACACGTTATCAAAAGTCTGTAGCACCCCGATCGTGCCCATAATCAAATTGAAGAATATATAGGGACTCAGCATCGGAAGCGTAATGTGTCGAAACTGCTGCCAACGAGTAGCACCGTCTATCTCGGCTGCTTCATAGTAGGACGTAGGAATACCCTTTAACCCCGCGAGCCAAATGATTATTCCGCCGCCTGCACCCCATAGACCCATTACTATCAGCGCTGATTTCGCGCCAAAATACGCGGGAGGATGGGATAACGGTCCCGGCAGCGGCAAACCCAGCACACCCAAAGTGTGCTTCCAGATCCAAGCCAGCACGCCGAAGAACTCTCCGGGTTGAGCGATCCACCCCGGTGGTTGAAGTCCAAACCATTGGGTCAAGGTCATTCGCCATATTGCGTTAACGATCCCCCACTGCGGATTCAAAACCCACAACCACAAAACTGCAGAAGCCACTACAGGCACAATGGACGGTAGATAATAAAGCGTCCGATACCAACTCATGCCCTTCACGTTGGTATTCAAAAGCATGGCAATCGCTAACCCAGTGGCAATACCTAGCGGCAAGCCTATCGCAGCAAGAAATCCTGCGTTGTAAAGTGCTTTAGAAAGCAAGCCCCAATCATAAGTGACTAAACCTTTGTAATTTGCCAGCCCAACCCACCGTGGCGGATGCAAAACGTCGTAATCGCAGAAGCTGAAAACGATGGACGCTACTATCGGACCGATCATAAAGATCAGGAACCCTATTATCCAAGGCGAGGCAAATAGGTAACCCGCGTAGGCTTCGCTACGCATAAGAGGACCTACTCTTTCAGATCGCACAGCCAACCGCCAAACGAGTCCTATAAGAAAAAGAATTGACCCGATTATCCCAACCCACAACCACCACATCGGTATAATTGGGAACTGTTCCCTCGAGAACACTCTGTCGAGCTCGCGCTGAACCACGCGCGCAGCTTCGTTCATCGCACGCTCAGGAGTGTATCCTGTTTCGGCGTGGTGCACCGCGAGGTCAAATGCGCGAACGTGCTCGTCCCAAAGCTGTTGACCCACGAAAGTGACTGGACGATACCTCGAATAAGGCATCATTGAGAGAGCAAATCTGAGACAGTTCCGGAATTTAGGATCCCTAGGCGCGTACTTCGCGAACACAGCTTCATTTACTCGCCAGTTCGCGTGCATTGTGGGCACATAAGGTCTACCTTTGCTCAAGTTGTATCGGCGCTGCGCCTCGGCCGCAATGAGACCCGCTTCTGGACTCGACATCCACTTAATGAACTTCCAGGCAAGCTCCACGTGCCTAGCCCCAACCGGTATAGCCCAAGAAAACCCTCCAGACCAGGTTATATAGCGTGGCTTTGGCTTTAGCAAGCGAGGGTTCGGCGGCAGAGCTATTGGAACGCCACTAGCATCAAAACGGACATTCGATACCGTGCTTTTAAATCGCTCGTCTGGCACAGGAGCCGGTGCAACTCCAAAGTCGAGATCAGGATTGAACCGTGCTATATTGTTGGCGGCTCCGTCCACATCAATCTTCATTGCCACTTTACCGGTCAAGAAAGGATCCAGCGCATATCCCTGGAATCCAGCTTGAAATTGGTCAACTTTCTTTGCCCCACCAAGAGCGTCGTATACACTCACCATATATCTGAGAGCAGCAATAGACCGGCGATTATTCATTGTGCAACGCCTGCCGTCCGGACTCATGAACTCTCCATCCATCTGCCACGAATAAAGGTAAAGCCAACTGTTGCCCCAATTCGGAATAAAACCAATCTGGCGAATTGCTCCCGACTTGTCGCACTTGGTGAGTCTTATCGCATATTTCAAAAGCTCGCTCCAAGTGCGAGGTGGTTTGTTGGGATCCAAGCCTGCTTCGCGGAAAAGAGTCTTGTTGTAGTAAAGGAAGCGGTCATCGGTAGAATTTGGAATCGCATAGACCTTTCCCTTATAAGTTGCTTCCTCCCAACAGGGCTTATAGAAATCCTCTGGGCGAATACCGTCGGGCTTGTTACGATCACGTTTTATGAAAGGTGTGAGGTCCATAAACGTATCCCGCGAAGCCCAATCCCCTATTGTGAACCGGTCCTGGTTGATAACGTCCGGCGGTGTCTTGCCAACGATGGAGGTCATTAGTTTCTGCGGATTCATCTGACCTGCGCCCATCCCGAGAATGCTCACTTTGACTCCAGGATTGCGACGCTCGAACTCGCGGACCTGCGCGCGAAGACCTGCAGCCTCTTCACTCGGCTGAAGCCCCCACACAACCAGTTTGACCCGCGCAAACGCAGTTGCGCACGGCAATAGAGCTGACAGGAGAGCGAAGATACAGA
>Ga0123519_10005579_pt1 | contig 20002 bp, 17 predicted proteins | sample YelNatPaOPRAMG02_FD_87396 | JGI IMG/M metagenome (GOLD analysis project Ga0123519, IMG submission 87396) | Hot spring microbial communities from Yellowstone National Park - Yellowstone National Park OP-RAMG-02 (version 2) | ecosystem: Environmental > Aquatic > Thermal springs > Hot (42-90C) ...
ACGTATTGGGTAAAACGACACCTGAATCCCTGAAGACAGGGAGATCTGTCCAAGCAGGAGGTATGCATGCCGGTTCTGACCGTGAAGCACGAGGGAGGGATGGCTTCCCGCCTCAGCGTCCGCGGCCATCAGGTGATCGCTGACGTCCCGCCGCAGATGGGCGGGCAGGACCGCGGCCCGACGCCGGTGGAGCTGCTTGCCGGGGCCCTGGGGACGTGTGTGGCGGTCTATGTCGCCAGATGGTGCAAGGAGGCCGGTCTTCCACATGAAGGCTTCGAGGTCGAGGTGGACTACGTGCACGACTTGGATGCACACTGTGTGCCGGTTTTGAATGTCAAGCTGACGATGCCCGAGGACTTCCCCGAGGCGCGGCGGCAGGCTCTGCTTCGTGTAGCCGAGCAGTGCACAGTCCACAACACGCTGTGTCGAATGCCCCAGATCGAGGTGGAAGTCGCCCAGGCGGCGCCAAGGGCCGCGGGATAGCCGCCGATCCCGTTGTGACGGGCGGTTCGGGTCCGACCCCCTCCCCGCCGCGGGAGGGGGTTTGGCTTGTCAGCCGGCCGCCGCCCGGGGCCGATGCCCCGGCTCACTGGGCGCTCGTCCTGACCCACTCGGCGACCATAGGGACCTGCACGCGCCAGCCCTCGCCGTCCCAGATGCGCTCGACGATGCCGCGGGACTCCAGCCCGCGAAGCGCCGGCTCCACCTCCTCCAGGCTGCCGTTGGCGGGCGCGAGGTCGGTCGAGGCGGCGCCGTCGCGCGACTGGGAGATTGTGTGGAGGAGCTTCCTCTGGAGGTCGCTGAGCTGTCTCCACATCTCGGCGAAGTAGAGATGAGTGCTCTCCAGCGCGCGTGCCACGCTCTCGCCGATGTCGGCCTCCCGCGCCTGCTTGCGGTGGTCGGCATTGAGGGTGTTGACCAGCTCATAGCACACGGCCTGTACGAGATAGGGCTGACCGCGGGTCACCTGGAGGATTCGCTCGACGCTGCCGGGGGCGTACTGGACCGGGAAGTCGGGAACCGGCCGGGTGATGAGCTGGCGCGCTTCGTCCTCGTGGAGGTAGCTGACGCGGATGAGCCGGGTGCTGATGAGAACGTCGGGCCAGTTTAGCTGCATCTCATCGGGCCGGTGGGAGCCCGCGAACAACAGCACGATGCGAGGATGATGCTGGATGATGTGGCGGATCTGGTCCATGAGCTCCGGTGGGAGGCGGCCCTCGCGGATAGAGGGCTCGAGCCGCTCGAATTCGTCGAGGCAGAGCAGGAGGTAGCGCTTGTCTCCGAGCCGCTCTTCGACGGCTTCGATCCAGTCCGCGAACGCGCTGAATGGCCCACCCTCAAGGTCGGCGCGGGTCAGCGCCGCGGCGTCGATCCCGCGGCGCTGGAGCGCGCCCGCGGCGGCCTCCGTGACGGTGCGGAAGAAAGCGACGGTGCTCTCCCTTGCCCCCATGCCCTGCATGTCGACAAACGCGGGGGCGAACTCGTTGCCCAGCAGCCGCGGGAGCTGGAGGAGGACGGAGGTCTTGCCCATGCGGCGGGGTCCCCAGAGCACCAGCGTGGGCTTCGCAGTTCCCCCCAGCAGGCTGACCTCGATGTCGCGCACCACGTCGCGGCGTCCCACGAAGAGGTTTGAGTCGGTCTCCTCGATCGGCTGGCCGAAGACGTAGGGATTGTGGATCACGCCCGCGGCGGCCTCGGCCTCCCCGAGGGCCTCCAGGCGCGCTTCGGCCACCTCGCGCCACTTCCGCGCCACGGCGATGAAGGGGCGCATCGCGCCGCGGCGGTCCACGGCGAGCCGACGCGCGAGATCGTCCGCGCCGTCCCGCAGTCGCTCCAGGGCGCGGCGCCGATTGTGCGGCAGCGTGGCCGTCATGTGCTGCTCCGCGTGACGGGCCAGTTCCTCGAGGGCGGGGATGGCCTGTGCGAGCACGGCGGGCAGCGGCGCCCTCTCGGCCCCCAGCCGTCTCGTCTGAGCCATGCCCCACTGCACGGCCTCTGTGACGGAGGCGATCTCGGCAACGGTGTCCCGGGCAGCGAGGCCCCGGGCGGTGATCTCCACCAGAGCGGCCCGCGCGAGCCGGGCCTGGGTCGGCCGCTCGAGGAGCACGAATAGACACTCCTCGAGACCGGCCTGGGGATCCTGCTCGCTAACCTGGTGCAGGAAGGTCTTGAGGCCGAGCAGGGGCAGCCAGATGGGCTCTCGCCAGTAGATAGGAGAGGCGCGGAACAAGGCCCGGGCCTGCGCCGGGTGACGCCGCGCCACGGCAAGCTCCCAGAGCATGCCGCCGGCATCGATTGCGTACCACTCCAGCCGGAAATAGCCGAACCAGTAGGTGCCAACGACGAGGGCGATTCCGGCGGCGCGCGCGGGCGCGGACCAGCCCCACGTGGCGGGCCACAGGACGCCCAGGCAAATCGCCAGCGGCACGGCCCAGAACGCGCCGCGCAACGTCCTGACCGCGAGCCCGAGTCCGACGCCGGAGGCCAACCCGATGGCGACCATCTGCGCAAGGACCGGCTCCATGGCGTCGGGCAGCAGCGGCGTCAGGGGGAGCACGACGCCGCCGAGGACCCAGGAGACCGGCCCCCAGATGACCGCGAAAGCCAACCCGGGCAGCACGCTCCACGCGGTGCCGATGGCAGCGCCGACGGCGAGCCCCTCGGCGGCGCGCACGAGGCCGCCGGGCAGCCATCCCACATTCACCCCCAGCAACTGCACGAATTGCGTCGCCAGGCCGCCGGCCAGGACGTTGGCGGCGAACGCGACCAGCGACATCGTGACCATGAAGCGAAGGCGATCCCAGGGCCGCCAGGCTCGGGTTTCCGCGGCGACGGCCGAGGGCCGGCAGAAGACCCGGTAGAGGTAGACGAGGGACTCATGGACGCCGTGCCGCGCGCCCGGCCCCGCTCCCCTCTGCCCGGGCCGTGTGGCGTCCTGTTCCATGCTGTGCCCCCGATCCGCAGCCCGGCCCCCCCGCACCCCACCCGCGGCGGGCGGCTGCTCGCCGATCCGGCGCGGGCTACTTGGCCTTCATCATGCCCGCGATCTCAGCCTCGGCCTGCTCCTGGAGCAGGCCGAAGTCGACCTCTCCCCGCCGCCGCGCCTCCCAGAGATGCCACGAGACCACCTGGAGCCGCAGGGGATGGGTGCCACCAACGCGTCGGATGAAGGTCTCGTCCGCGGGCTCCAGCCCGCCCACCCGCACGGCGCGCCGGGCGAACTGGCTGGCCTCGCTCTCCGAGAACTCGCCCAGGTTCATCTGGGCGAAGATGTTGTAGAAGCTGGACGTCAGGCCGGACTCCTCAGTGACCTCGTCCATGGGCCGCGCGGAGGTGGCGACGAATGCGATCTGCCCGTTGTTGCCGAGGCTGCGCCAGGACTCAAGCAGGTCGTCGCCGTAGCGCGAGATACGGGAGCCGAGGGCCTCGAACTCGTCGAGAAAAACGACCGGGAGCATGCCCTGCTTCCTGAGCTCGCGAACCTCCGACTCGAACACCGCCAGCGCCGCCTCGGGCGAGTCGCCCCTGGCCTGGTCGGCCTGCGCGCCGAGGCCGGCCAGGATGGCCCAGAGCAGGCCCTCGAGGCTGTGGTGCCTCGCGCTCAGCATGTCGATGTACACGGCCCGGCAGTCGGGGCCCAGTTGGGCCGGCGCGCTCGCGCATGCTTGGTAGGCCAGAGAGGACTTGCCGATGCGCCGCTCTCCCACAATCGAGACGCACCCGAGCTGCCGCAGTCGCGTGAGTATTCCCGTCAGCTCGCGCTGCCGGCCCACGAACGCCGTTGAATCGGTGACGGTGCCCCGCCAGTGAAACGGGTTCCTCGACTCCGCCATGTCCCTTGCCTCCCCGGCTGGTCTGCGGCGCCCGCCAATGCCCTCTTCCCCGGCCTGTTCGCCCCTCCTCTTTCCGATCCCCGCCGTGGGTTCACATCCGCCGCCGTCGGCGACTAGGCGTGGTGCTCCGGGTGGTCTTCCACCGGCGTGTGGGCATGGTACTGCCCGGCCTCGTGGAGGCGGTTGTGAAGGCTGCGGTGAGCTGATGTAAGCAGCAGGCGCATCCGCTTCATGGCCGCGTCCTCGGCGCGGGTGCCGATCGTGTCCAGGTAGGCGAGCACTCCCTCGATCTGCTCGAGGATCGTGACGGCGTCGGCGGCAGCCAGGAACGGCGACCCCTTGATGTCCACCATCACCGGGGAGGAGTGGGCGGCGATGATCTCCGGCTTGTCCGGGTAGTGCCCGCGCACGAGCAAAGCCAGCCACGAGCTTGCGTCGAGCTTGACCGACCAATGCCCGTGGGCCGAGTCGGGGGCGACGGACTGGCTCTCCCGGATCTCGCCGTTCACGACAAGCTCAACGCGGGACAGCGGCACGGTCACAGTGGCGACCGTCCACTCGACATCGACGGTGCCGCCCGTACGGTCCATGGCGATGCGCGACCCCGGCCCCCTTCCGTCCACGGCGAACTCCAGGAGCGGCCCGTAGGTGGCGAACGTGCGGCCGGCGCGGACGGCCTGCTTCCACGCTTCGTAGGTGAACTCCCGGCCGGGCTCGATCTGAGCGTAGGTCCGCACGGTCCCCACCGCGGTGGAGGCCGACATCTTGTCGGTCCCGCCGACCGCCGCCACCAGATAGCCGTTGTTCAGGTAGCGATACCAGTCGACCAGCGAGTAGGGGCTGATGCCCCCGTAGAGGTTGCCCCAGGAGGTCATCTCGACCGCGTCGGCGGAGCCGGTGATGAGCGTGGCCGCGGTCTCGCCGCGGGGGTTGGGGAAATGCGGGATGACAACGACGCCGTTCTGCCGCTTACACCGCTGGGCCCATTCGGTGAGCAGGCACTCGAGAGGGTCGCCGAGGGCTGCCTCGTCGGGGCCGGCCGTGGTCATGGGGGCAATGATCCGGCCCTCATATCCCAGCAGCGAGATGTGGCCGAGCACGTGCTGTCGGTTCTCGGTGCCAACGCGCACCAGGTGCTCGCCATCGCCTCCCGCCTCCTTCGAGCCCCAGGTGGTCTTGCCATCGAAGTCGCCCACGTTGGTCATGAGCTCCCCCCACTGGGAGGCCAGCAGGTTCACGATGTTCACACCCTCGCCAACTCCCTCCAGCAGGGCCGACTGCGGGGACAGGAAGTGGACGTGCGTATCCGCGCTCACCCAGCCGCGCTCTCGCCAGGGCAAGACCTTCTCGATCTCGATCACGATCTCTTCGGTGGCGCGCGTGACGCTGACACGTTTGCGCACCGGCCGGATCTCGAAGCCCTTCGACACCTCCAGGTAGACGGCTCCCAGCGGCAGGTCCAGCCGGGTTTCGCCGGGGATGTAGGTGCAGTGGTGGATCCCGAGGTGGGAGAAGTCCACGCTGTAGTCCTCGAACCAGGCGGCGTTCGGAATCCGATGGCGGTCGACGGGCGGGAGGTACTCGCCGGCTTCGCCGTGCACGTGCAGCTTCACCGGCACCGGGAGGCGGCTTCGCTTGTCGAGGACGCGAAGAGTGACCCGCTGCCGCGCAGGCGCCACCCGTACCAGCGGCGCTGCCCCACGGCCGCTCTCCACCTTGGCCACAGGCACCGTGCGGCCGCCGCGGAGGTGAAACCGGGCCTGGGAGTGGGCCGTGTACTCGACCAGGACCTCGCGCTCGGATAGCTCCGGCACGCGGTTGTTGTAGGTCCGACCCCAGTCCTCGTTCGGATAGAGGGGGCGCAAGGTGGCCGAGATCACCTGGCCCAGGTCGAGCTGGATCTGGGAGAGCCGGCCCATTTCGTCCAGGGCGGGCTCGAAGGACTCGCCGCGCGGCAGCGTGAGGATCGCCTTCTGGCGGGCGCGCCAGCGCAGCGGGTGTTCCGCCGCCTTCCCGCCCGAGACCGCGAACAGGACGAGCGCGCCGTCCCCAGGCTCGATCCGAAGCGCGGCGATCTGCTTGCGCGGATGGGGGTTGCGCCACGCCCACAGCCAGTTGACCCACGGCCCTTCGTCCGCGGAGGCCACGCGCGTCTGAGTATAGCCCCAGCCGCCGTCTGGCTGCTCGTGATGTGCGCGAACGGGATGGGGTTTTCTGTGCGCGACAGCATCGAAGCAGTTCTCCCCCCAGTTGCGCTGGAAGGGCCCGATCTCCCTCTGGCGACGCACCGCGACTCGCTCCTCCGCGCCGTCGGCGTAGACGATGACGTAGTCGGCCGCGCGCTCGCCCAGCCGCCCCGCGCCGGTCTTCTCGGTGGGGAACCCGTGCGAGTCGTGAGCCAGCGGACGGAGGTCACAGGTGTGCATGAAGACGAGCCACTCCGCCTTCGTCGGCCCGAGCCTCACGGTCACCGGCTGGCCCGTGACCACGGCCACCGCGCGAATGCGAAAGGGGATGCCCCAGCCGACGCAGTCCCCGCTGGGCGCGTGCACGGCCGCCCCGCGCATCTGCTGGGACAACCCGGGCGCGGCTGCGAGGTCGGCCGCCTTCATGTTTCCCGTCATCCGGACGGGCTCGAATAGGCTTGTGCTAGGACCGTCGATCACGCGCGGCATCAGCTGCCTCCTTCGCCCGCGGCGCGCACACGCAGGCTGCCGACAGATACGCAGGGCAGGGATGCCTCTCCTGCCCTACGTAGGGCCCGACCCCCAAGAGCAATCCCGCAGGCTGATCACTCCCGGCCGGCGGCCTCCGGGCCGAGCACGCGGTGGGTCTCCTTGAGCTGCTCGATGATGGGGATCTTCTGGGGGCACTTGGGCTCGCACTGGCCGCACTCCACGCAGGCGCCGGCGTTGCGGTTGCCCTCTCGCTCATTGAACCAGCGGTAGCGCTCGCGGGCGGCCTCGGTGAGCCCGTAGACGCGGTGGAGGTTCATCAGGCGAAAACACTCGGGAATGTTTACGCCGTTCGGGCAAGGCATGCAGTAGCCACAGCCGGTGCAATAGAGGTCGGCCAGGCGTCGATTCTCCTCCAGCATGCTGACGATGCGCTGGCGCTCCTCATCGGAAAGCGGTTCCTCGCGGCTTGCGACGGCGGCGTTCTCCTCGACCATCTCCACGGAGTTCATCCCGGACAGCGCGAGCGTGACGTTCGGGTTTGAGAGCACGAAGCGCAGCGCCACCTCCGGGCTGCTGTGCGTCTGCCCGGGAAGCAGGCCCTGGATGCGCTCGGAGGGGAACCCCAGCCGTCCCCCGCCCACGGGGCCCATGATCACCACGCCCAGGCCCTTCTTGTGAGCGTAGGCGATGCTTTCCTCGTTGGAGCGATCCAGCAGGTTGTACTGGCAGGTCACGACCTCGAAGTCGGGGCCGGCCTCGATGATGTCGATCATGCGCTTCGCGTCGTCGTGGAAGGAGAAGGCGAGGTGGCGAACCAGCCCCTCCTCCTTGGCCTTCCGCGCCCCGTCCATGGCGCCGCCCTTCGCGAGCACCTTCTGCGCGCTGTCCCAGTTGAGGGAGTGCATGTGATAGACATCGATGGCCTCGATGTCGAGCCGCGATAGCGACTGCTCGATGACCCGGCGGCAGTCGTCCGCGGTGAGGGTGTAGGGGTCCCAGGTTGGGTACTTGGTCGACACGACGATGCCATCGCGCCGGCCCTTGAGGGCCTTGCCGAGGACGGTCTCGCTCTCCGAGTTGCAGTAGCCCACGGCGGTGTCGAAGTAGTTGACGCCCAGCTCCATGGCGCGGTGCATGGCGGCGATCGCGACCTCCTCGTCGACGTGATCGCCCACCATCTTGAAGCGCATAGTGCCGAACCCGAGGGCCGACACCTTCAGGCCGGTTCTGCCCAAGACGCGGTACTGCATCAACACCTCCGAATTCGGTAAGTGGGATACGGTCTCTTTCCCGCCGTCCGCGCGCAACCCTTCCCGGGCCTGTCACATCGCACGACAAGGCGCCCAGAGGGTTGTCGAAGGACTCCTGGCAGGCGGCAGGCGAGGAGGCGCAGAACAGGCCCGCGCGGACGGGGCGGGGCCTGCGCGAAGTGGAGGCGCGCCGGACCATGGCCGAGTTGGTGCTGCGCGGCGGACTCGTGGTCGACGGCACTTCCGCGCCGGGGTTTCGCGCGGATGTCGCGGTGTCGGCCGGCCGCATCCAGGCAATCGGAGACCTGGGTGCAGAACAGGCGGACAGTGTCCTGGAAGCCGACGGCCTGGTCGTCGCCCCCGGCTTCATCGACTGCCACAGCCACTCCGACCTCGCGCTCCTTGCCGACCCGCTCGCGCAGCCGAAGGTCGCGCAGGGCGTTACCACCGAGATCGTGGGCAACTGTGGCTTCGGCCCGTTCCCGGTGCGCAGCGCTGCCGCGCGAGAGATGGTGCTCGCGCCCGGTCCGGACAAGGAGCCGCGGCACTTCGTCTCCGCGGGGGAGTATCGGCGCGCGTTCGAGCGCCGATGCGCGGCCGTCAACATCGCAGCACACCTTCCGCACGGGACGCTGCGCGCCAGCGTCATGGGCGTGACCGACCGCCCGGCAACGGGCGAGGAGCTGGCTGCGATCTGCGCGCTCGCCCGGCAGAGTTTTCACGAGGGCGCCCTCGGCATCTCCTTCGGTCTGCTCTACGCGCCCGGGTGCTTCACGCCGCGCGATGAGTTGGTCGCTCTGGGCCGCGAGGCGGCCGCGCTCGGCCGGCCCCTCGTGTTTCACGTGCGCAACGAGGCCGACCGGTTCCGCGAGTCAATCGCGGAAGCCGTTGGCATCGGGCGCGAGTGCGGAGCTCACGTTCACATCTCCCACCTGAAAGTCGCCGACCCGGCAAACTGGGGTCGCGCGGACGTCGCCCTTGCCGAGCTGGACCCCGATGACGGCGGGGTGGCGGCGACGTGCGACCAGTACCCTTACACGGCCGGCAGTTCGTCCTTCCAGACGCTGCTGCCGCCGTGGGCACTGGTGGGAGGGACGGCGGAGCTGCTCGCGCGGCTGCGCAGTCCCTCCGTCAGGGCGCGCGCGGCGCAGGCAATGGCCGGTGGAGAGGCGATCGCGGGCTGGGACAACCTGGCCCTGCGGATTGGCTGGGAGCGCGTCGCAGTCGGGTCCGCGCCCGGGCTGGAGGGGTGGGAGGGGAAGACGGTCGCGCAGATCGCGGCCGCCGCGAGGCGAGAGCCGGCCGACGTTGTCTTCGACCTGGTGCTGGCAAGCTCGGGCAGCGCCATCGGCATCTTCCACCACATGTGCGAGGCGGACGTGCAGACCGTGATGCGCCATCCCGCCCAGATGGTTGGCAGCGACGGCATCCCGACCGCGGGCAAGCCGCACCCGCGGCTGTGGGGGACGTTTCCACGCGTGCTGGGCCGCTACGTCCGGGAGCTGGGCCTGCTGTCGCTCGAGGAGGCCGTGCACAAGATGACCGCAAGACCGGCCCGGGCCTTCGGTCTGGCGGGCCGCGGAATCCTCCGCTGCGGACAGCGGGCGGACATCTGCGCCTTCGACCCCGCTGCGGTCGAGGACGAGGCGACGTGGGAAGAGCCGACCCGGCCGCCCCGGGGGATCGTGCACGTGCTGTGCAACGGCGTGCCGACGATGGTGAACGGCCGCCGCACGGACCGCCTCCCGGGCACGTGGGTGGGCGGCCGATCCGTAGGCGGAATCTGACATGACGGGGGCATCGGGCGAGCCAGGGCGCAGCGGTGCCGGTGCGCGCTTCGTGGCCGAACCGGGCGGCGAAGCCGGGCCGCCGATCCACGGGCTGAGCGTGCGGGCAGTTGTCATCGGCGTGCTCGCGGCAGCGCTGGTCGCGTTTGTGACGGCCTGGGCGGAGCAAGTGGTGCGCGACATCGCGATCGGCATCCTGCAGTTCCCGCCGGCGGCCTTCGGGATGTTTGTGGTGGTGATCGCGGTGAACCGCGTCGTGCGGCTGGCCCGACCGCGCTGGGCGCTTCGGCCCGCCGAGCTGGCCGTCGTCTACGCGATGATGCTGCTGAGCGCGATGACTTCGTCGCGGGGCGCCCCGCCGCGGCTGATGGGGCTGCTGACGAGCCTCAATTACTACGCCAACCCGGCCAACAACTGGGACACGATCTTCTTCCAGCACATTCCGCAGCACCTCGTGCCCTGGGCCGTGGACGGACAGCCGCGGCAGCCGCTGGTGCTCGGCTTCTACGAGGGTCTGCACCACGGCGAGCCGATCCCATGGCACGCGTGGCTGGGCCCGCTGGGTCGGTGGAGCGTCGTGGTGCTGCTCGTGTTCGGCGCCTTCATCTGCCTGGCGACGCTGCTGCGCGTGCAGTGGGCCGACCACGAGCGGCTGTCATTCCCGCTCGCGCAGCTCCCCATCGAGATGCTGCGGGCGGAGACGGGAGGTTCGTTCTACCGGAGCCCGCTGCTCTACCTGGGGGCCGGGCTGCCCATCCTCATCCACCTCGCGAACCTGTGGCACAACATCAAGCCAGATGCCCCCCAGATCACGCTCATGTGGGATCTGCGGGAGCTACTCCTGCGGGCCCCGCCGTGGAACGCGGTAAGCACGACCCGCGTCTACCTTCCGCTGGCCGCCATCGGGTTCTTCTTCCTGCTCCCGAAGGAGCTGCTGTTCAGTTTCTGGTTCTTCTACCTGGTGGCCGCGAAGGGTCACGAGCTGGTCTTCGTCAGGCTCGGCCTGAGCCTCGAGCGACCGGGGCACGCCGACACGAGCCTGTATCTCGCGAGCGCGGAGGCCGGCGGCTTCTTCGTGCTGGCCGGCTACTTCATCTGGCTGATGCGGCGGGTGATCGTGGCCGCGGTGCGGCGGGGCGGTGGACAGGATGAGATGGTGGGCTATCGGGCCGCGATCGCCGGGCTCTTCCTGTTCATCTTCGCGGCGGCGCTGTTCTACTATCTGGCAGGACTCTCCCTCTGGCTGGGGCTGATGGAGCTGATCGTCTACGTCCTGGTGATCTCCCTGGTGATGACCCGCGCCACAGTCGAGGGCGGGCTGCTGATGACGGAGGTGATCTTCACGCCGCTGGACGTCTACGGCATGTTTGGCCGGCGGCAGCTGCTTGGCGCGGCGAACCTCACGCGGATCGTCTTCGCCACGAACCCCTTCGCAGGCGACATGCGCGGCCTGGCGCTCCAGGGGATGATGGATGCTCAGAAGATCGGAGACTCGGTGCGGCTGCGCCGCCGATCGCTGCACGCGGCGCTATGGATCGCCATCATCGCCTCGCTGGCCTCGGGTTTTGCGATCCACCTGTGGCTCAACTATCGCCACGGCGCGCTTCTGCTGAACCAGCACTACACGGAGTGGTTCTCCAACCTCTTCTTCGAGGAGCACGCCGCGTTTCTGGCCGGCGACGAGCGCTTCAACCCCGGGGCCCCCGTCTGCTTTCTGCTGGGGGCCGCCTTCACCGTCTTTCTGGCCGCGATGCGGTTGCAGTTCTGGTGGTGGCCCTTCCACCCTCTGGGCTTCGTGATGTGCGGCTCGTGGTCCCTGGTGGTGTACTGGTTCGCCATCCTCATCGCCTGGGTGGCGAAGACGCTGGTGGTGCGGTACGGCGGGCTGACAGGCTACGCGAGGGCGCGGCCGTTCTTCCTGGGGCTGATCTTCGGCGAGATGGGGATCGCGGTCGTGCTGACGCTGGTGGACGCGATCTGGCACATCCCGGCGCCGTACATCCCGTTCGACTGACGCCGGCGTTCGGCCGGGCCACAGGCGACCCTCGGGGCCCGCAGGCGCGCTCCCCGCGGACCCCGAGCGGACAGCCAGAGCGAGCGGCTACCTGATCTCGACGGTGCCGCCGGCGTCCTCGAGCGTCTTGCGGGCGGCCTCGGCCTCCTCCTTGGAAACGCCCTCCTTGACGGACCGCGGCACGCCCTCGACGAGCTCCTTGGCCTCCTTGAGGCCGAGGTTGGTCAGCTCTCGGACGGCCTTGATCACCTGGATCTTCTTGTCGCCGAAGCCGGTGAGGATGACGTCGAACTGCGTCTTCTCCTCGGCCTCGGCTGCGGCGGTCGGCGCGCCGGCCGCCGCGGGGGCGGCGAAGGCCATCGGCGTCACCCCGAACTCGTCCTGGATCATCTTCACGAGCTCGTTGAGCTCCAGGACGGTCTTCTCCTTGATCGCCGCCACGATCTCCTCATTCGTCAGCGTCGCCATCGGGCTCCTCCCTGAAGTGCTTTCTCACGGTATCCCAGACGTGCTTGATCGGGGCCGCCCCGCGGCCCCGGCATCATGCCGTTGCGGCCTCTGCCGCGGTGCCCTCGCGCTGCTGTGCGAGGGCCTGCAAGGTCAGCACCAGCTCCGTCGGCACGGCCTGCAGGGCGCTCACCAACTGGCTCAGCGGCGCCGACAGCGAGCCGGCGAGCCGGGCGAGCAGCTCATCCCTGGGCGGCAGCTCGGCCAGCTCGGCGAGCTGGGCCCCGTCGAAGAGCCTCTGCTCGACAACGCCCGCCCTCAGCTTCAGCCGCTCGTTCGTGCGCGCAAACGCGGCGATCTCCTTGAGGACGGCCAGCGGGCGGCCGCCGGCCAGTGCCACCGCGATCGGGCCGGTCAGGAACTCCTTCAGCCCGGCCTGCGCGCCGTCGCCCAGGGCGCGGGCGAGCAGCCTGTTCTTGATCACCCGCACGCTTCCGCCAGCCGCCGCGACGGCGCGGCGCAGTTGCTGCATCGCCTTGACGGTGAGGCCGCGGTATTCGAGCAGGATGATGTCGGGGTTGCCGCGAAGCGCCTGCTGCATCTCCGCGACGACCACCTCTTTCTCTGATTTGCGCACGGCGCGCCTCCTCAAACGCGATCTTCCCCCGCCGGGGCGAGGGAAGCACACACCGGCCATACGCCCGGTGTCTGCGCCCTGCCTCGGCAGGCGCCCGCCCTGATTGGCGGACTTTCGGCTTTCGCACCTGCTGTCTCAGGCAGACTCGGTTGTGCCTGTGCTATGCCAGCTCCGCGGCAAGCGCCTCTGCCGCGGACGGGTCCACCGCAAACGAGGGCCCCATGGTCGCGCTGACCGCGATCTTCCGCAGATACTGCCCCTTGGCCGCTGGCGGCCTAGCCCTCAGGACCGCCGCGATCAGGGTGGCGAAGTTCTCCAGCAACTGCTCGACGGTGTAGGAAGCCTTCCCGATAGGCACCTGGATGACGCCGCCGCGGTCCATGCGGAACTGGATGCGCCCGCTCTTGACGTCCCGGACGATGGCGGCGATGTCGTCGCCCACGGTGCCCGCCTTCGGGTTTGGCATCCGCGGCCCGAGCCGCCTGCCGAGCCGCCCCACGACGCGCATCATGTCCCGGGTGGCGACCAGGATGTCGAAGTCCTTCCAGCCCCCCTCGATCTTGTTGACCAGATCCTCCGCCCCCACGAAGTCGGCGCCCGCCTCCTGGGCCTGCTGCGCGGCTTCTCCCCGGGCGAAGGCGACCACGCGCGGAGACTTGCCGGTGCCGTGCGGCAGGACGACCACGCCGCGCACCATTTGCTCGCCGGAGCGGGCGTCGACGCCCAGTCGCAGGGCCACGTCCACCGTCTCATCGAATTTCGCGGTGGCGGTGCGCTTGACCCACTCGAGGGCCTCCCGCGGCGAGTACACCTGCTGCGGCTCAATCGTCGCCACCGCGGCTTCGTAGCGTTTTCCGTGCTTTCCCATGCCGCCTATTCCTCGGCCACCTGAATGCCCATGCTGCGGGCGGTGCCCTCGATGATCCTCATGGCCGCGTCGATGTCGTTGGTGTTGAGGTCGCGCATCTTGAGCTGCGCGATCTCCCGCACTTGGTCCCGGGTGACGCGTCCGACCGACTCGCGCCCGGCCTGCCCGGATCCCTTCTCGATCCCAGCCGCCTTCCGCAGAAGCTGTGACGCCGGAGGCGTCTTGAGTTCGAACGTGAACGACCGGTCTTCGTAGATCGTGACCTCGACGGGGACGATGGAGCCGACCTGCGAGGCCGTGGCCGCGTTATAGGCCTTGATCAGCTCCATGAGGTTGATGCCGTGGGGCGCGAGCGAGGGACCCACAGGCGGGCCCGTGGTGGCCTTGCCAGCCTCGATCTGCAGCTTGACAACGACGCGGACCTTCTTGGCCATCGCCTACTCGCCTCTCGCTTTCCCGGGATCGCCCAGCGAACGCCGCTCCTAGTCGAGCTTCTCGACGTCCGCGAAGTCGACCTCGACCGGGGTCTCCCGCCCGAAGATGGAGACCAGGACCTTGAGCTTCTCCCGCCTCAGGTCCACGTCCGTGATCCGGCCGTGGATGCCGTCGAAGGGCTCCGACGTGATGCGCACCGTCTCGCCCACCTGCCATGCCGCGCGCAGCGGTGGGGCTTCTTCGCTCACGGTCGTCAGCAGTCGCTCGACCTCGTCCGGCCGCAGCGCCACCGGCTGGCGATCGGGGCCGACGAACCCGGTCACCCCGGTCGTGTCTCGCACGAGGTGTCGGGTCTGATCGTCCAGCTCCATCTCGACGATCACGTAGCCCGGGAAAATCTTGTGCTTGGTCACCTGGCGCCGGCCGCGCCGACTGCCGCGCAGCTCCTCCTCCGTGGGAACAAGGATGCGACCGATGCGGTCTTTCAGCCCCATCGATGCCGCGCGGCGCTCAATGCTCGCCTTCACCTTGTCCTCATGACCGGTGAAGGTATGGACTACGTACCAGCGCTTCGCCATATCTCGCGTGCCGGATCCACCGCCTACGCGCCCAGAAGAGGCCGCAGGATGATCTCCAGCAACCGACTCCATACGAATATGAATACGCCGACCACGACGACGACCGCGATCACCAGGGCGGTCATCCGGGCCACCTCCTCGCGGCTGGGCCAGATAACCTTCTGAAGCTCCAGCCACGCGTCCCTGAAGAAGCCTTTCACGCGCGCCGCGGCGCCGGTGCGAGCGGCTCCTGCTCTTCGCTCCTGTGCGATCGTCCTCACGGTATGGCCTTTTCAGATTGCGCGCTGCCCGAACCTCGCGCGCCCAGGGCGCCCACCGACGCCGCGCCCCCCACAGGGCAATGGCAGGCCCGGCCGGAATCGAACCGACAGCCTCCGGTTTTGGAGACCGGCGCTCTGCCAATTGAGCTACGGGCCTGCGTCGGCGCGGGCCGCTTCACCGCCCCGCGCGCGCCGTCAGCGCTGTCTCCCGGTGCTCCGTGTGTTTGCGGCAGACCGGGCAGTACTTGCGCAGCTTCATTCGATCCGGATCGTTGCGCTTGTTCTTGTAGCTCGTGTAGTTCCGGCTGCGGCACTCCGTGCACGCCCACCAGAACCCGCGATCGTGAATACGGCTCTGCCGCGCCACGAAACGGCCCCTTCCGGCCGATGGGCCGCAGCCCCCCGACTCCCGGGCATGACGCCCAGGCAGCGAGGTCCCGCCCGGATTGTCGGCCAAGATAAATCGAGCCGGCGGTCTACCGACCTTCCCGCCAGGCTCACAGGTTCAGTCTACCTGCTGCCAATGTACCACAACACCACCGGAGCCGTCAAGGCTTGCCGCCAGGCACGGGGCCCTACGACGCCTGGTGCGGGTGCGGCCGCGGCCCGCAATGCACGTAGAGCTGGACACAGGGCTCCCGTTCGTCCGAGATGAACTCGTGGCGCTCGCCCGGCTCGATCACCATCACGTCGCCGGCCCGCAGGTGCTCGACGCCGGAGTCAAGCCGGACGCGCGCCTTGCCCTGAAGAATCACGTAGACTTCTTCGTCATCGTGGGCCGCCGGGGGCACGCGCTCGCCGGCCTTTCTGAACTCCACGGCAGCCTCGCCCCAGATCCAGCGGCCCTCCACGATGCTGGCGAAGACGTGGCCGGCCGCCGGGGGAAGCTGGTCCAGCCGGAAGCGCTTCATCCCGCCGCCTCCTCTGTGCGGGCGAGGCGGGCCTGGATGCAGCGCCAGCGCGCCTCGTGGCTCGGGTGGCTGAAAGTCGGGCGGAACCCGAGGGAGAGATAGAGTTTGATGGCGGCGAGGCGGTGGTCATCGGTCCTCAGGGTGGCCCGCGTCAGGCCCATCTCCCGAAAGCGCCGTAGGACGGCCGTGGTGAGGGCGCGCCCCAGGCCGCGGCCTCGGTGGGCCGGGGCCACCGCGACCATGTGGACGTACCCGACTTCCTCCGGCCGCTCCCAATGCCGCAGGGCCCACGCGGTCCCCACAAGCTCCCCGCCCACTTCGGCGAACAGCAGGTCCTCGGGCGAGAAGCGGACCGCGCGGGCCATCTCCGCCTCGAACTTCTCCTCCGTCCAGCCGGGGCCGATGCCCTCGTTCACCAATCGGCACCAGGCCGCCGCGTCGCCGGGGCGGTAGGAGCGTATGCGGTAGCCCGGCGGCAGTGCGACCTCCGGCAGGCCGTCGAGAGAGTCCCGATCCAGCTCGAGCTGTGGCAGGTTCATCGCGCGGTGGACTGTAGTGCCCCGGCCGCGTTGTGTCAAGCGCCATGGCACCGGCCGGCGGAATCGGCAGGAGAAGGGCGGGGGGCGCGCCAATTGTGTTGCGTCACGCGCATCGTCGCCCGGGAGGGCGGCGCAATCATCGTTGGGAGTCAGTGCAATGCCCGAGCAGGATTTCGGCCTTGTGGGGATGGCGGTGATGGGCCAGAACCTGGCCCTCAATGTGGAGAGCAAGGGGTTTTCGGTCGCGGTCTACAACCGAACGACCGCGCGGACCGAGGAATTCATCGCCGGTCCGGCCAAGGGCAAGAACATCTTCGGCGCCAAGACGATTCCCGAGTTCGTGGGCGCGCTCAAGCGGCCGCGCAAGATCATGATCATGGTGAAGGCGGGGCCGCCCGTGGACGAGGTGATCGACGAGTTGCTGCCGCACCTCGACAAGGGAGATCTCATCATCGACGGCGGCAACTCGTACTTCAAGGACACGATTCGGCGAAGCCGCGCGCTTGAAGAGAAGGGCTTCCTGTACATCGGCACCGGAGTGTCCGGGGGCGAGGAGGGAGCGCTGCACGGGCCCAGCATCATGCCAGGCGGCCAGAAGGAAGCCTACGAACTCGTCCGGCCGATCTTCACGAAGATCGCGGCCCAGGTCAACGGCGACCCGTGCTGCACGTACATCGGCCCCGACGGGGCCGGGCACTACGTCAAGATGGTGCACAACGGGATCGAGTACGGAGACATGCAGCTCATCGCCGAGGCCTACTTCATCATGAAGCAGGCCTTGGGTCTGAACGCTAGAGAGCTGCACGAGGTCTTCGCGGATTGGAACCGGGGGGACCTGGACTCGTACCTGATCGAGATCACGGCGGACATCTTCACCCGCAAGGACGAGGAGACCGGGAAGCCGCTTGTGGAGGTCATCCTCGACAGGGCCGGGCAGAAGGGCACGGGCAAGTGGACCTCGCAGGAGGCGCTGGATTTGGGGATTGCCGCGCCGACCATCGCCGAGGCTGTCTTCGCGCGCTGCATCTCGGCCGTGAAGGACGAGCGCGTCGCCGCGTCCAAGGTCCTCAGCGGCCCGAGCGACTCGTATGGCGGGGACAGGAAGGCCTTCATCGAGGCCATCCGCCAAGCGCTGTACGCGTCGAAGATCTGCTCCTACGCGCAGGGGTTCTCGCTGCTGCGCGAGGCGGGGAAGGAGTACGGCTGGAAGCTGCAGTTCGGCGAGATCGCGAAGATCTGGCGGGGAGGTTGCATCATCCGGGCGCGGTTCCTGCACCGCATCACCGCGGCCTACGAGCGCAACCCGGACCTCGCCAACCTGCTTCTGGATCCGTACTTCAAGGACGCGATCGACAAGGCGCAGGAGAGCTGGCGGCACGTCGTCGCCTCGGCCGCCACGCTCGGCTACCCGGTTCCCGCGTTCACGTCGGCCCTGTCGTACTATGACTCATACCGCCGGGAGCGGCTGCCCGCAAACCTGATTCAGGCGCAGCGCGATTACTTCGGCGCGCACACCTACGAGCGGGTGGACAAGCAGGGGACGTTCCACACGGAGTGGACGGCGAAGGACTGATCCCCCGGACGGCGGGAGGGCTTTGGCCCTCCCGCGGGTATCATAGCAGCGGCAGGGAAGCGGGCCTCGCGCTGCGGACCGCGCGCGGCCTGCGCACGTAGCGCCCGGATTGGGCGCGAGCGCTCGCGAGGACCGGATGAGGCAATGGAGGGGCTCGACACACCCACGGGGATTGGATACGCGGACCGCCCGCTGACGGAAGACGAGACGCGGCAGGTTGTCCTCGGCGCGCTGTCACGGCTGGAGGCCGACGGCCGCCGTGTGTTGGTTATCATCCCGGACCACACCCGGACCGCGCCCATCGACAGGATGTTCCGGCTCATCTATGAGGCGCTGGCGGGCCGGACAAAGCAGCTCGACTACCTGATCGCCCTTGGCACGCATCCGCCGCTGTCGCAAGAGATGGTCTACCGACGGGTGGGCATCACGGCGGCCCAGCACGCGCGCGACTTCCCGAAGGTGCGCTTCTACAACCACCTGTGGAAAGACGAGGCGGCGCTGGCGGAGGTGGGCCGGCTCACGAAACGAGAGGTGGCGGAGATCACCGACGGCCGGTTCGAGATGGAGGTCTCGATCACGGTCAACCGCATGATCCTCGACTACGACCTCCTGCTGATCGTGGGGCCGGTGTTCCCCCACGAGGTCGTGGGCTTCTCGGGCGGCAACAAGTACCTGTTCCCCGGGGTGGCGGGGCAGCGCATCATCGATTTCTTCCACTGGCTGGGCGCGGTCATCACGAACCCCGTCATCATCGGGCGCAAGTGGACGCCGGTGCGGGCGGTGGTGGACCGGGCGGCCTCGATGGTGAAGGTCCCGCGGTTCGCGCTGTCGCTGGTCGTCAAGGAGGAGGGCCTGGCGGGCGTCTACTTCGGCACGCCGGAGCTGTCCTGGTCTCAGGCGGCCGACCTGTCGGAGAAGGTGCACATCGTGTACAAGGACCGGCCCTTCCATACGGTGCTGTCGTGCGCGCCCGCGATGTACGACGACATCTGGACCGCGGGCAAGTGCATGTACAAGCTGGAGCCGGTGGTGGCCGACGGCGGGACGCTAATCATCTACGCGCCCCACGTGAAAGACATCTCCATCACCCACGGCCACATCATCGAGGAGGTCGGCTACCACACGCGGGACTACTTCCTGCGGAACTGGGATCGTTTCCAGCACTATCCCTGGGGCGTCCTGGCCCACAGCACGCACGTGCGAGGCATTGGCTGCATGGAGGGGGAAAGGGAGCGGCCGCGGGTGAACGTCGTCCTGGCCACGCAGATCCCGCCCGAGACGTGCGCCAAGATCGGCCTGGGGTACCTGGACCCGCGCGAGATACGTGTCGAAGACTACGTCGGCCGAGAGCATGAGGGGATCCTCTATGTGCCCAAGGCGGGGGAGACGCTCTATCGGCTGAAGAACGCGCCGCCGGAGCTGGGCGGCCCAGCCTGACTCGCGAGGTCTGCGGGCGGGCGCGTCGAACCTCTGCCCGCCGGTGCCCCGCGCCGCACGGCGCGGCGGAACTCCTGACGCGAAGGCAATGATGCTTCGATCACTGCTGTCTACAACGCGAGTGGGCAAGCCGCTGGATCCGGCTTTGGCCGCAGAGGCCGCCGGCGAATTGGCCGAGGCGACTACCTGGCAACCGTATCCGCAGTCTATCGCGGCGGCGGGACACGTCGTGTTCTTCCTCGGCCGCCGCGGCGCGGAGAAGCGCGCCTGCCTCGTGTGGCGAAGCGCGTCGCAGCCGGCCGCGGTCGCGGACTTCAGCGGGGAACAGGGGCGCGCGGAGGTCAGCGGAATCCGCGTCGCCTTCCTCGCCGGCTCGCTCGACCACACCAATGCCGCCGGCCTGCGGAAACACCTGCCGTTCACGGCCCCTGGCGTGGTGGGGGTCGAGGCGGCAATCGGAACCGGAGACCGGCTTGGCATTGCGACGCCCGCGCACGTGCGCGCGGTGCGCGGGGCCGGCCTGCGGGCTGTGTTCGCGCAGCAGTCCATCCGCGAGATGACGCGCACCTGGCGCACCCCAGAGGAGGTCCTGGACAGCGCGACGTTCGGCGTCTTCCAGGAAGGCTACCGCGAGGGATTCGGGGCCGACGCCGACCATCTCAAGACGACGGACGACGAGGACCCGACCGTGGCTGCCGGCTTCACCATGTACACCGTTGACCCCGGAGTTCACGTAGACGACGAGGCGCAGACCG
>Ga0123519_10005581_pt1 | contig 20000 bp, 19 predicted proteins | sample YelNatPaOPRAMG02_FD_87396 | JGI IMG/M metagenome (GOLD analysis project Ga0123519, IMG submission 87396) | Hot spring microbial communities from Yellowstone National Park - Yellowstone National Park OP-RAMG-02 (version 2) | ecosystem: Environmental > Aquatic > Thermal springs > Hot (42-90C) ...
ACTATTAAGACTCAGGCTTTTGAAACTCAATGGTGAGTGGGATACCTATTGGCAGCAAAGGCGAAAGGAGTTTATCCGACATGCAGCCTGAATTGAATTCTATCACGGAAAAAAAGATGCTTACAACGAGACTTATTATCTTGAATTTCATAAGAATAGAAAATCTACAACAAATAACTCACAAAAGCAATAAACCTCCAATCTATTTCAATATAAATCTGTGTTTACATTTTTTACATTCTACCTCATCACCCTTTTTTTTGTGCTTGAATTTTTGTGCATACCCACACTTAGGACATTTTTTATATATATGAAGCACCGTTGCAATCGTGGCAATTATATGGAGCATTTTTCAATAATACACGTTATATTGAGGATTGTAAATCAAAAATTTTATTATAGTGGTAATTTTTAGAGAAATCCCTTTAAAGGAGAACTTAGATACATGCTTATATTTGTTGAAGACATTAAATACACAAAATTATTACTCATTTTTATGAATAATCCTTATAGGAGGCTGGTTGCCCTGTTTATCTGTACCCATAAAAAGTGTAATATGGGGAAAGGGAATTTCAATGCCGAGTTCGTCGAATTTTTTCTTTATTCGTCTGTTAAATTCCCTGCCCACACGCCATTGTTTTAAAGGCATCGTCGTTGTTCTTGCCTTAATGATAACCGATGAGCTTGCAAACTGGTCAACACCTAAAACCTCAATAGGAGCAATAATATCATCTTTAAAATCAGAATCATTTCTAAGTTCTTCATCTATTTCCTTTATAACCTCCATAACCTTATCCACATCCTCTTTATAAGCCACCCCTATATCCAGAACATATCGCGAATATTCCTTTGTCATATTAGTTACGACTTTGATTTCTCCGTTGGGAACAAAATGCACATTACCTGACAAGTCTCTAAGAACAGTTGTCTTCAATCCTATTTTTTCCACAAGACCGCTTTTGCCGCCGATTTCAACCACATCCCCTACCCTTATCTGATCCTCAAGGATGATAAAAAATCCACCTATAATATCTTTTACAAGACTCTGGGCACCGAATCCTAAAGCCACTCCCAGAATCCCTGCTGCTGCAAGCACAGGACCTATGTTTATCCCCAATTCTTTTAAAATCATCATAGATGCCACACTCAAAATAACCGCTGTTAAGGCATATCTTATAATGGTTACAAGGGTATGAGTCCTTTTTTGGAACTCCACATCGTCCTTTTTTTTCAAAAGGAATGTTATAAACCTCTGGGTTACCTTTTTCTTTAACTTTAAAAAAAACCATGTAAATAAAATAATGAAAAGTATACGAATTCCATTAGATAATAACCACTCTGCACCTTTTTTAAAAATGATATTAAAATCTATAAAATTCATACCATCACCTCATAACCTTTTAATAAAGGGGGCATTTCCCTTCACAATTTTGTGATTTTATACCCTTACAGTTTAAGGCAATGCCAATTTTATGACATAGAAAAAAATCATATTTTAATGGATCTTCAGGACATAGCATTTTTAATGCTTCTGTAATTTCTAATGCCACCTTAAGGGAGGGGCTTTTTGCCTTTGTCCAGCCCATACACCTTCCAATTTTAAATAGATTTGCATCGAGGGGTACTATTAATGCCTTTTTATCTATAAAATCCCACAATCCCTTGTCTATGTCGTCCTTTCTCACCATCCATCTTAAAAAAAGGTTCCACCTTTTCATGGGATTAGAAGGCGATGGCACTGGAAAAAAGAATGTAAGTCTTTTACTGTTATTGAAAAGATATTTTCTAATAGCATTAAAGGTAGTGACCAATTCTTTTGAATAAAATGTTTTTACCATATTACCTATGCTACCGAATTCTTCTATAATCCTCTTTAACACTTTAAAGAGCATTATAATATCTGCTTCCTTCTGAAATCTATAATATAAACCTGAAAGAGATGAGAAATCACCTGATCTCAAAAAAGTATACGGGCTTTTACCAATCCTTTCGAATAATATGTTTAAAAATCTTTTAAATACATCAATTCTCCCGTATGCAAACTGGGATGCAAGAAAACCGGCAATCTCTATGTCTTTATTGTCTGTGTAATTATCTAAAAAAAACACAGGGTCCTTTGCTTTAATTAATACAAGGTCTTTTTTTGCCTTTTCGTATGCCTCAACAATATTCATAAACATTACCATTTTAACCATGAATGCATCCTTTTGCAATGAAAAAGGCCGCCAATTAGAATGCAATTGATTATTGAAGGTCAAAATGTTATTAAAAATTCATGTTTGAAACAAGGATATATTACCAGGATACAGATGCAGGGGGTGTTGTATATTTTGCAAACTATCTAAAATTTGTTGAAAAATCCTGGTTTGAGTTTTTATTATCCATAGGTATTTTTCTGCCTGAATGGGAAAGAAAAGACACATATCTAATCGTCAGAACCGTACACCTTGAGTTAATCGATAAGGTGAGATATGGTGAATTTATAACAGTAAAAACCTCTATAAAGGAAATAAAAAATGCCTACTTTATCCTGGATCATGAGATATACAGGGATGAAAAACTTACTACAAAGATTGAGACAAAAATGGTTTGTATAAACAGTAAAGGCAGGCCTAAAAGGATACCTGAAGATTTTAAAGAAAGATTATTAAAGGCAATGTAGCGTTCCTTCCTTGACAAATGTCCCTTAAAAAAATTAAATTATTTAAAAAAAATAAGGAGGATGTTATGAGATATTTAATCTTTGGTTTATTGGCTTTTTTATTTTTTTCAGGTGTTGCATTTTCTTTTGATGCTGAGATGGCCAAAAGATTTGATGTCATGTTTTCCCAGATGACCCCTGAAGTACTGGCAATGAGACCATGTCAGATTACTACAAAAGAAATACTTAATATGATAAAGAAGAAAGAAGATTTCGTAATACTCGATATAAGGACACCTGCTGAGACAAAATTGGTTGCATCTGCATATGAGAAGACAATAGTCATACCCATGAACGAACTTTTTAAACCGGAAAATCTAAAGAAACTCCCGAAAGATAAAAAGATTGCCGTTTTGTGCCATACAGGAGACAGGGCAGCTGCAGCAACTATTGCATTAAGGGCAGTTGGATTTGTAAATGCTTATCAGTTTAAAGGTGGTATCGCAGAATATGCCAGAGAAGTCGGTAGAACAGCCACTGAATATGTGAAAGACTAAATGAAAAAATCCCTTGCCTAAAATGGTAGGGGATATTTTTATTTTTAAATAAATAGATTAAAGGGTTACTCTTTTTACCTGCCCGCTTACACCTGAAAATTCAACGTCTTTTCCATTGAGTAAAAATTTTATTCCACCGGCATTACCTACAAGTATATCAAATCTTTCCTTTGCATTTAAAATTATTACCTCACCTGGGTTTAATATAAATTCTTTCTTTTCCTTTCCATCCATTATTACACTGATCCATGTCCTCTCATGGCATGTTATCATTAATTTTTTACTGGTAGGTAATACCTGAGATTGTTGTTTTTCAGTATTTTGAATATTATTTGAAAGCTGGATTGCCTTTTCTAATTTTTCGTTTTCTTTATTTTCTTTGTTCATTGTTAAAAAAACAAATGCAAAAACTATAAATAAAACCACGACAGTATATAAAATGCCAGTTTTTGATAAAATACTTGAAGCTTTATTCAAAACTAATTGTTTCTTAAATAACTTTTTATCATTATCTAAAACAGTTGTAGAATCTATTTTATTCTTTTTTACATTTAAGTAAGGTAAAATTACATGATCGAGTTTTAATATACTGGCATATTCCTTTATATAACCTCTTACATATACCTCATGGGGCAGCCTTTCCCATAAACCGTTTTCAATTGCATCTATTATAGGTTTTCTCAGATTAAGGATATTTGAGATCTCATCTATTGTTAAAGACTTTCTAACCCTTTCTTCCTTTAAAATTAAACCGATTTTTTTTAGATCAAAAGGAAATTGTTTTATTCCCGAATTTTCCACATCTTTGCCATTTTCTATAACAGATAATTCATTAAGATTTTCATTTACCCTTTGTGAATTATTTTTTTCTTTTTTTATGTCCAGTATATATCGATTAGAAATATATAAACTGTTTATATCAGATAAAATGGCTTTTAATGATTTACAAAGCCTATCTTTATTTTTTTTCATATTTTCTTTTTAAAATGTTTTGTTTAACAACGGGTAATAAACTATTATATAATTTTTAATCGCCTTTGCAACATATTTTTTATCTTTAAGATTAAAAAATCAATAAAAAAGAATTGAACTTTTTATCTCAGATGCACTTCAGCTAATTCCAATATACCATTTAACTCTTCTTTTTAAAGTTTTAATATCAATTTTTAAAATCAACAAAATCGGCAACTGTTTAAAGAGTATAATCTAACTTTTTTAAAAAATTGAAAAATCAAGCCATTTAATGGTAAAAATAAAGAAGTAAAATTTTATTGACATTATTGTTTTGATATAACAAAATTTAAAAAAAATAAAAAAGGGGGATAATATGCCGATCTATATTATGATGAGCACATTAACGGACGAAGGAAGAAAAACAATTAAAAAACATCCGGAAAGGATTGAAGAGGTTAATAGAGAGATAGAAAATATGGGTGCTAAAGTACTTGCCCAGTATGCACTTCTCGGTCAATATGACTTTATAACAATTCTTGACGCGCCCAATAACGAATCAATTGCAAGAATATCAATAGAAATGGGCTCAAGAGGCACTGTTCAGATTATGACTCTACCAGCAATGCCCGTTGAAGAATTTATAGAAAAGATGTCGTAGTATTTAAACTTAACTGCTTATATTAAAAATTATAAATTAAATTTTTGGTTTTTTAATGAGGTCGTATACTTATAAGGATTCTGGCGTAGATATTATAAAGGCAGATCGCCTGATAGAAAGGTTAAAGAAAGACATACAGAAAACCTTTAATCCCCTTGTGTTAAATCCCATAGGTGGATTTGGTTCTTTAACAGAAATACCTTCAGGTTTAAAACACCCTGTGCTCGTTACATCAACAGATGGTGTAGGAACCAAACTAAAAATAGCATTTTTAACTGGAAAGCACGATACCGTTGGTATTGACCTTGTAGCCATGAGTGTCAATGATATATTAACACTCGGTGCAAAACCTTATTTTTTTCTCGACTACTATGCATGTGGAAAAATAGATGAAGATACCTATTCTCAGGTTATAAAGGGAGTCTGTGATGGCTGTATGATGGCAGATTGCGCCCTAATAGGAGGAGAAACAGCAGAAATGCCTTCCTTTTATAATGAAGGTGAATATGACCTTGCAGGTTTTGTTATCGGTTTTGTAGAAAAGGAAAAGATTATAGATGGGTCAAACATTACCGAAGGGGATACTATAATTGGTTTACCTTCTTCCGGGCTCCACAGTAATGGTTTCTCCCTTGTGAGAAAGGTTTTCTTTGACGTGCACAATATCAATATAAATGAAATTATTGAGGGTTTAGATTTGCCACTTTTTGAAGAACTTCTGAAACCTACTAAAATTTACGTAAGGCAGGTTTTAAATCTTATGGCACAATTTAATATAAAAGGCATGGCACATATTACAGGAGGTGGATTGCCAGGCAATATAAAAAGAATTATACCAGATGGCTTGAAAGCAAAAATTTCAATAAAACAGGATAATGTTCCTAAAATATTCCATATTATAAAAGACCTCGGTAATATCCCTCAGGAAGATATGTTTTCTACATTTAACATGGGTATCGGTTTTGTTTTAATTGTTGAAAATAAAGAGGCTCAATCTATTATAACCACCTTAAATGCTTCTGGAGAAACGGGTTTTTTAATAGGAAAAATTGAAAAATCTATAGATAAAGAAAAGGTAACAATTGAATATATGTAACCTAAATGCCTTTTATAGGGCAGTGGTCACAATCTGGTGATTTCTTGCAATATTTTTGTCCAAGATAAACCAGTAGGGCATGAAATTCATTATAAATATAAACATCTAACGGAAGATGCTCCATAAAAAACTTCTGGATGGTATCATAACTATCTTCTGATATGGGTTTATCTTCTATTAAGGGAGGAATATGTTGTTTTATTAGTCTTTTTGTATATGCATCTACGACAAATACAGGTTTATTCAATGCATAAAGAAGAATACTATCTGCAGTTTCCTTTCCAATACCGTTTATATTGAGAAGGACTTTCCTTAAATCATTAGTTTCATTTTTTTTAAGATTTTCAATAGATGCATCATATTTTTCATATAAAACCTTAATTAAGTTTTTTAACCTATTAGCTTTAATATTAAAAAATCCAGAAGGTTTAATAATACTGCTCAATTTTTCTGTATCGATACTATATAATGCATCTATTGTAAGAAGGTTCTCTCTTTTCAGATTGTTGATTGCCTTTTCTACATTTTTCCATGAAGTGTTCTGGGTTAATACTGCCCCTACCATAATTTCTAAAGGACTATCTCCTGGCCACCAGTGCCTTTTTCCAAAGGCATTTAAAAGTGTATTAAAAATCTTAATCAATCTCTCTTCTATGATGTTCATCGGTTATAAAAAATATCATATGCATCACTGCTATTTCATCTAATTTATCATTTGTAATCTTTATTTCAATACGGCCTATCCTCTTTCCTTTATGTGTAAGATGCGCCTCTGCAAATAAAACCATCCCTTCAAAGGCCGGTTTAAAATACTGGATAGAGGTTTCTACATTGACGGCCTTTTTCCCCAATGTATTACCACATGCACCACCTACATGGTCACCCAATATAAACACTATACCCCCATGGACTGAACCGAATACGTTTAGATGCTCTTTTTTTAAAACAAGGCTACCCTTTGCATAACCTTCTTTTAACTCTAAAATATTTATGCCCACTGCATTTCCAACACTGCATCCATTAAATATGGTCTTTATAAATTCTTCGTTCATCTTACCCCCTCTTTTTATTATGTTAAAATCACTTTAAAATCACTTTCGACATCCTGAAAAACTGTATTATTTCAATAAAATCAGGTTTCTCTAATGGATTTTTATCAACATAAAATAAATGGGACACACAAGAACAATCTGAAACACCAAAATCTTTTATATAACCATCTGATATATCTTGAATCCTCTTTGCCAGCTCACACTCATATCTTATCGAAGATCTTATAGGAATCCATTGAATAAGGTCTACTTCTTCACGGAAATAGTCAATGTGCCAGAATAATTTTTTTCTTTTCCTTTTATGCCTTTCGAGCCTTGCCTGTAGATTTTTCATAGCCGAACCTACATAAATATAAAACCCTTCCTTAAAAAATATATCTCCGAGTTTACCGACCATTATCATTTTGGTTTTATTGTTTTTTAATATTAATAGATAGCTACCTCTATCTTTTGCTTCCCATTCGTATATATTCCAAGGAATCGAAAGAGTTTTAATCTTACTTTCAAAGCTTAAATCGTAATTCCACTTTAAACCTATAGCCTTTATAAAAATTTTATTCCTCTGTAAATACAAGGCCTTTGAAAATTCAGGGTCAACATGATATTCGGGGAGAAAATAATCAGGTAAATTACTGTGAACAACAAATAATATTCCCCCCTTAATATTCGATTGTGCCAGTGCCATGGTGTGTCTTTTTCCCCTCACAGTTATTGCATCGGGAAACATTGCAAGATTCTTATTAAAAAGCGTACATGATTTAACCTCCAGCAACATTAATTCTTTGCCTTTCTTTAATAAAAAATCAAATCTATGTCCATATATAGAAATTTCGGGTTTTTCTATCTTATAGCCCTCAAGTTCATGGATATAACCTTTTTCTATAAGAATTTTTGCTATTTCATTGGTTTTATGAGTATGTAAAAAAACAGGATGCGAATCTTTTAAAACACATGCCACTGTAAAATCTGTGTGTCGTTTTCTTTTAAAATTATCCTTTTCCTTTATAAGATACACTGCCCTTCCTTTTTGAAGAAGTTCCCAGAGCCTTCCGGGGTTTGGAAGATGGGCTTTTATTGTTTTACCTTTATATACGCATTCCACTGAAAATCTGTTAAGTCTTTTTTTAAATATAGCTGTCTCAAAGTCATCAAAAAGTTTTATATTATCAATTAGTTCCATAACTAATTAAAAATGGGCAAAAAAAACGGGATTATATTCTAAAATATGAATCCGTTTATTCACAAGATTATTTTTCCTTGAATTAAAATAAGATATAAAAAGCCATCTATTAGGATAGAAAAGCCAATAAAAAATTGATTTAAAAATTGATATTAATGTTTGCTATAGTGAATTTTTTTCTTAACTATTTATAAGCATTCTTAAATCTTTAATGAGTTTGTTCAATTTTTTGTTAATTTTAAATTTATCTAAAAAAAATATTAAAAAATCTATAATAAAAAACTTGACTAAAATTTTTAAGAATGATAAATGAGAATTCAATAAAAAAAATTTTGGGGGGTGTTATGAAACAAAAAGCTTTTTTTCTAATTAGTTGTCTTTTTTTTCTTGTTTTTGCTTCAAATGCATTTTCTGGGCCTGCTATCGAACTTAAATGGGCTAACTATTTTCCTGTTCCCGCTAAACAGTCTAAAATCTGCGAAGAGTTTATAAAAGATATTGAGGCAAAAACAAATGGTAAAGTAAAATTCAGCTTTTTTACTGCCGGAACCCTTCTTACTGCACCCAAGATATATGATGGAGTAGTTCAAGGTATAGCTGACATAGGATTTTCAAATATAGGTTATACATACGGACGTTTTAAAATTACAGAACTCCTCGATCTTCCCCTTGGTTTCCCGAATGCATGGGTTTCCAATCATGTGGCAAATGATTTTTTTAGAAAATTCAAACCAAAAGAATGGGATAAAGTGCATGTGCTGTCTATGCATACATCGCCTGTCAATGTAATGATGACAGCAACAAAACCTGTATATAGGATAGAAGATTTAAAGGGATTGAATATAAGGGGTCTTGGATACCTTGCCGAGGTGGTTAATGCCCTTGGCGGCACGGCAAGGGCAATAGCAACCCCTGAAACATACGATGCGGTTATGAAAAAGGTAGTTGATGGTATATATATCCCTATGGAAACATTGAGGGCCTTCAGGTTTGCGGAAGTTGTAAAATATATCACAGAGTGCTGGCCTATTGGTCAGGTTTATACATTCTATCTTATCATGAATAAAGACACATGGAATAGGCTTCCTGATGATGTGAAAAAGGTATTTAATGAATATCCATTTGAGGATAAACTGGCAAATGCATGGAACGAAATTGATATAGATGGAAAGAGACTCGGAATGGAAAAAAAGCTTACATTTATTCAGCTTTCACCAGATGAAGCCAAAAAGTGGGTAAAGGCCTCTGAAACAGTGATAGAAAAATATGTTAAATCTATGGTATCAGCCGGTTATCCTGAAAAGGAAGTCAGGGGATGGATATCTTATGCAAAAGAGAGAATAGACTACTGGACTAAAAAACAGAGAGAACTTAAAATAAAATCATCAACCGGTCCTGATGATATCAGATTAAAATAGGAATAGCATTTAATTCATAAGGATAATCAAATGGAAAAATACGAAAAATATCTAAGAAGATTGTGCGAATATTTAGAATGGGCAGGGGTTTTAGGTATACTGGGCATGTTCTTTGCAAATCTTATAGACGTGATCGGAGCAAAATTTTTTAAATGGCCCCTGCCCGGAGCACTTGAAATAATAAGTTTTTCCCAGATTATTGCAATAACTCCAGCCATTGCCCTTGGTCTTTATATGGGAACACATCTTAGTGTGGATTTTATCGTTGAAAAATTTCCTGGGGTTTTAAAAAAGATACTTGCAATCTTTGTCTCTATTTTATGCCTTGTCCTTGCTATATTAATATTCTGGGAAGGATTAAAATATGCCCATTCTCTTAAATTATCCGGAGAGATCGGCTCGGTGTCGAAAATTCCCTTTTTTCCTTTTGTCTATATCTTTGCAATAAGCTGGCTACCTGTAATTCTCTATTATTTAATTGAGCTAATTAAGCATTTTAAGGGGGAACAATGAGCTCGACTACCATGGGGTTAATCGGCATTATATTGCTTGTAGCATTATTCATAATAAGAATGCCCATCGGATTTTCCATGGCATTTGTGGGTTTTCTGGGATTTTCTGCTGTCACATCATTAAAATCTGGCATGTCTATTCTACCCCGTGACCTTTTTGAACAATTAAACAATTATTCAATAAGTGCCATTACTATGTTTATACTAATGGGATATTATGCATTCTCTGCGGGTCTTGGTACACGCTTATATGACGCTGCCTATAAGATTTTTGGCCATGTGAGAGGAGGGCTTGCTATTTCCTCTATATTTGCCTGTGCTGCCTTCGGTGCAATCTGCGGTTCATCAACAGCAACAGCAGCAACTATGGGTAAGCTTGCCATTCCAGCAATGAAACGATATGGATACAATGACACACTTGCAACAGGATGCATTGCCTCTGCCGGAACCCTTGGTATCTTAATACCGCCCAGCGTCATCTTCTTAATTTACGGATTTATGACAGAACAATCCATAGGAAAGCTTTTTATATCCGGTATAATACCAGGCATTATACTTGCTATTTTTATGAGCATTGCCGTTGTTATTATGTGCTTTGCAGACCCCACCTGCGGGCCAAAAGGTGAGAAGGTAGCATTTATTGAAAAGGTTAAGGCATTTATTAAAATTTTTGATGTACTTTTACTTTTTATCCTTGTAATAGGAGGGTTACTTTTTGGTTTTTTCACGCCCACACAGGCAGGTGGTATTGGTGCTGCAGGCGCCCTTGTTACTGGTATTATAAGAAAAGAACTAACGTGGAAGTCATTTATACAAAACACAAAAGATGCTTTAAGAACATCTGTTATGATTCTTACAATTATTGCATGCGCTACAGTATTTGGTCATTTTATGACTATATCCAAGATACCGTTTGTCCTGTCAAATTGGGTAAAATCGTTAAATCTTCCCCATTATATGATAATGTTTATTATAATTTTAATCTATCTTATAGGTGGATGTTTTATTGATGCCATACCACTTATTATACTTACAATCCCCATTCTTTACCCTATAGTAATTTCTTATGGTTATGATCCCATATGGTTTGGCGTTATTATAGTTTTAGTGACATGTATGGGTGTTATAACACCACCTGTTGGCGTAAATGTTTATGTAATAAAAGGTATTGCTAAGGATGTGCCTCTCGAAACTATCTTTAAAGGTATATTCCCTTTTCTTATAGCAACGATTTTAACGACAATACTTCTCATCTTTTTCCCTTCCATAGCAACATTTTTACCAAATTTTATTAACTATTAAAAGGAGATTTATTTATGGTTAGTTTGCTGAATTTCTCAATTCCAGAAAATTTTAATCAGTCAGAATTCATGGTAGATAGGCACATTAGAGAAGGAAGGGGTAAAAATATAGCAATATATTATAAAAATAAAAAAATTACCTATGAAGAACTTTTCATAATGGTAAATAAATGTGGAAATGCGCTTAAAAATTTAGGTGTAGAAATAGAAAACAGGGTGCTCATGGTTTTATCCGATTGTCCTGAATTTTTCTATACATATCTTGGAGCCATGAAGATTGGTGCCATTCCCATACCTGTTAATACAATGGCATTACCCAAGGACTATGAATATTTTCTCGATGATTCAAGAGCCAATACATTGGTTATAGCCGATGTCTTTTTTGAAAAACTCAAAAGTTTTCTTAAAGATAAAAAATATCTAAAACGTATAATAGTCGTAGGCGACAATGTAACTGGCACCTTGAATTTTAATGATATTGTAGAATCTGCTTCTCCTGTATTAAAAACAGAAGAAACATCAAAAAATGACATGGCATTCTGGATGTATACTTCTGGGACTACCGGTGTGCCTAAGGGAGTTATACATCTACACCATGACCTTTTATATTACATGACCCCTTCATGTGAAGAGGTATTCAAGATTAGAGAAGAAGATATTATTTTTTGTACATCAAAAATGTTTTTTTCTTATGGTCGTAACCATTCCCTTGAAGCACCCCTTCTATACGGTGCCTCTGTTATACTGTGGCCTGAGTGGTCAAGACCTGAAGATATCTTAAAGGTTATTGAAAAATATAAACCTACAATCTTTTTCAGTGTGCCCACATTCTACAATCTACTATTAAAAGAGTGCGAAACAAGATCTATTGATCTTTCTTTTATACGTCTATTTGTGTCTGCCGGTGAGGCCTTACCAAAAGATATTTTTGATAGATGGTTAAAGAGATTTAATATCGAGATCATAGATGCTATTGGAAGCACAGATGTGGGAGGTCTATATATCGCTAATAGAATAGGAAATGTAAAACCTGGGAGCAGCGGTAAACTCCTTCCTGGATATGAAGCAGAGCTTAAAAATGAAAAGGGAGAAAAGGTTCCTATAGGTGAGGTAGGAACCCTATGGCTTAAAAATGATGGTATAACATGCGGTTACTGGAGAAAACATGAAAAAAATAAAGAGGCCTTTTGGGGTCCATGGTTCAATACAAAAGACCAGTTTATAGAGGATAAGGATGGATTCTATTTCTATCAAGGTAGGGCTGACGATATGTTAAAGATAAGCGGCCAATGGACATCACCTATTGAGATAGAAAATGTTATTATGCTTCACCCTGCCGTAAGTGAATGTGGAGTTGTTGGATCACAAACAGAAGAAGGTCTTATAAAGGTTAAGGCTTATGTTGTGCTAAATAAAGGTTATGAACCCTCACCTGAACTCGAAAAGGAACTTATTGAATATACAAAAAGTAAGATTGCCCACTTTAAAGTGCCGAAATGGATTGAATTTGTAAATGAACTGCCGAGGACGACAACTGGGAAGCTGATACGTTATAAACTGCGTATATAAAAAAACGTTACCTGCACCTATATAAACACTGAATATTATTAAAAATCTTATTTTTGAACTTATGAGATTTTATATTAATCTGTTAGATAAAATGATTAATAATAGATGTGGGATATTTTAATACGTACATACCTCCTTATTAGTTTATTGACTTAATAACTCTTTTATGTTTAAGTAATACATTTAAAAGATAACGTTGAAGTTAAATTCGGGGTGACAGGATGAAGAGAACATACCAGCCACACAATAAAAGAAGAAAGAGAACTCACGGTTTTCTTGTAAGGATGAGAACCGCATCTGGTCGAGAGGTTATAAGAAGAAGGCGGGCTAAAGGCAGAAAACAATTAACCGTTTAATATTAAATAGATGGATTACACCTTAAAAAAGGAGGAAAGACTAAATAAGGGGAGCTTTAGAAACAGAAAGTGGTGCAAATCCTCAGAGACTGAACACTTTGTCCTTTTTGGAGAAAAAAACTATAAGGAAATTAAAAGAATAGGGATTGCGGTAAAAAAAAAATAGGTGGAGCGGTTATAAGAAATAGGATAAGAAGGATGGTAAAGGAATTCTACAGATTAAACAAAAACCTTTTTTTAGAAAATGTTGACCATCTGATAAGAATAAAAAAATTACCCCAGAACTTGACATGGAAAGAAATAAGCTCGGAACTAAAAATATTGTTGGAAAACAAAAAAAGGCATTAGAAAAGATAATTATTTTATTTATAGACTTTTACAGTTTATATATATCACCGTTGATTCCAACACAATGCAGGTACCATCCTACTTGCTCCGCCTATATGAAAGAATCCATCGTAAAAAAAGGATTGATTAAAGGTATATTAAAGGGCATATTAAGAATCTTGAAATGTAATCCTTTTTTTTCTGGTGGATACGATCCTGTAAAATAAAAAGAGGTAAAAATGGAAAAAAGAACAATAATTGCTTTGATTTTAACTGCTGTTATCATCTTTATCTTTCAAATCTATTTTACACCCACTGAGCAAACAAAGTCCCCTGCCCCCCCTGCAAAACAAATAGATAAAAAGGTTCTGGAAGATAAATCAAAAATAGAAAAACAGGTTCAGAAGGCCTCGGTAGGGAAAAAACAGCCAATTGAATTAACACCACCAAAAGATATAAAAATAGAGACCCCTCTTTTTAACATCACAATGGTAGACCTTGGGGCAGGTATAAAAAGTGTAAAGTTGAAAAAATACAGAGAAACCATAAAAGATAAAAAGCCTAAAGAGGTTATAGAAGACATAAAGCCTTATAAGTATATCCCAAGATTAACCATCTCAACCCCTGATGGATCCATTGAAGACAATATTAATTTTAAATATGATAAAAATTCTCTCATAATTAATGATAAGCCTGAGACCATTACCTTTACAGGTATATTACCGAATGGTTCAAAGGTGAAAAAATCGTATACATTTTATCCTGATAAATATATGTTTGATTTTAAATTAGAAATTGAAGGTACAGAAGCTAATAAGGTAGCTATAGATTTTGCAATAATCGGAGAGAAAAAAGACTCGAGTTATAACTTTAAAGGCCCCTTTGTTTATAATGGAAAAAAATTTGAGCAGATGGAAAAGATAGAAAAAAACATAGATACAGGAAAAACTTATAAATATGTAGGGTTAGATGAAGGTTATTTTGCATTTATTTTAATACCGAAAGATGATCCTGCCCCTGTTACAATAATTAAAAACGATAAAATTCCTGTAATAAGGGTTACCCCTGAAAAAAATATCCTCTCCACATCGCTATTCTTCGGTCCAAAACAAACGGATGTTTTAAAAAGTCTAAATATAAATGCTGAAAAGATAATAGATTTTGGATGGTTTGATATCATTGCAAAGCCCCTTGTGTGGTGTATGAACTTTTCAAACAGATTAACTCATAACTACGGCATAGATATTATAATTCTTACCATCCTCATAAAGATTATTTTCTATCCATTAAGTTTAAAGAGCTATAAATCCATGAAGGAAATGCAAAAACTTCAACCACAGATTCAAAAATTAAGGGAAAAATATAAAGACGATAAACAAAAACTAAATCAGGAATTAATGGAACTCTATAAGAGAAGAAAAATAAACCCTATGGGCGGTTGTCTACCCATGCTCATTCAAATTCCTGTGTTTTTTGCCCTTTATAAGGCATTATCTGGTGCCATTGAGTTAAGACATGCCCATTTTTTATGGTGGATAAACGACTTATCAGCACCGGAGGATCTATTTTCTTTCACAGTTTTAGGATTTACAATACCAATCAGGCTTTTACCCCTTATTATGGGTATAACACAGGTCATACAGCAAAAAATGACCCCAACAAGCGCAGATCCGATGCAGGAAAAGATGATGCTTTTTATGCCCATATTGTTTACATTTCTTTTCTGGGGATTTCCTTCAGGACTCGTTTTATACTGGCTAGTCAATAATGTAATATCAATAGGACAACAATACTACATTAATAAAAAAGTCTCTTGAGGGGGAAACATGGAGTTTGTAGAATTTGAAGGCAAAACTTACGAAGAAGCAGTAAAAAAAGCAACAATTGCCTTTGGAGTCGAAGAAAAAGACTTAGAAATAGAAGTAAAGGAAGTGGACACAAAGGGTATCTTAGGGCTCCTTGGTAGTAAAAAAATCCGCATCCTTGCAAGGAAGAAAGAACAAAAAAACATAACAGAAGAAATATTAATGGATACAAAAGAAAAAATCGACAATACTTTAATAACAGAGACTCCTGAGGAATACGGAAAAAAGTTTTTGGAAGCACTTGGAAAAAAATTAGGCTTAAATATCAATACAAAAATAAGCCACTCTAACGGCAGACTTTTGTTTTTACTTCAATGCGATCATGGAGATGTTCTTATCGGTAAAGAAGGTGAGGTTTTAGAGGCCCTTCAATTTATATTAAGACTTGCCATAGCAAAGAAATATAAAAAAGGTTTAAAGATGCTTATAGATATCAATGGATACAGAGAAAAGAGAAAAAAGGCCCTAACCATTATGGCAAAACGGCTTGCCGATAGGGTTAAAAGGTTGGGAAGACCACTTAAAACAGAACCCCTAAATCCTTATGAGAGAAGAATCATACATACTTTCTTTAAACATAACAAAAACATAAAAACAAAAAGCGAGGGTGAAGGACATACAAAAAAAGTGATAATATCTTTAGCGAGAAATTTCCGTAACAATGAAAACAGACGGTGATACCATTTGTGCCATATCTACACCGCAAGGTGAAGGTGGCATAGGCATTATAAGGATAAGCGGGAACAATGCACTCTCAATTTTAAAAAAAATTTTTAAAACAAAAGGTAATAAAAAAGGATTTTCTTCTCATAGACTTTATTTAGGTTATATCATTGACCCTAAAAAAAAGAAGGTCATAGATGAGGTATTTGCCGTATTTATGGCAGGGCCAAAAACCTATACAAGGGAAGATGTGGTAGAAATTTACTCCCACGCAGGGTATGCAGTTCAAAAGGGTATATTATCGTGTGTAATAGAATCTGGTGCAAGGATTGCAGAGCCAGGAGAGTTTACAAAAAGGGCCTTTTTAAATGGCAGAATAGATTTGCTCCAGGCCGAATCTGTCCTTGATATAATTAAGAGTGAGACAGATGCAGAACTTGAGACCGCAGTAAATCAACTAAAGGGTTTACTCTCCCAGAAACTAAATCGAATAAAAGAAAATATAAAAGATACCCTTGTGGATATTGAAACACAGATAGATTTTTCCGACGAAGATATATTTGTAGAACAAAAAGAAGTTTTAAAGAGATTAAAAAACGTTAAAAAGGACCTCGATATAATAATTGAATCCTATTACGAAGGAAGGGCAATAAAAAGTGGCTTTAATGTCCTAATTTTGGGTCGAACAAATGTTGGAAAATCGAGCCTTTTAAATGCCCTTGTAATGGAAGATAAAGCCATTGTTACTCCTATACCAGGAACCACAAGGGACATCATTGAGGACATAATACATATAAAAGGCGTAAAAATGAAACTCTTAGATACGGCAGGAATAAGAAAACCTCAAAGTATCGTAGAGGATTTAGGTATTGAAAGAGCAAGGCAAAAAATAGAAGAAGCAGATATAATACTTTGGATTTTAGACGGTTCAACAGAATATACCGATGAAGACGAAGAGGTATACAGGTCAATAAAAGATAAAAATATAATAGCTGTTATAAATAAAATAGACCTGCCAGAAAGAATTGATAAAGAAATATTAAAACAAAAAAAAATAAATACTGTTGTGGAAATTTCTGCCCTTAAAAATATCGGCCTGGAAGAATTAAAAGACATGGTTTATAAAAATCTTATGGGAAAGACAAAAAAAAGACAGCCTGTTCTTATCACAAATTTAAGGCACAAAGAAGCGCTGATTAAAACAAGAGATGCGATAACAAAGGCAATGGAAAATATGATAAACGATGAACCCTTAGAATTTGTATCCTTTGAATTAAATGATGCCCTGTATCATCTCGGGCTTATAACCGGTGAAACATGCCCTGAGGACATTTTGAACACAATTTTCGAAAAGTTCTGTATAGGCAAATAAATATTAAATCCCGATCCATAATACCCCATGATATGCAAGAAATCCCAGTAAAAAAGAAGACAGAAGCATATTAAAAAAAGATGCAAAAAACCATCTCCAGTTTCCAAGTTCCCGTCTCATAACTGTAATTGTAGGCATACAGGGTATAAACAACATAAGGATTATGAGAAAGGAAATAGCCGATGCATGGTTTATAACTTTTGGCAGGACATTCATCAGGCCATCTTCACCTGCATTGTATAAAATACTTAATGTTGCCACTGCATTCTCCTTTGCAACTATACTTGACAAAAGTGCCACCACCATCTTCCAGTTTAAGCCTACAATATTCCCTACAGGCTCTAAAATCTTTCCTATCCATGAAAGCATACTGTTTTCTATATTACCGCTTGGTATATTTGACATTATCCACATAAGTACAGAAAAGGCCATTATTACTGTTCCCGCCTTTTTTATAAAGGCAAATAGTCTTGACCAAACGACCAATAAAATGGTTTTAAAATGCGGCTTATGGTAAAGAGGGAGTTCCATAATAAAAGGGGTAGATTCGTCTTTTAAAAAAAACCTGCTCGCTATTATACCTGATAAGCCGAGGACAATAATATTAAGTGCAATAAGTATCCATGAAACAAAAAGAGCCTTTTGACCGAAAACTGCGGCGGCTACAAATGTCATTGCTGCAAGCCTTGCGGTGCATGGAATAAAGGGGGTAAGAAAGATCGTAAGTAACCTTGCCCTTTTCGATTCAACTATCCTTGCACCCATTATAGAAGGAACATTACATCCAAAGCCAAGGCACATAGGTAAAAAACTCTTACCGTGGAGTCCTACTATATGCATAAATCTATCCATGACAAAAGCTGCCCTTGCCATATATCCCACATTCTCCAGAAAGGCCATGGAAAGAAAAAATATGGCAAGTATGGGAATAAATGTAAGCACAGAGCCAACACCTCCTATTATGCCCTTTACAACAATGCCTTTTAACCACCAGGGTTCTTTTATAAGTAAATTGTTTATCCAGTCCGCTAATAAAATTATATGGTACTCAAAATATTTTTGAATGGGGAATCCTATTTTAAAGGTAAAGATAAAAACCACTGCAAGTATGCCAAGAAGTATGGGGATCCCGAAGATTGGACGGGTAAGGATATGGTCAATCTTATCCGTTAACAAAACTTCCCCTCGTTTAAAACGCTGTATTGCAGCCCTTGTTACTTTTTCGATCCAGTCATAACGACCGCCTACAACAGCCCTTAATGCATCCTCATGACTTATCAACATCGACTGGATGGCATTCCACCTTTCAGGGGGTAATACATGCCTCATATTTTCTGTAATTTCCGGATCACCCTCCATTAACTTTGCTGTAACCCAATCTTCTGTATAAGAAATGGGTATGTTGTCTTTAATAAGGTCTTTAATCTCGAAAAAAATATCCTTGTGATCCTGGGAAACTTCTGGAAGTTTTGGCCTATATTCGAGCTTCCCCTCTGATAATTCGATAATACATTTAACAAGCTCTTTAATCCCGCTATTTTTTGTAGCAATCATCGGAATTACAGGGATACCGAGGGAAGAGCGCAAAGCATCTATGTCAATTTTTATACCGTTCTTTTCTGCCACATCAAGCATATTTACTACTACAATAACAGGTGTTTCCATGGAAAGAAGCTCAGATAATAGATACAAACTCCTCTCTAAAACTGTGGCATTTGCAATAAGCACAACCACATCTGGATGTTCCTGTATGATAAAATCTCTTGCAATCTTTTCTTCCTCTGAATATGCACCGAGACTATATGTCCCTGGCAAATCCACAATCTTTATTTTTATATCACCTGTTATATGAAAACCCTCTTTTTTTTCAACGGTTTTGCCGGGCCAATTACCTACATGCTGTGATAAACCTGTAAGCACATTAAAAACCGTTGATTTCCCTACATTTGGTTGACCAGCTAAAGCTACAAAGATTGTCCTTTTCTTTTCATCCTGTATCTCTGCTTTTTGATTTGTTTCTGCTCTTGCAACAATAATCTTATCTGCCTGTCCTCTTCCTAAGGCAATCCTCGTATCCGATGCAAAAATAATTATAAGGTTTCCCGTGTTTCTCAATACCTTTATCTTAACTCCAGGCACAATGCCAATACTGGCAAGTCTGCTTATTAATTTCTGTCCCCCAGAAAATGAGTAAACTACCCCCTCTTCACCTTCATTCAAAACGGATACAGGATATAATTCTTTATCCATATGATGCCATTACTGATGTTTTAAAAATAATTAATTTTTATACTATGCTAAAACATCAAAGTCAAACAAAGAGAAATCAATGGAAGCATCTCTTTTTCCGTGATAAAATTCAATTCAGGCTGCATGTCGGATAAACTCCTTTCGCCTTTGCTGCCAATAGGTATCCCACTCACCATTGAGTTTCAAAAGCCTGAGTCTTAATAATGGATTTGCACCACTTTTATACCAG
>Ga0123519_10005585_pt1 | contig 19996 bp, 16 predicted proteins | sample YelNatPaOPRAMG02_FD_87396 | JGI IMG/M metagenome (GOLD analysis project Ga0123519, IMG submission 87396) | Hot spring microbial communities from Yellowstone National Park - Yellowstone National Park OP-RAMG-02 (version 2) | ecosystem: Environmental > Aquatic > Thermal springs > Hot (42-90C) ...
AAATATCTCAACTATTTTACCTTCACTAAAAAATACAAATCCCGAAGAATGTCTAGAAATTTTATGCTCATTAAACAATGAAATCTATTCAACAGCAAATATTTTCCCACAAGATATTTTACTTACAAACAATCCTATTCAGATTGTTCCTAAAATTAAAGATAAGCGTGCAAGAAAATTGGCTTTTGAGCTTTTGAACAAATATCATAAAGATTGGAATAATTTATTTGTTGAGTTCTTAAAAATAGAAGAAGATATGCAAATTCTTTCATATTTATACGACTCTCTTGCTCAAAATAAAGATAATTTAAATAATTTAATTTTACTTATTAAAAATGTAATGCTAAATCCAGAAATTTCTTCTAATCTTTTTTTATGGATATGCAGAGAATTTCCTAAAAGAAAAGAACTTTCCCAAATAGGAAACGTTGATTTTTTGCTTACTTTAATTAAAAATATAGACAAAAAAATTTTTAAAGGCAATATTTCTACTTTAAAAAAAGTTTTTGATAATAATGAAGCTTTTGATCTTATTTTAGAAAATTTATCAGATACAGATTGCGCTAATATTTTAGACAGTATAGATAAATCCATTGGCATAGAAGATTTTAGAAAATCCAGAATTAAAGATTTAATTTATCGTAAATATCCAAAATTAAAAGGAGAGAAAAAGGAATTTATTTATTCAACAAAAGAAAAAATAGAAGAAAAAAGACAAGAGCTTAAAAGAATATTAGAGATTGATCTACCGCAAAACAGTAAAGAAATTCAAAGAACTCGAGAATACGGTGATCTTAGAGAAAATTTTGAATACCATGCAGCACGTCAGCGTCAGGAAATGCTTTCACTTAAAGCAAAAAGTCTTGCAGAGCAACTTACAAATACAAGAGAAATTATTCCAACGGCTGTTGATACATCTAAGGTTTCTATAGGAACAAAAATCTATCTTAAACATGTTTCTGATTCAAGTAAAAATTTTCAACTTATCATTTTAGGTCCTTGGGATTCTGACCCTTTAAAAAATATTATTTCTTATACATCTTCTGCTGCGACACAGCTTTTGGGTGCCAAATGCGGACAAAAAGTTGAATATGATGGTGGAGAATATATTATAGAGAAAATAGAAGTATGGAATGCTTAAGCAAAGAGCGTTGCAAGCGAAACGAGTATGCGAAACGTAAAGCAAATCGCCTGTCTGCGAGCCCCTTCGCAGTTGCAGTAGCTGCTTTAAAGACCAAAGGCTGTGGATCAAACGAGCCAAAAACTTCTCACAACAAAAATTATTTTTTTTACATTTGGGGTTAACTATTTGTTAAATATTGCTTTAATAACAGACGAAGTATCTGCCAAATTTTCAAAAACAATATCTGCTCCCGACAAAATTAGTTCATCCATAGATGGATATCCTGTTGCTACTCCAATTGCAACAGCCCCTATTGCTTTAGCCGCTTCTATATCGTAAGGCGTATCACCAAAAAGAAAAACATCATTTTCTTCATTAAGCTTAAAAATTTCGGTGCATCTTTTTAATGAAGTTTTTGCAATTTCTTTGCGGTCAATATTGTCTGAACCAAATCCTCCAAATTTGAAATAATTTGCTATTTTTGCCTTTTTTAGCTTTGCCCACGCAATCCTTTCAACATTTCCCGTTACAAGCCCTAATAACACACCCCTTCTTTTAAGCTCTTCTAAAAGTTGTAACACACCCGGAAGCAATTCTATGTCTTCGTTAACATTTAATTCAAAAAACTTATCTATCATTATTTGAATACATGTTTGAATCTTTGATTCAATATAATTGTCGTCTAAACCTTTTGCTTTAAGAACTTCTTTTATTATTTGTTGGTCTGTCATGCCATAATGTTTTATAATGTTAGGTTCTATTTCTATATTGTAAACAGACTTAACAGAAAAAAGAAAAGCCTTAAAATGGGCATTAGAACGTTTTATGAGAGTTTTATCTATATCAAAAAGTACAATATAAGCCATAAATTAATTATTATAAAAAGATTTATTAGTAAATATAGTAAATTTTTTTAAGTTTATATTTTTATTTTTTTAATCTTTTTCTTTTTTTATTCAATTCCAGCTGCCCTTTTGAGCTCTCTATAAATTTTTCCAACCCTTTCTATTTGACCTTTTGCGGCAAAGCGTTCATAAAAGCCATCGCATCTAAAATCTTTTTGTAAATTTTCCCAAGATGCTATTGTTTTTTTCCAATAGTCTACTCCAAAATTTTGAAATTTTTCCGGTTCAAAAGCAATATCAGAAATAAAACGAATCATTGCCTTTATAGTAACTGGCTTTGTAACCATATAATCTTTATTCCCCCATGTTTCACCCCACACCTGTTGTGCAGCCTTAAAAAAATCTCTAATTGTTTGATAATATATTTCAGAAAGTTTATTGATTTCGTTTGCAGAAAATTTTTCTAAAGCCTTTTGAGAATCCAGTGTCCATTTATGAATTTCATTAAAAAGCTCTGCTTGTAAAATCCATTTTTCCTGACGGCTTCTTCCGCCTAAACGGTTTATCTTGTATCTTAAAGGGCTATCTGGTTCTTCGTAAAGCCTTTGAACAATTTTTGCTGCAAGTTTTCTGTCTTTTGATTCCCATGCAACCTTTTCGTAAAGATCTATTAAATGGCTTTTATTTATTCTTGTTGCAGTAGAATTGATAATTACAAACATTTCTGTTGCAAAATCTTCTGTTTTCCCATCAAAAATCATGCATGGTACATATATAGAAGATGCTTCTTCTTTTTTATCTTCAATGTAAAATTTAAGAGCAGCAAGACGATGTTGACCATCAATAATCAAGAATTTATCTTGAGGTTCTCTAAGATTCCCCGCATTTTTTATTGCGCCTAAAGGTTCAAACTCAAGTTTTTCGTTGGTAAAAAGCAAAATTGTACCCGGAATTGGAGGCTGAGTTACTGCGGTTTCATAAAAATTCCTTATTGCCCTAATTTTCCTTCTCGAAAGTCTGCGTTGAAATGCCTTGTCGGACTTTTCTATTCCTCCTATAAAAGCCGCAATCTCGTCTCCAGACGGTACTTCTTCTTCCGATATAACTTCTCCCTGTTCCCCATAAAATCTACTCATAAAACGAACCTTCTCAAGAAGGTCTTCTGCCTGATAGGAAACAAAATAAAAAGTAGCATCTTTTTGACGAATTTGAGTAGCAAGCATATTTACCCTCCTATTTTAAAATTTATTTTATTTACTAACGCAAATATCTTTTGTCAAAATATAAAATAAAATTTTAGAATATAATTTTACAAAATAATAAGTATAAATTATAATTTTATTTTTTATATTGTTTTTGAATGTATATGAGGATGAATATGTTTAATATCAAAATGCCTATGAATATGAATATGCATTAAGTTATTTTTTTGGAGAAAATCACTATCTGTTAATATTTCTTCTGCCTTACCACTTTTAATTATAGACTTATTATTACCTATTACATGAACAATTTCTGATATTTCTTCTACAATATGGAGATCATGTGTTGATATCACTATGGTTTTCCCGTTATTATGTGCGGTTTTAATTACATTTATTATATCACGTGTTGTTGATGGATCCAAACCCGCAGTAGGTTCGTCAAGCAAAAATACTTCTGGTTCTATTATCAGCACCGTAGCAATTGCCACTTTTTTCTTTTCTCCTATAGAAAGCTGATGTGGAGCTCTATCTAACAAATGAGATATTTTAAGTTTATCGGCAATTTCTTTCAGTCTTTGTTCTATTATACTTTTTTGTATGCCAAGATGTAATGGCCCAAATACAATATCTTCTCGCACAGTGGGACAAAAAAGCTGTATTTCTGGATTCTGAAATACAAATCCTACACGTTTACGAAAGTCTTTCTGAATATCTGCATCGCGCATTCTTTTTTCTGTAATTTCTAATTCTAAAAATTTTATTGTCCCCTTTTGTGGAAATTCAAGAGCATCCAAAAGCGAAAGCAAAGTTGATTTGCCACTCCCATTAGGACCTATAATTGCCACACATTCGCCTTTATTTATTTCTAAAGTAAGGTCTTTTAATGCTAATATATCACCGGGATAAGAAAAACAAACATCTTTTAAAGAAAAAACAAGTTGAGACATATTGTTCCTATTAGTAAAAATAAAGACATAAAAATTAAAACTATATCAACCCAATTATAATGAAAATTATCAAGAACATAGGCTTCTCCAGTATATCCTCGTGATATCATTGCATTATATACTTGTGATTGTAAATTGTATGACTTGAGCCATAATCTTGCCATATTAAAAGCAACCAGTCTTTGTCCTTCTTTTGTTGACTGTACAAAGCCAATTCTGCTTTTTATAGAAATAAATGTTCTTATTACCGAATCAAGAAATAGAAAAATATATCGGTAGGTCATACCCATTATCATAACAATAAGTTTTGGCACATAAAAAATTCTTAAAGTTTTAAGAAGAATATTTTGATGCGTAGTTAAAACAAGAAGTATAGCAACAGAAATAGAATCAAGAACTCTAAAAAAAAATATTGCGGCAGAATCAATGCCTTGTCGGGTTATAGAAATTTCCCAATTAAAAAAATTAAAAGATAATATTGGCTCGCCAGGAGTAACTATATTAAAAATTGCAGGAAAAACAATAAAAAACGAAAACAAAGGAACAAAAAACATGGTCCTAGAAAGAAAAAAAAGTAATCCAATAGAAGAAAAACAGGCAATAACAATAATTCCAAAATAAATAATAAATAAGCTTAGTATGTTTTTAGAAAATAAAATTGCTAATAACAATAAAGCTGCAGATACACATTTAAATCGTGCATCACGACGTTGTAAGAAACCATTTTTGCGAGATAAACTTTCGCTAAAAATGGTTTCTTTAATAAATGAAACAATTCCTAAAATAGTACGTTCAACAAAATCACCCTTTTTTTTCTTCAAATCTTTTTTCCTTATTTGAAAGAATCTTGCCTAAAATATATGATAATACAACACAAAATCCAATGCCAATTATTGCCGATAAAATATAAGCAAGGCTTAAATGTTTAACTCCTAAATTTTCCCATCCCTTAAAAGCATAATCTGGTATTGGCGCATTCCAAATAGACGATAATTTTTCTAAACCTTTTGGAATATAACCAATAAGTTCTTTTATTTCTTCGGTTCCCCACTCACCCCATGCCGAACCAGCCTTAAATTTTTCTGGTAATATTATCCCAATTGGCGACAAAACAGCAAGAATTCCTACTATTATCCACAATTTTTTTATTGTATTCATGATATAACCTCACTTTTTTGGGCTAATAGAGACGGATCTTGAGATTGTAAAAATTTTATTACTAAGGCAGTAACAATAAGCTCAATCCATCCAAAAATTAATAAATGTTCTCCTACCATTGCCGTTATTGCTATCTTAAGGCCATATGGACAATATAAAGCCTGTCCCGATGCAGTATGATGTAAAATAGGCTGAATTCCAAATTCAATCGCAGCAAACAAAGAAGCAATAACAAGACCAATATATCCTGCAACTCCTGCTGCAACAACTCTTCTAAAAGATTTTATAGGGCTTTTTCCGCTTATTATTTTGTAAATTGTATATCCCACCACCGGCATAATAAAAGCCATATTAAAACAGTTAGCCCCAATGGCCGTTATGCCACCATCACCAAATAACAAAGCCTGAATAACCAACGCCACACTTATGGCAAGGCTTGCTGCCCATGGGCCAAGTAATATAGCAACCAAAACTGCTCCAACAGCATGTCCCGTTGTTCCGCCGGGAATTGGTATATTAAACATCATTATTACAAACGAAAATGCAGCACCTATAGCTAATAAAGGTACTTGTTTTGTGGATAGCGTTTTTTTTACCTGACGAGAAGCTATTAACCATATAGGTGTCATTACTGCATACCCCGCTATACAAGTAGCAGGTCCTAAATATCCGTCTGGTATATGCATTCTTACCTCCTTTTAATAAAAATAATGAGTAAAAACATAAAATTTATTAAAAAATACTTTTATTTATTGTAGCACAAAATATATATTTGTGCTATCTGCTTGTCACGTTATTTTTTAATTATTTAACATAAAAGGAGCGTTTATGATTACAAAAATCTCCAAAACATTAATAAAATTATCTATTATTTTGTTATTAATAAATATTTTATCTTTTTCGGTTTTTGCTGCAAGGCCATTTGTAACAGACGATGCTGGAACCGTGGAAAAAGGTAAAATAGAAATAGAACCATCCACAAATTTTGGTAAAGATAATGCTTTTTTTGGATTAACATTAAAACACGGTTTAACCGAACGAGCAGATATAAATTTTAATTTTGGTTATTATACAAATTTTGAAAATGATCAGTTAGAACGTAAAATTTGTCCACCAAGTATAATGTTTAAAATTGCTTTTATACCAGATTTATTTACAACGTCAATAGGCATGTGTTTTGGCAAAACAGAGTATTTTATAAATCTTATAGGTAGCAAATCTTTTGGCAAATTTTCTGGTGATATTAATATAGGATATATAACTCCGGCAGACACAAACGATGCAGATATTACCTATGGCTTAGATGTTGTTTACAAAATAAATAAATTTGATGTTGGTGCAGAAATTTTTGGTACTCAAGAAATGGCAAATTGGCAAATTGGAATTCGTTTTTCTCCTGCAGAATGGATTACAATTGATTTAGCAGGTGGTACAACAATAGAACCAAATCCAGTATTTACTGGTACAGCAGGACTATGTGTAGGATTCTAATTTAAGAGTATTAAAAAATAAAACAATAGATAGAATTATTTAACTTTTTGTATGTTATAGAGAAGATATAATTTTTTAAAATCAACCAATTTGGTGTAACGTAGCAAAAAAAATAGTGATAAAACAATAAGTAGGTATACAAGAATGAATTTGATGAATAAATTTATTGTTTGCATTATAATAAAGTAGTAGTTACAAACAATCTTTGTTTTAATAGTTTTGTATTAAATTATTTCGGCTATAAAAAGCTTATTATAATCCACTCCTTTTTACCCTTTTCTTGATTCTAATTTTTGGAAATACCAAGAGGCGAATCACACAGATAAAAATATAATCTCAAATTATTCATTATAAAAAAATATAAATTTAATTAAGACCATTTATATTAATACGAATGTATTATGCCTTTAAAAAATATCTTACAAATTTTATTAATTGATGTTTTAAATTTGACAAGTAATTTATAATATAAAAATAGATAATTTATTTATTATTTATGGGAGAGACTTCCCATATTTTTTATCTTTACTTTATATTATATGTTTTGAAACATTATTTGTAAATTTTGCTTAGTAATTTTATTTATTTAACATAATTTAGTTCTTGTGTTGATAGAAACTTCATATTCATTTTTTTCCTTAATATTTTTTAAATTCTGTTGGGCGAAGTCTCCCCAATGTGCTATTTATTTTTGATTTTAATTTTGTGATATTTTTTTAATTTATAAATAAAATACATGCAGCAAATTAAAAATTCCCTCAACAAATAAATTAAATAATTTATCTTTTTTATTGTTTTCTATTTGTCAATTTTAAAGCAATTTATCATTATATTATATTTTTTATTTTAAACAAACGCATTTGTATTTTCATAATCAATATTAAACAAAATTTATTTACAACGTAAATTTTTGTCTTATTATTTTAATCCGCCTTTAAAGTTAAACAAACAGCTGCCTTCATATTTAATTTGATTTTGATAGCAATACAATATTTTATCAAATATTTTTTTATCGGGTTCAATAAAGCTTAAGTCTATGCAAAATAAATTTATTCCCATTTCTTCTAATTTTTTTCTTTTGTGAAATAAACAAACTGTTTCTTGAGCAATAAGATAATAAAGATTATCTATTTGTTTTAAAACAGTTCTTCTTTTTAAATCATCGTAAATAATAATATTTTTTTCAACTTCGGGCTTAATTTTTGATATAAATAAAGGCACATGAGTAAAGAGGTATATCATTCCGTTTTGTGAAGCGCAGTCGCGAATATTTAATACATCATCTTCAAGTGAATAAGCAAAATATTTGCATCCTAGCAAGTTGTATGCAACCTGTGAAATTTTATTAAGACACCACAGCATATAATCACATCTTTTTCTTTTTACACTTCTGCCTAAATAAATATGGGATAAATTAGAACACATTAAGCCATATTCTTTTTCTAAGCATAGAAAATTAACTATATTTTGCCAATAGATAATTTCATTTTCGGAAATATAAGGTGGAGGTTCAATATATATTGCTCTGTTAAATTTTTTATATATTTCAATATCATTTATAAGTCTTTGAATTTCTATTTTGTTAAAAGCGCAAATTATACCTCCAATACTTTCTTTATCAATTAAATATAGCCAATTATAGTTATTAATTTTTACAAAAAGCCTTCTGTCTCTATTGGCATCATATTCTAAACCATTTTCATATTTTTTTATAATCTTAAAAGAATTTGGATATTTTTCTTTATATAAAATAGGCTTTATAGAAAATTTTTGTTTTTTTTGTTCTTTTAATTTTGTTCCTATAAGATATACAAAATCTCCATTTGAAAGTTTTTGAGAAGCATCTAAAGTTATTATTTTTGTTTGGGTATCAATTTTTCTTACTTCTTTTACACAGCAAATAATGCCTTCATATCCATTTTGTGGTTGAATTCTAATTATATCGTTTGTTGTTATATCTTCTTTTGTTGATAATGTAAAACTATTTTGATCTGCTTTTTCAATTTTCCCTATATATATTCCCGTTCCTTGCGGATTTTTTCTTTCTATTAATTCTTTGGGTTGTTCTCCCTCAAGAAAAAAAGTTGTTTTATTCCTGCCCAAGTCTTTTAGCAAAATTTCTTTTGCCTCTTCTGTTTTATGCGGCTGATTAATAGCTAATTTATATGCAGATACAACTGTATAAACATAATGAGGGCTTTTCATTCTACCTTCTATTTTTAAACTCGTAACCCCTGCTTTGGCAAACCTTTGCAAATAATCTATTGTACATAAATCTCTTGGGGAAAAAAAATATCCTTTGTTATTTTTTGATGTAAAAAATTTTCTTCTGCAAACCTGAGTACATCTGCCGCGATTACCACTGGCACCTCCAAAAAAGCTTGAGGCAAGGCACATTCCAGAAACAGAATAGCATAAAGCACCATGACAAAATATTTCTATTTCCAGCACGTTTTGAGAACATAATTTTTCTATTTCAAAAAGCGACAATTCACGTGCCACCACAACCCTCCTAAATCCTAAATCTTTGCAAATTTTTAATCCTAAAGAATTATGAACACTCATTTGCGTACTTGCATGCATTTTAAGCTTGGGAAAATATGAACGCACAATTTCTGCAATACCAATATCCTGCAAGATTACGGCATCTACACCTATTTGTTCTATTTGAAACAAAAAATCTATTGCCCTTTTCAGCTCAAATTGTTTTATAAGGGTGTTAAATGTCACATATATTTTTGTTTTTCTTTCATGAGCATAAGGTACTAAATATGATAATGTTTTTGCAGTAAAATTTTTTGCCCGCATTCTTGCATTAAACTCTGTTAGTCCTAAATAAACAGCATCTGCGCCTGCATCTATTGCAGCATTAAAACAATCTATTGTTCCTGCTGGAGCTAATAATTCCATAAGAAAATTAAAAAGTTTAAACTAATGGCAATAAATTAATTAAAAAAATATATTCTTTTGTAAAAAAATGTTTTTTTATTGTATTTTAAATCAAAGCAATACCAAATTACTAATAAAAATTATATAGGTTTTAATAATTTTTAAGACAGTCTTTTTTAATTTTTATGAATATTGCAATTGATGCTCGTTGTTTACATGGAGTCAAAAGCGGGATATACAGATATACTTATATAATACTTGATGAACTTCAGAAAATTGATAAAAATAACAACTACTTTCTTTTTGCAAAAAATAAAACAAATTTCAAAATTAATAATCCTAATTGGAAAGAAATAATTAAAGGAAAATTCATATTAGGTGTTCTTTGGACTCATACTGTTTTACCTTGGCTAATCTTTTTGTATGACATTGATGTATTTTGGTCCCCTCATTATATTTGTCCTTTGTTTAAAAGAAAAAAAACCAAATTTATCACAACGATTCACGATTTGACATTTTTTAAATATCCTTCAACAATGAATTCCCTTTATAAAATGGTTGTATCGTTTTTAATAAATTTTTCTATAAAATATTCGTCTTTTTTATGTGTTGTATCAAATAAAATTAAGCAAGAGCTTATTGAAAAATATCCTTACTTATCTTTAAAAAAGATATCAATAGTTTATAATAGCAGTCCCAACTGGAAAATACCAGATAATTATTCTTTTAATTTAAGACAGAATTTTTTGTTCTTTCCAGCCAATTTAGAACCACGAAAAAATTTAATAAATTTGCTTAAGGCTTTGGCAATTTTAAAGAAAAAAGGTCATATTATAAAATTACATATTTCTAGTCCTGCTATGTGGAAATCTAAAAATATTTTTCAATTTATTAACCAAGAAAATTTAACAAATCAGATAATATTTTGTGGTTTTTTATCTGAGAATGAATTAATACAAAAATATCTTACCTGTAAAGCAGTTGTTTATCCTTCTATTTACGAAGGTTTTGGTATCCCAGTTTTAGAAGGATTAAAAATGGATTGTATAGTATTAACTTCAAAAAATACAGCAATGGAAGAAATCGCAGGAAAATATGCCATATATTTTGACCCAAAAGATCCAGTAGATATTGCCGAAAAAGTGCTTGATACTATAAATGGCAAATACGATAATATAAGAATCCAAGATAATAAACAACAATGGTTAGAAAAATATTCTAGTGAAAAATCCGCTAAAATAATGCTTGATTTATTCATAGAATAAGTTTATAGAATAAGATTAGTTATATAAAATTTACTCAGAAATTAAATAAAAAATGAGTCAACCTTTAGTATCTATAATTATTCTTAACTGGAATGGCCACGAAATTATAAAAGAATGTCTTGATTCTATACGAAAATTAAATTACCCTAATTTTGAAACAATTGTTATAGACAATGGTTCTACAGATGGTTCACAAAAGTATCTTGAATCATTTAATGAGATAATATTAATAAAAAATAACAAAAACCTAGGCTATGCCGGTGGAAATAATGTTGGTTTTAAAATAGCTAAAGGTAAATATGTTGCTGTTATTAATAATGATGTAATAGTTGATCCTTCTTGGTTACAGCTAATTGTTAACTATTTAGAACAAGATGAAAATATTGCAGCCGCAGGTGGATGTCTTAAGCGTTTTTATGAAAGTTCAAAATTAGATTGTTTATTCTGCTATATCGGTTATGATTTAATGATGAGAGAATGTACCAATAAAAAAATTTATGAGAAAATTAAAGCAATTAATAAACCTGTTAAAGTTATAAGCTTAAGTGGAGCAGCAATAGTTTTAAGAAAAAATATTTTAGATAAACTTAATGGTTTCGACGAGACATTATTCTCTTATCATGAAGAAGCAGACTTATGCATGAGAATATTTTTAGCAGGTTATAAATGCATTTTTGTACCAGATGCTATTGCTTTCCATAAACGCAGTTTAAGCTTTTCTAAAATAAAAGAAACTGCATTTTATTATCAAACAAGAAATAGATTTTTATTTATATACAAATATTCACCATTATCATTGTTTATATTAAGGATTCCTCTTTTAATATTAAGAGAAATAAGAATAATAAGAGTTGCTATTTTTAAAACAAAATTGTTTAATTATTATCTAAAAGCAGTAACAGATGCTCTTAAACTTTTTCCTGCAATTTCACAACAAAGAAAAATTAATATGAGAAATTTAAAATTAAAAAAAAATCTTTATAAGAAATTATTAAAAAAGAAGTATTTAATAATCAATGAATAAGTTAATCTTAATGACAAACAAATAAATATTTTTTAATTTATATTATGACCAATAATTCAAAAAATCTTTCTTTTCCTCTTATAGACGACTACGTAAATATTTTTAAAAAATATGGAGATCCGGGTGAAAAATATCTTCGCGATATTTATCCAAGAATATGTATAACAAAAAAACTTGTTCTTAAAGACAATAAAAATTTAAATACCTTAAATTTGCTTGACATTGGTGCTCATTGGTTGCATAACAGTGTTTTATATGCAATTGATGGCATTTCGGTTACTGCTGCTGATTTAGTAGAAACATATAATGATTCAAACTATTTTATGATAAAAAATATTTCCCGTGAATTTAATATTAATCTTATTTCGTATAATAATTTAAGTAATCCTATAGAATTAAAAAACTTACCAAATGATTCTTTTGATATTATTCTTTTTACAGAAATTTTGGAGCATATAACATTTAATCCAGTAAAAATGTGGGAAATTTTATATGGATTATTAAAAGTCGGCGGGAAAATTGTTATTACAACACCTAATCATCACTATCTTCCAAATTTGTTAAAATATTTTTCTCATATTTTTTGTGGTTATAGTGCTGGGATAACAATGGAGGAAATTATTTTATTAAAAACATACGGGCATCATTGGAAATTATATACAATAAAAGATATAAAAAAATATTTTGAGCTTCTTTCCAACGATTTTTATGTAAAATATTTTTGTTATTATACATATCATCCTTTAGTTTCTTATTCACCTTTGCGTTTGATAAAAAAAATAGTAGAAAATATCTATCCTCCTTGTAAAGAAGCCATCTATGTTGAAATAAGTATCAAAGAAAAAAAGAATGGTATTATTGCTAAGCCGGGGTGGTGGCTTTAATAATTTCAACTAATTTTTTTGTAACATTTTCTATGCAATAATTTTTTTCAACAGCCTCTCTATTCCAATTTATAATATCATATAACTTTTCTTCTTTAAATTTAATTAAATATTTTATGCGTTCATAAAAGTCTTGCGCGTTTTCTGCAAATTCAATTTTTAGTTCATATAATCCTTCTGCCCCAAGTCTTGTTGAAATTATTGGCCTTCCAAAAGCTGCAACTTCTATAAGTTTTGTTCTAACTCCTCCTTGAATTCTTATTGGATTTATAAATATTGCTATTTTCTTATAAAATTCTTGTAAGTCAAACACTTCATCCATCAAGATAATATTTTCGTTATGATATTTTTCTTTAATATTTTTTGGTAACCCTCTACCTGCTAAAACCAATTTAATTTCTGGTTCTTTTGTATTAATGAAAGGAAAAATTTCATTAAGAATAAAATTTAAAGCATCCATATTTGGCGGATGAAAATAATTACCAATAAAACCTATATTTTTTTCTTTGGGAAGTGGAAGTAAGGGGTATTCTTCTGTAGGTATTCCATAAGATATAATTGTTGTTTTAATATTAGGCCAATGTTTTAAAATATATTCTCTTTCCTCTTGAGAAATGCATATAAAATTACTTATTCTTTTTATCATTTTTTTATATAAAGATAAAGCAGCAAAATAACAGTAAAGATTATAAATTTTTTTTAACAAATTTTTGCGTTTTTTAAATCTTTCTTTATATACATTTATTATTAAATCATCTTCTATGTAAATAAACTTCTTTATTTTTTTTAGAGATTTTAATCTCATTAAAGATAATGCCCTAGGAAAAGCTACAATAACACAATCAAATTGGTTTGAATTTAAAATTTTCAAAATTTTCTTTTTATCTATTAATGGGCTTAAATTAAAACCAAAAGGAAAAATAATTTTACTTAAAAAACAACGTTCGGTATTAACATATATAAAATTTTTAAAAGAAGGAGGAGAATTATTTAGTGCTGCAATTTCTTTACATTCATCACATGCAATAACATATAAATCTGCATATTTTTGAATTTCGTTTGCAAAATACCAAAGTCTTTTTGAACCGCCTGTATGAGTATTGGGGAATAATAAAAAAGAAGAAATAAAAAGAATTTTTGGTTTTTCCATAAGTGATAATTAAAAATAATAAGTTTCTCTTTTATAACTAAATGAAAAATAATCTAGTTATTATCTTTTAAAAATTAACAAATAAATAATAAGCATATTAAATTTAAAATTTTAAATCGCTTTTAAATAATACCATCTTTATAAAAAAATTAGGCTCTTCGCATTTTTAGGTTAAAAAAGTCTTCTAAAAAATAATAAAATATTTGTTTTTTGTTGGGAGGAGTTTCCCCTCGCTGTGTCCCGCTAATGCGTCTCTCTTTAGCGGAATACCACCCCACTGCAAGGGAGCTCGCGTTATATTGCATTATTTTAGTTTAATTAAATATGTCCAACGAGCTGTTCCATTAAGGAAAGCACTTCTTGGGCGGAAATATTATTAAGACAATGGTAATCTTTATATCTGCATAATCTTTTAAAACATGGTGAGCAGTTTGTTTTGACCTGAGCTATTTTTACCTTATTGCCAAGCGGCCTTGTCCAAAGAGGAGATGTAGAACCAAATATACCAACTACAGGTGTTCCCGTATATCCTGCAACATGCATGAGACCAGAATCATTTGAGACTACGATTTTGGCGTGAGAGATAATTTGTGCAGCCTGTATAAGAGATGTTTTCCCAACTAAATTAATAATTGGGCCTTCACAAGACGATTCTATTTCTTCTGCTATATCACAATCTAATTCATCACCGAGTAAAACTATTTCTTTTCCATTTAGCAGATTAGCAAGCTCAACAAAACCTTTCCATTGTTTGGCAGGACCATATTTTGCACCCGGACAAAAAACAATAGAACCAACGTAATTTTCGTGTTTTGGTAATTTTATTCCCTGCCAATATTCTGGGGGAACAAAATCGGTTTCAAGAACAATTGAATATTCATAAACCAGGTGGTTTGTTCTTTTCCTAAGAGAAGCAGGAAGCGGTTGTGTTAATAATAAAGTGCGAAAATCACATGAAATTCCTCTTCTTTTTTTTATTCCGCAAAGAAAAGAAAAAAAAACCGAAGAAAAAGATGGCGGTAAAATATAGACTGCGTCAAATTTTTTTTCTTTAATTATTTTTAAAGTCATCTTATATTCACTAAAATTATTTCTTTTAAATGGTATTACGGGAACATCATAAAGTGCAGAGCAAATATCAACCAACGCAGGGTTAATAAGCAAAAAAAGATTTGTATGTTGCATACTAATCTTTCTGTGAATAACAGAAAGAGCAATCATACAGTCGCCCAGCCAATTTGGCATTATAATTAATTCATTGACCATAAAATATTAATAAAAACTATGTAAAGTTTTTGAATGTAAAAATATTATAGATATTTGCAATATATATTATGGAATAAAAAGATAAAATGGCAATAATAAATATTGTTTTTTTTAAAATTTTAAAAATTTTATTTGTTTTATAGATGCTTTTTACATAATTTCAAAATATAAGCAAATGTTACCTATAAGTATAAAAGAAGGAGGATATTAATGTTTAAACCAAATAAAGCTTTATTATTTTTTGCTTTTATTTTTCTATTTTTTTATTCTTTATCTTTTGCCCAAAGCCAAAAGCATAAAAATGATGAAGACATTAACCCCACCTTAACTATTATAGGTACAAGAGGGCTGATATATACTCATTCGGGTGAAACCGTTGGTGCAAACAGGCTGTCTATTTCTCTATTTGGAAGCTGGTATAAACAGGAAACGGGTTATGATGCATCTATTGAAAACCAAGGCACACCAAATACCGGTGCACAAATAATTGTAGGTACAGGTGCTTTTTCTTATGGAATAAATCCGTATTTTGATGTTTTTGCCCTAGGAAGTGGCTTTGGCACTATGAATTATACAAAAAGTCCGGGTTCTGGTGTTGGTTCTGTTCAGGCAGGAGTGATGGGTGCATTGCCTCTTCCTCAAACATCTCCAATTAGGCTAGGTGCCCAAATTTCTGTTATTGGAGGGACGTCCTATAATCAATTAGACTCAAATAAAGCCGATGGATATAACTATTTTGAAACAAGGAATGGTTATGATTTTTTGGGAAAATTTATTGAATCTGTTGTTATGGGAACAGAGGCTTTATCTTTTAAGATACATTTAAATGAAGGTGTTGTATATTCTTTACAAAACAATAAACATTTGCTGCTTTTGGCATGTGGATTACAGGGGAATGTCCATGAATTTGTAGTATTGGGATTAGAGGCGAATTCGCGTACCTTTCTTAGCAATATTGCTTTTAGAACAGATCCCTTATGGTTAACTCCTTCAATAATTTTTAGGACCCCTTTTTATATGAATTTTCTTTTAGGTGCAGATATTTCTTTGAGCTCACAAAGAGAATCTGGTGCTCTTAGGTCACTAGAAAAATACAGAATCTTTTGGGGAATAGACTTTACAATAGATGTTTTGGCTGGCAAAAAGAAGGCAGAAAGGCTTGCTAAAGAGGAAGCAGAAAGAAAGTCTGCTTTAGAAAAACAAGAGCAGGCTAAAAAAGAGGCTCATTTAAAGGCTATTGCCGATAGCCTTGCACGTAAGGCCAAAGAAGATTCTATAGCCTTTGCTTTGGCAAAAGAAGCAGAAAAAAGACGTGCCGATTCACTTGCAGAAAAAGCGCGGCGAGATTCTATTGCTTTAGAAGAAACAAAACAAAAATTAAAAGAAGAAATGTCAAAACGTTCTGATATGGAAAAACAATTATTGTCAACAGGTCTTCTTATTCTTGATGCTGTTTATTTTGAATCTGGAAAAACAGAAATTTCTATTAATTCCCGTCCATATCTAAATATTATAGGAAAAATGCTACTTAAATATCCTAAGCTTATGTTAGAAATTGGCGGACATACAGATAATTTAGGACGATATGAAACTAACATTAGATTAAGTTATGCCAGAGCAGAGGCAGTAAGACAATATTTGATATCTGTTGCGCCAGAACTTGCAACTCGTCTTACAGCAAAAGGTTATGGACCAGATATACCAAAAGCAGATAACAGAACAGCAGAAGGAAGAAAAATTAACCGAAGAGTAGAATTACAGGTATTAAATAAAGAAGTATTAAAAGAATATAATCCATAAAATAAATATTTATAATATTTTAATATTTTTCTAAAGGTTTCTATCTTTGTTTTATAAAGATAGAAACCTTTTACATTTTTTAATAAAAATTTAAAGTCAATTAAATGTTATTTATCTTTAATTAATTCAATAAGGATATTTAAAGACAACATAGGTTGTAGTATTTTAAAAAAAATATTTTTATAATTTAATCAATTTAGTGTAGATTGACTATTAATGATTAAATATATAGGCATTAAATAATAAATGTTTGGATTTGAATAAAAAGATAGGAATGGTGTTGAAAGAAGAAGTAACAGCAAAAAGAGAAAGATTATTAGATAAAGAAAGATAAATAATTATTTATCTTTCTTTTTAAAAATTACAATAACATTTGAAAGTAATAATGCAAGGTAAGATGCTATAGGAAATAATCTTGACAAAAAAGGATTTTTAATTTTTATTGCACCCCTAGGACACATTTCATGACAGCAAAAACATCTAATACAATTATTATAATTATAAACTGGTGGTTTAACTCTACCAGCTTTTGTCCAACCAATTGCCTTAGGATTAACAGGACAGGCATTAATGCAAGTACCACAACGATTACAAATAGAACTATCTATCACAGGGCGTTGTACAAAAGCATTACGTATTGATTTTATAAAAATATTTTTTGGAATTTTTATTACAGGCTCCCTACGAACCTTAAAATGAGGGCAAATCAAGTCTTCTAATTTGTCACCAACACATTCAATTTGCTCAAAATTAGCCGTACCCAAACCTTCTTCTTCACCCGCACTAATTGTAGGAACATAAGAGGGATCAAGATTGATTAACCTGCAGGCAATTGTATCTAATGCAACCGGATCCTCCGAAATGAGTATGGTATTTAATTTTTTTGGATTACCATTTTGTGGTCCATTACCTTCCATAGCCATTATAGCATCCATTATGTAAAGTTTTGGCTTAATATATGAGGTTATTTCTGCCAAAAGCATAGAAAATTCTTTGATATCCGGCGCCTGTGCATGATACTGTCCTTTATAAACACCAGGAACACATCCATATTGATTCTTTATTGCACCTGTAATTGTTGTGAGCCCATGAGTTTTTAATTTAGGCAAACTCACAATACCATCTGCTTCTAATACTCCTTTTGCCAGCACAAATTTTTTATGATATTTGCTATTTGAATGAGTAACAGAAATTCCATTATCAAAATCTGCAACTTCTGCACCATATTTTTCTGCTATTTCGGTAAAACCCGCTTTTTTCATAGCATTTTTACATTTTCCCCATTCACAATAAAGAGCCGGAGAATCTCCATAAAAAATTTTACATTCCGCTTCTTTTAAACATATACATGTTGCTTCAAATATAGAAGGATGAGTCATTATGCATTTTTCTGGCAAAGACGCAACCAAAACATTAGGCTTTATCAGGATTTTTTTATTTTGCAAAAAAAATTTTCTTATTCCACCTAAAAGTTCTATTCCTTTCATAATAGAATCTGTTACTTCTTTAAGATTATAAGAGTAGCATTTAATAATTGCAACCATTGACTTTTTTTTATTTGTTTCCATATTTTTCCCCTAAAATGTTTTATAACTCTCGCATTGCAATAATACTTATTGCAGAAGATACTTCTTGAGAAGGATATTTAGAAGAAAGACTTTTACGAATTGATAATAGTTTTTCAGATGTTTCTGTAAAATATTTTTCATCATATATAAATTTTGTTATCTCTGTAGCAATTTTTTCTGAATTGGCATTATTTTGAATACATTCGGGCACTATCTTTTCGCCGGCAATTATATTGGGAAGGCCAATATATGGTATTTTAATCATTCTTTTGAAAAAATTATATGTAATCCACGAAGTCTTATATGCAATAACCATTGGCACACCCATTAATGCTGTTTGTAATGTTGCTGTTCCAGATGTAACAATTGCACAATCCGAATTATTTAAAATATCAAAAAGAGGCTTGTCACATATTTCTAGAGAATCTGAAAATGTTTTTAAATATTTTTCTGCATTCTTTATAAAAATATCATCTGGCAATCCTTTAAATTTTGATATAGTTACAAAAACATTTTTTATTTGTTTTTTAATAATAATTGCTGAATCTATCATAATACAAAGTAAATTTTCTATTTCCTGTTTTCTGCTTCCCGGAACCAGTGCAAGATTAATTTTATCTTTATTTTTTATTCCTATTTTTTTTTCTGTTTTAATTCCTTCTCTTTCAAGCTGTTCTACAAGAGGATGTCCAACAAATTCTACACACGAGGAATATCTATCAAAATATTTTTTTTCAAAAGGCAAAATAGTTGCAATATATGAAGCATATTTACCCAAAATTTCTGCTCTCTTTTTTTTCCATGCCCATACCTGTGGAACAATATACCAGACAACAGGAATTTTTAATTTATAAGCCTCTTTCATAAGAGGAATATTTAATCCGGGATAGTCTATGCAAACAAGAGCTAGTGGTTTTTTTGATTTAAGCTGTTTTTTAAGAAAATACTTAGCCTTTAAAAAAAAAGGCAGATGTTTTAATACTTCGCCTATTCCCATTACATTAAAAGAATCAAAAGGCATTAATGCTTTTAGTCCCTTAGACTGCATACAATAGCCACCAATACCAAAAAATTCTACTTCGGGCAGCATAGTTTTAAGTCTGGCAATTACCCACGAAGCATGTTCATCACCAGAAGGGTCACCGGCAATAAACATTATTGATTTTTTGTTTTCCTTCATATCTCTTTAAGCTTTATTAAGGCAATAATGAATATTTAAAAAATATCTTCTGGAAAGTTTTTCTTTTTCATTAAAGATAAATATTTCTTTATTTCTGGCAAAAATGATCTGTCTATTGCCAGAATCGCTTTATTAGTTGTAACAAATACTATATTTTTTAAACCTATCGTAGCAACTGGCATATAGGACTCGTTATATATA
>Ga0123519_10005591_pt1 | contig 19982 bp, 16 predicted proteins | sample YelNatPaOPRAMG02_FD_87396 | JGI IMG/M metagenome (GOLD analysis project Ga0123519, IMG submission 87396) | Hot spring microbial communities from Yellowstone National Park - Yellowstone National Park OP-RAMG-02 (version 2) | ecosystem: Environmental > Aquatic > Thermal springs > Hot (42-90C) ...
CCTGCACCTGGTCGGCGGCGTCTTGCATCGCCTGCGCGCCTTCGCGGAAGGCTTGCGCCACCACGCCGTATCCGGCGAGTTCCTTGCCGTGGCGCTTGACCAGCACCTGCGCGTTCAGCGCTTTGCGGTCGATTTCGCGCAGGCGCTTTTTCAGCGCGCCTTGAAAGGCAAAGGTGGCGTCGGCCACGGCGATGAAGTCGCGCCGCAGCGCGTCGAGCGATTGCGCGTCCAGGCCGGCTCCGCGCGGCGGTTGCGCCGCAGTCGGCAGGCCAGCGGCAGGAGACGAACGCAGGGCATCAGCGGGTTGGTTCATGGTTCAGATCTTGCGTTGCACCCGGGCGAGCGCGGCGCCGTCGAGGATGAGCACCACCTCGCCGTTGCCGGAAATCGTCGCTCCCTGGTAGAGGGTGTCTTGGGTGGAGATGTCCAGCGGCTTGACCACCGAGTCTTCGGTGCCCATCGCCTCGGACACCACCAGCAGCCCTTGGGCGATGAGAATGCCTTCGCTGGGCTCTTTTTGCAGGTCGATGGCGCGACCTTGCAGCAGGCTGCCCAAGTCGATGTAGGGCACGACGCGGTCGCCGTCGACCTGCACCATCAGCCGCCCGGAGATCGAGTGCACGTGCGCCGGGTCGATGGCCAGCAGGTTTTCGATCGCCGCCACCGGCAGGGCATAGGTTTCGCGCCGCAGGCGGAAGTACAGCACCGGCAGCACCGCCATGGTCAGCGGCAGTTCCAGTGTGAGCGTGCTGCCCTTGCCCGGCGCGGTGTCGATGTCGATGCGCCCACGCAGTGACAGCACGGTCGAGCGCACCACGTCCATGCCGACACCACGCCCGGAGAGTTCGCTGACTTCTTCCTTGGTGGAAAAGCCGGGCAGGAAAATGAGTTCGAGCATTTCGCGCTCGGACAGCCGCGCGGCTTCCTGCGCGCCGATGACGCCTTTGGCGATGGCGGTTTGCAGGATTTTTTGCGCGTTCATGCCGCGGCCGTCGTCGCTCACCTGGATTTGCACCTTGTCGCCCAGATGGCGCGCGGCCACGCGCAGCACGGCCTCTTCCGGCTTGCCCGCCTGCTGGCGCGCGACGGGCTCCTCGATGCCATGGTCCAGGGCGTTGCGCACCAGGTGGATCAGCGGCCCGGACAGTGCGTCGACCACGGTTTTGTCGATTTCGACGTCTTCGCCTTCGAGCTCCAGCCGGACTTTCTTGCCCAGGCTGCGCGAGGCGTCGCGCACCACCCGCGGCAGCGTCTGGAACAGCCGTTTGCACGGCTGCATGCGCAGCCGCATCACGGTGTTTTGCAGGTCGTTGACCGCCAGATCGGTTTCGCGCGCCAGACGGGTCAGTGCCTCGTCTTCATGCTCCATGCGCGCCACCGCGGCCGACAGCCGGTTGCGCAGCAGCACGAGTTCGCCGACCTGGTTCATCGCCTGGTCCAGACGGTTGGAATCGACGCGGATGGTCGATTCTTCTGCCGGCACGCCGCCGCTGGCTCGGCCGAGGGCGGCGGTATCCGCCTTGGGCGCTACTGCGGCCGCGGGCGCCGCGGCGGGGGGCGGGTCGATGGCCGGGTCGGAATGGGCGGCGGGGGTATGCAGCCCGGGGGCGCCGCCGGGGCCGTGGAGCTGGTCGAGCACGCGCTCGAATTCGTCTTGCGTGATGTCGCCGGACGTTGCCGGGGCGGGGGGCACGGTGCCCGGGGCCTTGCCGGGGCCGTACAGCGTATCGAGTACCTGCTCGAACTCTTCCTGCGTGATGTCGTCGCCGTCGGCGGCGGGGCGGCGCTCGGCGTACAGCCCGGTGCCGCCATCGGCGCGCGGCTGCTGCGAAATCCACAGCCCTTGCGCTGCGGCCGCGGGCCGGGCTGCAGGTGTCGGCGCCGCCGCGGCCGGCGCTGGCGCTGCCGGGGCCGAGGCGGCGGACGTGCCGGGCAACGGCGGCGGCGTTTCACCACGGGCGTAGGCTTGGATCACCGCGCCGAGATCGGCCGGGCCTGGAGCTGGGTTCTCGCCCTTGGCCATGTCGTCGAGCATCGCGGCAATGATGTCGGTGGCGCGCAAAATGGTGTCGATCATCGGCGCCGTGGCGCGCAGCGTGCCCGCGCGCATTTTGTCGAACAGGTCTTCGAGGTGGTGGCACCAGTCGACCATGTTCTGCGCTTCGAGAAACCCGGCGCCGCCTTTGAGGGTGTGAAACGCGCGGAAGATGGCGCCGAGCACTTCCGGGTCGCCGGGGGTGGATTCCAGCCGCAGCAACTGGTCTTGCGCCTGGCCGAGCAGCTCGCGCGATTCGGCGAGAAATTCCTGCAGGATGTCGTTGTCCATGATCGCGGGACGGGAGGTCAGATGCCGAGATCGCGCAGCAAGGCGTCGACCTCGTCTTGGTCGAAGGTCGGGCCGGCGTAGGCAGGTATGCCGCCGGCCGGGACAATGGCGTCGGCCACGGTGGCGGTGTCGGCCGTGCCCTCGGCCCAATGCGGTGTGAGCTGCGCGACGGCGTCGCGGATGCGCTGCTCCACCGCCTGCAGCAAGTGCATGGTTTTTTTCAACCTCTGGCCGGCCAGATCCTGCCCCTGCTGGCTGGAAAGGATGATCTGGAACTGTTGCTCGATGCGGTCCAGCCGCGCGTCGATGAAGCCGCCGCGGGTGGCGCGGATGGCGGCGACTTCGCTCAAACCGATTTCGGCGGCTTCGAGCGTGGCCATCGCCTGCGTTTCGGTCAGCCGCAGGGCTTCTTCGAGCGGGTGGCTGGCCTCGGGCAGATCGCTGGAGGCGGCCATGATGCGACGCACGCCTTCGTGTAGCAGGGCGTCGGCTTCGGTCAGGCGGTGCAGCGCGGCGGCGGCCGGGTCGGCTGCGGCAGGAGCGGCGCGTTCACCCCAGCCCTGGGCGTCGTCCGCGGGCGCTTCGCCGGCGATCGGCGTGGCGGTGGGCAGGTCGTCGCGGCTCATCTGACTCCTCCTGCCGATGCGTTGAGCCGCGCCATGATGGCGTCGAGCTTTTCCTTCAGCGTCTGCGCGGTGAACGGCTTGACGATGTAGCCGTTGACCCCGGCTTGCGCTGCGGCAATGATGTTTTCTTTTTTCGCTTCTGCCGTGACCATCAGCACCGGCAGGCTGCGGATGGCTGGGTTGTCGCTGGAGCGGATGAGTTTGAGCAGGTCGATGCCCTGCATCACCGGCATGTTCCAGTCGGTGACGACGAAGTCGATGCCCCCGGCCTGCAGTTTGCGCCAGGCTTCTTCCCCGTTTTCCGCCTCGTCGATGGTGCCGGTGACGTAGCCGGTCTGCTGCAGCAGACCGCGCACGATGCGCCGCATGGTGGGAAAGTCGTCAACAACCAAAAATTTCAAGGTGTGCCTCGTGATGGTTCGATCTGCCCGTCGAAACCGCTGCAGCGCCGCAACACAGGATCGACCCGTGTCGGGCGGCCCGGCGTTGGGGCGCATCTGAATAACGGCACGCGATTTGTAAACTTGAATCGCCGCGCGCAAAGCGACGGCAGAAGCTGCTCAGAGCAGGCCGCGCTTGTCCCAGGTCAAGAGGTTTTTACTTTTTGCTTGCCCCTGACTGGGTGACATCAATAGGATGTGCGCCCATGTATGAGAATTTGAATATGTCTGCGGGCGCATCCGGGCAGTCCGCAGAGCAGGCGGCGTTGCGCGCGTTGTTGCGCGGCATCCAGCCTGAGTTGCACCAGGTGGTTCAAGCGTTCACCTCCCAGTTCTACGACGAATTGCTGCGTCAGCCGCGGTTTGCCCGGGTGCTGAATCTGCTGTCGGCCGAGGAGTTCGCCCGGCTGCGCAAAAGCCAGGAGCGGCATTTGCGCAGTCTGTTTGCCGAGCGCTGCGATGCGGCGCAGCACATTGCCCGGCACGTCGGGCGGGTGCACGCGCTCATCGGCATCGAGGCGTCGTGGCTGGTGGAGGCTTACGGGCTGTATTTCCGCCTGCTGATCGCGCATTTCGCGCAATGGGTCGACCCGACGGAGCGCGCTGCCTTGCTCACCTATTTCGTCACCCGCATGCAGGAAGAGCTGCAGTGGCAGATCGAGGGGCACGAAGACATCGGTGCGCAGCTCGACGCCGCGCTGGCGCGTATCGACGCGGCGATTTTGACTTCGCACACTCTGAGCGATTTGTTGCGCGCGGTGCTCGCGGCGCTGGAAAACGTCGAGGGCGTGGTGGCGGGTACGCTGGGCCGGCCCGACGCCGATGGCATGCTGCAGTTCGAGCAGGCGTTTGGCGCGCGGTTCAAATCGTTGTATCTGGATCGCATCGGCTCGCCCGGCGTCGCCCCGGTGATGGTGCGCGGCGACACGGTGCAAGGGCTGGGTGCGTCCGGGCGGGCGTGGCGCAGCCGCACGGTGCAGTACACCGCGTCGTACAGCACCGACGCGGCGATCCTGCCCTGGCGCGAACTGGCGCAGGAGATCGGCATTCGCAGCGCGGTGTCGATTCCTATCCTCGACGCCAGCGGCCAGCCGATTTTGCTCATGGATCTGTTCAGCGGCTATCCCGGTTTTTTCACCAACTCGGCGCGCAAGGTGTTCATCGAACATCTGCAAAAAGTGCTCGGACTGGCGTTCGGCCGCTACGGCAGCGCGCTGTCGGACGTCGTGCCCTACGCCCGGCGGCAGGTGTATGTCGAATTGCTCGACCACGGCGGACTGCAAATGCTCTACCAGCCGGTGGTCTGCCTGCACAGCGGCAAGCCGGTGAAGGCCGAGGCGCTGGCGCGGCTGCGGCGGCGCGACGGCGCAGTGATGTCCCCGGCGGAGTTTTTGCCGACCTTCGGCGCGCAGGAGATGTTGCGGCTGTTCAGCCTGGGGTTGGAGCAGGCGATCCAGGCGCGGCAGCGCTGGGCGGCGCAGGGGGTGGAGCTGGACGTGTCGGTCAACCTGCCGCCGATGGCGCTGAGCGACGCACGCTACGTCGAACAGGTCGAACGCGTGCTGCAGCGCCACGCGTTCGAGCCGCGCCGCCTCACCCTCGAATTGCTCGAAACCGGCGATCTGGACGTGTCCGAGCGGCGCGACATGCTGCTGGCGCGGCTGCGCGCCACCGGCGTGCGGCTGGCCGAGGACGATCTCGGCTCGGGTTACAGCTCGCTGCTGCGCCTGGACAGCTTCGCTTTCGACGAGGTGAAGATCGACCAGGGGCTGCTCGGCGGCGTCGGCAAGGCGCCGCACCGCGCGCTGGACTTCATCCACCACCTCACCCGCCTGGCGCACGACTTGGGCAGCGAAGTCGTGGTCGAAGGTCTGGAGTCCGCAGGGTTGCTCGAAGCCGCGGTGATTTTGCAGGCTGACGCCGGCCAGGGCTACGGCATCGCCCGGCCGATGCCAGCGGCCGACGTGCCTGGCTGGGTGCGCCGTTTTGCGCTGGACATCGACCGTGACCATCCGCGCACCGCGCTGGGGGCGTATGCCGCGCATTTGCTGTGGGAAAACCGGCTCGATACCATGACGCGGTGGCCCGACGCGATGCTGCTGGCCACGCGCGCGGCCAGCGGGCTGTATCACTACATCGAGTTCCAGGGCTTGGAGGGCAGCGCGTTGCACCAGACTTATCTGCGGCTGCTCGACGCATTGCAAACCGGGGTCGACGGCGCCGAGTTCCGCAGCGCACAGGCCGAGATCCGGCGGCAGCTCGACCAGCTCGTGCAGGCCGAGCTCGGCAGCCGCAGCGGCTAAGGGCGGAGGGCGGCGCTGCGGGCAAAACGATTTTTTTGCCAAAAAAGTCACGTTTGCCCTAAAGTTCGCGTCGAGCGTGCCGTTGACAGCGGCAACGACGAATGAGTGCAGCCATGAACCCGATCCAACAAGCCGCCTTGTCCAGCGCGACGGCCGCCAGCAGCGGAGCCGCAGCAGCCCTGCGTCGTGCCCCGGCGGCAGCCGCAGCTGCCGTTGGAACATCCGGCAGTATGGCGTCTGCGGCAGCTGCGGCGGAGCAGGTGTCGATTTCTGCCGCCGGGCAGATGCTCACCACAGCCAGCGCGCAAAACGCGGCGGCCAGCGATGCACGCATCGCCCAATTGCAGGCTGCCATCCAGTCGGGCAGTTATACCGTCGATCCGCAGCGCATCGCCCGCGGGCTGTTGCAGGATAGCCAGTCGCTGCTGGCGGCGTCGCGGCCTGCGGCCAAGACCGGTAGCGCACGCTGAAAACCGCCGATGTCCACGCCACTGTCTGCTCTGCTCGACGAGCAACTGCGCAAACTGCAGGCGCTGCAGCGCCTGCTGGCTGCCGAGCACGATTGTCTGCTGCACGCCGCGGCCGACCGGCTTGCCGCGCTGGCGGCGGAAAAAACCGCGTCGTTCGCCGAGCTCGACGCCATCGAGCAGCGGCGTCAGGCCGCGTTCGCGCAGGATACGCAGGCGGCGCAGTCGCCGCTGTGGCTGCAGGTGCAGGAACTGGCGCGGCAAGTGGCTGCGGCCAACCAGCGTAACGGTGCGATGATCCAGGCGCTGCTGCGCCACGTCGAAGGCGGTTTGCACATCCTGCGCGGCACGGCCGAGGCGGACACGCTGTACGGCGCGCAAGGCCAGCGCATCGGCAGCGCGTCGCGGCGGCTGGTCAGCGCCTGAGCGCGGCGAGCCTCTTGAGCCCGTTGCGCCGGCCAGACACGACTCGGGCATGCTGATCCTGACCCGCCGTCCTGGTGAAGTCATCCGCATCGGCGATGCCATTCGCGTGGTCGTGTTGCAGTCGGCCCCCGGCAAGGTGCGGTTGGGCATCGAAGGCCCGGCGGATTTGCGCATCCTGCGCGAAGAACTGTATTTGCAGATCCGCCAGGACAACCAGGCAGCGGTGGCGCCGCAGCAGCTTTCATTGACGCAATGGATTTCCAACTCCAGCGAGGACGGCACGGCGTGAACCGCGATTTGCACTCCTGCGCGGCGCAGGCTGCGGCCGATACCGTGACGCTATGGCCGACGCGGTTTGGCGCGCTGCCGCTGGCCGCGCGACAAATCTGGCGGGCGGCGGCGCCGCTGCCGGGGTTCGAGACCCTGCAGCGGTTCGCCCTGATCGGCGTGCGCACCGAGCGGCCGTTCGTCTGGCTGCAGTCGCTCGACGACGCGCAGATCAGCTTTTTGCTCGTCGGCGCCGCGCATTTCGGCCTGGACTATCCCCAGCTGCCGGCGCAGGCCGTGCCGCTGGTGATGGTGTTGCTGCCGCAACGTCCGGGACAAGACCTGCGCGCGCACCGGCAGGCGCCGCTGTTGTTCGACGTGCAGTCCGGGGAATTCGCCCAGCACATCGTCGAGGCCGATGGCGCGCAGGGCAGCGGCGTGTTCGCGCCGCAAAGCCAGCAGCAGGAATTGGCGGTGCTGGCGCCGCGGCTGCTGCAGCTCGAACCGGCTCGGGGCGAACAGCCTGCGCAGCCGCGCGCGTGACCGGCCGCGGCGACAGCGGGCCGTTGGCCGTCAGCGCTTGGCTTCGCGTAGCAGTTCGCGGTCGCGGCGCTGCACATAAGCCTGCAGCCGCTGTTCGAACCCCGGCGCCATGTTGAGAAACTGGATGCCGACCTGTCGCATCGGCTGACGCGCGCGGGTGTCGCGCAGCGTGCCGACGTAGCGCACTTCGGCTTCGACCGCCAGTTCGATGTCTTCGAGGCTGAAGCGCACCAACGGCACGTACTCGCCGCTGGTCAGCGCGTAATCCAGCGCCGACGGCACCAGCAGCCGCATGCCATTGACGCTGATGTCGTGGCATTGACCGTACAGCGGTTTGGCGCCGCGGCGTTGCAATTCGACCGTGCCGATGTCCCCAGGCGCGACGGTGACACGGAAAAAATTGCGCCGCTGCAGGTAGTAGAACTGCTCGGGGTAGGCGATGCGCAGCGCACCGTAACCCTCGTAATCGATGCGTTCGATCAGCCTGGACTGGAAGCCGACGAACACCCCTTCGTAGCGGCCGATGCTGAAAAACGGCGCGCCGTGGGCCAGCCGCAGATTGCCCGCTGCCGGAACGAGCTCGTCGATGATCAGCCAATGCTTGGCGCGGTTGGCCGCGAGCAGCGCCGAGGTGAATTCCTCGGCGCGGTCGTGTGGCAGCACGGCCAGCGGCTCGTGTCGCTCGATGAGCTTGTGCAGCACGTGGTCGGCTTTTTGCTCGGAGTTGACCTGGTACTCCTCGCGGAAGAGTTTGGCGCTGACGTCTTTCATGGCGCGGCGTCACAGACCGATCTGCTCCACCCAGGCGAGCGCGGCCAGGTGGATGGAACTGACCCGCCAACCGGGGATGCCCAGCGTCGAGGACAGGAAATCCAGGTTGTCGAAGTCGCGCTGCTCGACCGCGCGGGTGATTTGCAGATAACTGCCGAACAGACCGCGGTCTTCGAGCAGCGCCATGACCACGGTTTCGGGCAGGGTGATTTCCTTGATCGCCTGCGCCATGGGCACGCCGAGCATGGCGTCGAGCAGCGAAAAAATGCCGACGATGAAGGCGTTGTCGGCGTCTTCTGCCGACAGTGTGTCCTTGGCCAGCAACTCCATCATGCGGCCGCGGGTGATCGCGGTGCGCGCGATCGCCGGTGACGAAGCGCTTCCCGGCACCGTGGCCAGCAACAGCGCCAGCCAGCGGAACAGCTTTTTGTAGCCCAGGATCGCCGCGGCGTGGCGGAACGAGGTGACTTCGGACATCAGCCCGAACCCCGAAGAGTTGATGTAGCGCAGCAGCTTGAACGACAGCGCCGGGTCGCGTTTGAGCACGAGTTCGATGTCGTCGAGCTCGGCCTGGCGCATCACCAGGTTCATCAATTGCAGGACGTTGACGTACGCCGGGTTGACGACTTTGGCGCTGACGGTTTGTGGGCGGGCGAAGTAATAGCCTTGAAAGGCGTGGAAACCGGCGTCGAAATAGGTTTTGAACTGCTCGGGGGTCTCGACTTTTTCCGCCACCAGCTTGAGGTTGCGGTGGGTTTCGGCCTTGCGCTGCAGCGCCACGGCGACGTTGGACGAAATCGCCTGCACGTCGGTTTTGATGTAGCTGAGGTACGGCAGCCAGGCGGCGTAGATCGACGCCGCGGCGAACGGCCCCGACGCCAGCGCGAACCCGCGTTCGCGCAGCGGTTTGAGCCACGTGGCGACTTCGGCGATGCGCCCGGCGTCGTCGCCGTAGATACGCGGCACTTCGAGCACGAGGCGCTCGGGAAACACGATGTCCAGGTGCTCGGCCTGCAAGTCGTCGATCACGCAGTTGATGAACGCAAGTTTTTCGCCGAACAGGTTTTCCGAGCCGATGTTCGACAGCGCGTTGAACAACAGCATGCTGTCGGTCTGCGCGCTGTGCTGCGCCGGGGCGTGCTCGGCGGTGGCGGTTTCCCGCGCGAACAGCTCGTAGCCGATGATTTGCTGCTTGCGGTCGACGATGGGCTGGCGCGCGATGTGCACCCGCGCGCTGTCGGCAGCAGCGCTGCGACCGGCGGCGGAGACGGTGGAGTCTGAAAGAGTCATGGAAGCGACGAAAACACCGGGAATCTGGCTGCGATGCTATCAGCCGCCGTGCGGTGCCATCGCAACCGGCGTGCCGAGGGCGGCGGCCATCAGCGCAGCCAGGCGTGCAGCCAGCTGTCCAGATGGTCTTCGAGCATCCACTCGGCCAGCACTTTGGCGCGCAGCGCATCGCCTTGCGCGCGCAGCGCGGCGCGGTCGGCGGTGAGCTCGCGCAACGCGCGCAGCCAGTCGCGGTAGCGGTTGGCCACGCGGGTGACGGGAAAATCTCCCTGGTACGGCGTGATGTCGGTGCACAGCACGGGATAGCCGAGCACGCCGTATTCGAGCAGGCGCAAATGACTCTTGGCTTCGTTGAAGGCGTTGAATTCCAGCGGCGCCACGGCCAAATCGAGGTCGAGGCTGGCGAGCTTGGCCGGGTATTGATCCAGCGGCACGCCGGGGTGAAACTCCTTGACCAACGGTTTGAGCGGTTCGGGGCACAGACCGAAAAACACCCAGTCGAATTCGGCGGCGGTGTCGCGCACCACGTCGATGATGACGTCCAGGTCGCCGCTGTGGCCGACGCCGCCGGCCCAGCCCACACGCGGCTTGACACGGTCGGCGCGCGCCGGTTCGAGCCGTGCCCAGCGCGCGGCTTCGAGGTAGTTGGGCTGCACCACGACCTCGTCGGTGAAATGCGCATACGCCTGCGCCAGCGGTTCGGTGGCCACGACCAGGCGATGGCACAGCCCGGCGGCTTTGCGAAAGCGTTTGGCAATGTCTTTGTGGATGCTGGCCTTGTGCACGCTCTTGAGCGGCAGGTTGGTGATGAGGTCGTCGATTTCGAACACCCGAAACGCCCGGCTGAACTTGGCGTGGCGCTCCAGCGCCTCGATCTGCGGCCATTCCATCTGCCGCTGCACCACCAGGGTGTCGGCGTCGATGCGCTGCATTTCCGCCGGCTCGAACAAGCGCATGGTCTCCCAGCCCTGCGTGCGCCCGGCACGGTTGAGCGCGCGCAGCGGGGCGATGATGCGGTATTCGCCGCAGCCCTCGCGGTCGGCGGGGTGCACCAGCACCCGCGGGCGCGGCCGCCAGTCGGGCGCCCAACTGACGCAGGGCTGGTCGTCGAGCAAAAAGTCGGTGCTCGCCAGGCTCAAGTGACGGTTGTACGCCGGGTCGCACGCCAGTTGCGGCAGCCATTTGGCGTACATCGCGTCTTTTTCCGCGGCAAAACGCTTGAGCTTGGCCGCGTCGGGCTGGGTTTCGGTGCCAGCCTTCTGGCTCGCCGAGCCTTCATGCATCAGCAGAGCGAACGGGGTGAACACGATGCGGTAGCCGGCTTCGCGCACCTTCAGGCACAGGTCGATGTCGTTGTACGACACTTTGAACGCGGTTTCATCGAGCCCGCCGACTTGCTCGAACACACTTTTGCGGATCAGCAGGCAGGCGCCGGTGACGGCAGACAGGTTTTGCGTCAATTGCGCGCGACCGAAGTAGCCGCGGTCTTCGGGCGGGTGACCGATGAACGGATGCTCGGCCGGGCCGCGCAGGCCGAGAATGACCCCGGCGTGCTGGATTTTGCCGTCGGGGTAGAGCAGTTTGGCACCGACGATGCCCACGTCCGGGCGCAGCGCGTGGCCCATCATGTCGTCGAGCCAGTCGTCGTGCAGCGCGGCGGTGTCGTTGTTCAGCAGCAGCAGATAGTCGCCGCGCGCGGCGCGCGCCGCAGCGTTGTTCATCGCCGAAAAGTTGAACGGCCCAGGCTGGCGCAGCACGCGCAGCCGGCCGCCGAGCTGGGCTTCGTTGCCTTCGATCGCCGCCAGGTAGTTGCGCGCCTGCGTGGTCTGGCTGTCGTTGTCGATCAGCAGGATTTCATAAGCCGGGTAGCGGGTTTTTTCGATCAGCGATTCGATGCAGCGCTGCAGCAGCGGCAACTGGTCGCGCGTGGGAATGAGGATCGATACCAGCGGCTTGGCCTCCGGCAGCGGCCAGCGCACGCGAAACGACGGCGGGAACGGCCCGGGCTGCACCTGCGCGGCCACGCCCAGGCGGTCGAAATGCCGCTGCAGCGCCTCCTGCCCGGCCTGCAAAATCGCCGGCACTGGCTTTTGCGTGTGCCCCGAGCCGACCAAGCGGTGGTACAGCACTTCGGGCACGTGGCCAATGGCCGCCTCGCCCGCACCGCTGCGCTGCAGGTGCTCGCAGGCGCGCAGCAGCAGGTCGTAATCCTCGGCGCCTTCGGCCTGCGGGTCGAAACCGCCGAGCGCGGCGAACAGTTCGCGCCGGATGAGCAGCAGCCCGCCGACATACGGCAGGCTGCGCAGATAGTCGAGGTTGAAGTCGGGTTTGCAGTGCGGGTTGGTGTGCTGGCCGTCGGCGGTGAGCTGGTCTTCGTCGGTGTAGACGATTTGCCACTGCGGGTGCGCCTGCAGCGCGTGGGCGACGCGGAACAGCGCATCGGGCGCAAGCTGGTCGCCGGCGTCGATCAGCCCGACCCAGTCGGCGCCGCTGGACAGCAGCGCGGCGTTGGCCCGCGCGATCAAATCGGCTCCGCCCGCAGTCAGATGGTGCGGCGCGCAGCCCAGCCATTGCGTTTGCAGGCTTTGTGCCGTCGCCGCCGTGCTGATGTGCGGGTGCGCGCAAACGCCCAGGGCGAACGACGGCAGCACGCTGCCTTGGGCGCGCCACTGCGCCAGGGTTTGCTCGGCCCAGTCGCGTTCGCCGGGCAGCCAGCGTACTTCGGGCAGCCAGGGCAGAGCCGGACGGGGCGGGGCGGCCAGTACCGTGCCCGCGGTGTCGCGGATGTCCAAGCCGGCACGCTCGGCGCTGAGGGTGAAGGCGCGCTCGACGGCGTGCGCCAGCGTGCCGTCGGTCTGGGCGGCCTCGTCGTCGAAGTCGGTTGCAGTCAGATTGAGCGCCAGCAGCGGGTCCAGCGCCTGGGGTCGGCACCAGAACATCGAGCCGGCGAAATAACCGTGCCGCGTCAAGTCCACGCCGATGCCCATGCGCTGCGCGAGCTGGGTCAGGCGGGACACGTTGGCGTCGCCGAGCAGGCTGAGCCAGAAGCCGCGCGGGCCGACCAGGCCCAGCCGCGGCTGTCGTGCAAAGGCGTCCACAGTCGCTTGTGCGCTGCTGGCGAGTTCGGCCAGCAGCTCGCGCCGCCAGCGGTCGCCGTCGCGGTGCTGCAGAAAGGGGATGTGGATCTGCGTGACTTCGCGCAGATGCGGCGATTTTTTGCCGTGGACGAACAGTAACTGCCCGTACTGCCGCGCACGCGCCAGCCGCAGCAGCGCCAGCCGCGGGGCGATGTCGCGCCCACGGTTGGGGTGAAGCAGAACCACCGCGCCGGGAACGTCGCGCACGATGTCCGCCGCCACGGCGTCGCGCCCCGCAGTGAGCGACACATAAACGTCCAGCGGCGTGGGCAGTTGCCGCAGCCAGACGGCAAACTCCGGCCACAGTTCCGGGTAGAACAGGTGCAGCAGCACGGCCGTTCCAGTGCCCAGCGGCGCGCCGGCGTGAAGGATACGCGGCTGCTGGCCGTCGCCGGCGACGGATGCCGTCTGGCCTGTGGCTTTGCCGGCCTGCGGTGCTTGCGGCCGGGCGCGGTAGAACACTTGCAGGCTGATGAATTGCTGATAGTCGTCGGCGCTGAGGTTTTTCACCACCAGACGGTCGGTTTCCAGATTGGCCGGGAACGCCGTCGGTCGCGGCGCGTGCAGAAAGCGGCTGTCGGGTCCGTAAGACACCGCCTCGACCGCATACCCGGTTTGTTCGAGCATGCGCTGGCCTTCGTCGCGGGTGAAAAAGCGCAGATGGGTGATGTCCAGGATGCCCGAGGGTTCATACGTCCAGCGGCCGTTGGCCAGCTCGTTGAGCAGCCACAGGTTGCGCGCATTGGGCAGGCTGACCAGCACCTGCGCGTCGGGCGTCAGCCAGCGGCGCAGCCTGTCCAGCGTGCGCCAAGGGTTGGGCGTATGTTCGAGCACGTCGGCGAGCACCAGGGTGTCGATGCTGCCCGGCTGCAGCCCGTGCGCGGCCAGGTCGACGTCCTGCACCAGACCGGTGATGACACGGTGGTAATGCGCCTGCGCCAATGCGGCCATGTGCGCGTTGCCCTCGATGCCCCAGAGTTCCACTGCAGCAAAGCGCTGCTTCAGCCCGGCGCCCATTGCCCCGGCCGCGCAGCCGACATCTAGCACACGCCGCGGCGGCTGCCGCAGCAGCGTGAGCAGGTCGCTGCGCGGGTTGTGGTGGTAGGCGCCGAGTTCTGTCGGTTCGGTCGAGTCGAGGGTTTCCCAGAGATGCTGCCGGGCCGCGGGCATGGTGTCAGATGTATTGGAACAGGCTCAACCCCTGCACCTGCGTGAACGCCTTTTCCGCCGCCTGCAGCGCGGTCAGGCTTTGCTGGTACTGGGTGATGACCTGCGGGTAGTTGATGTTGGTGAGCTGCGACTGCTGCGTTTGCAGTTGCAGCGTCAGGCTGGCATTTTGCGCTTGCACCGCCTGCACCTGCTGCAGCCGGCTGCCGATGGCGGCCTGGGTGGAGAGCAACGTGGTTTGGCTTTGATCCAGGCTGGCCAAGGCGTTGCTGATGGTTTGCGCGCGCTGGGCGTTGGCTCCAGGCGCCTGCGCCGTGGCGGCGAAGGCCTGCGCGAGTTGCTCAAACGTCTGGAACAGGCTTTGCGGTGGCGCCGCGGCGACGGTGAAGCGGTCTCCCGCGGCCGGGGTGCCGACGATGGGCACGGTCATCGCCGGATTGCCCCCCGGCGGCAGGCCGATACTCATGCCCGGGGTGAAGCTGCCGCTGCCGACCACCGCTGCCGAGGAGAACACGCCGCCGCTGCCGCTGGTGACGGTGTACGTCATCCCGCTGCCGCTGCCGCTGAAACTGATCTGGTACTGCGTACCGTCGACTTGCAGGATTTGCTGCGCCTGCGCCATGGCGTTGACCGTGCCGGGGCCGGCGGTGGCGTTGCCCGTGTTGCCGCCGCTGGCGCTGACGCTGAACGTGCCATTGCCGGCGCGGCTATTCATGAAAATGGCGTTGCCGGGGTCGCCGATGGCAGTGTTCAGGCTGGGGCCGAGAGCGAGCTGGTTTTGCCCGCCGTCGCCGGCGTAGCTGACGCTGCCGTCGGCTTGCAGGGAGAACGGCTGCGTGGCGCTTTGGCTGCCGGCAAAAATGTAGTTACCCTGGCCGTCCTGCGTGTTGGCGTACTGCACCAGTTGCTGCAAATAGCCTTGCATCGCGCTGGCGGCGTTTTGCAAGTCGTTGGCGTTGACCGTGCCGTTGTTCATTTGCACCGCCAGTTGTCGCACCTGATCGAGCAGCGTGCCGACGCTTTGCAGCGTCGAGCTCTCGATTTGCAGCGCGTTTTGCGCGTTCTGGCCGTTTTGCGCGTAATCGGCCAGGCGGTTGATCTGGCCGCTGAGGGTGACGTTTTGCGCCGCGGCCACCGGCGCATCCGACGGGTTGACCAGGCTGCTGCCGGTGGCGAGCTGCTGGCTGAGGGTGTTGAGGGTGTTCTGCTGGTTGAGGATGCCGCTCAAGCTGGCGGCGTAGAACTGTGGCGTGCTGATGCGCATGGCCCGCTCCTTTTTACTGCACGGCTTGCAGCAGCGAGGTGAACAGGCTGTTGCCCACCTGGATCGCCTTGGCCGCGGCCTGATACGCCTGCTGGTATTGCAGCAGACGGGTGGCTTCTTCGTCCAGATTCACCCCGGACACCGACTGCTGCGCCGCCACGGCTTGTGCGGCCACGGCACCGGCGGCGCTGGCGGCGCTTTGTGCCTGGTTGCCCTGCGTCGCCACCTGGGCGACGAGTCGGGTATAGACGTCTTCGAGCGAGGCGGTGCCGCCGCTGAGCGTTTTGGCGGTTTGCAGCGCTGCCATCGCCTGCGCGTTGCCGCCATTGCCGCCGCCTGCGGCGCTCAGGGTGAAAGCGTCTCCCGATGCGGCGACGCTGCCGGCGAGGGTGACGTTCCAGTAGCCGCCAGGCGGGTTGGTATAAGGAATGGAGATGACTTGGCCGCTGCTGCCCAGGGTGACGCTGCCGCTGGCCAACACGGTCGTTCCCGAACTGATTTGAAACCCCACTGCGGCGCCGCTGCTGCCGCCGCTGGTCAGGGTGATCTGCAGCGAAGGCGGTGGGCTGCTGGCACCGAGGCTGATGCCGCCGAGCACCAGGCTGCCGGCACCGCTGCTGGTGCTGTATTGCCCTGCGGACAGGGTGAGGTTGCCCAAATTGGTGTTGACCAGGCTGCCCGACTGCATCTGCCCGGCGCTGGACACATACGGCGCGGCCGCGGCGATTTGCGCCGGGTTGGTGAGCAGGCTTTGGAAATCGAGCGCAGCGTAGCGCGTGGGCTCGACCAGAAAGCTGTTGCCTGCCTGCGCGCCGCTGACCTGGAGCTGCACGCCGTCGAAACTCAGCGTGGTCACCGCCCCCGAGGTGCTGGCCGTCAGTGCCGCGGGCTGCCCGGTGGAGAGGTTGACGGCGCTCCAATTGCTACCGTCGTAGCGCAGGGTGTAGTCGGCGGTGGTCAGCGCAGCGGCGTTGGTCACGCTGCCGCTGATGACGGCGCTGCCGGTGTTGGCCGAATTGGCCAGCACCTGCAGCGGCCCGGCCTGAAACATCGCAGCGCCGAACTGGCCGTTGAGGTCCAGCCCCTGCGCCTGCTGCGCATTGACCTGCGCGGCCAACCCGATGGCCATTTGGCCGAGCGCGTTTTGCGCCGGCTGCAGCACTTGGCTGCGGAACTGCAGCAGCCCGCCGAGGGTGCCGCCCTGCAAACCCGCAGACAACACCGCGCCGTTGGCGGCGTAGGCGACTTCGGTCTGCGTCGGGTCGTAGGCATTGGGCACGGCCTGCAAATCGAAGGACTGGCTGCCGGCGACGAGCACCTGGCCGTTGCCGGTGAACACGCTGACCTGGTTGCCCGCCTGCGGCAGCACGCTCACGCCCACCAGCGCCGACAGCTGGGTGACGAGCTGGTCGCGCTGGTCGAGCAGGGTGTTGGGCGTGCTGCCGCTGCCCGACAGGTTGTTGATTTGTACGTTGAGCTGCGCGATCTGCTGCGTCAGGGTGTTGATGCTGGCCACACTCTGGCCGATCTGCTGGTTCACCCCATTGCTGGCCTGTTGCAACTGCTGCGCCGTGCTCTGGAGGGTCTGCGCCAGGCTTTGCGCCTGGCTGATGAGGTTTTGCCGCGAGGGGATGTCCGCCGGGTTGGCCGCCACCTGCGCCACGCCGCTGGCGAAAAACTGCTGGATCGACGTGCTCAGGCCGTTGCTGCTGCCCGCCAGCAGGTTGACGATGCCTTGCAACTGAGTATTGAGCGCGCTGGCGCCGCTGGCGGTGGCCGTGGTGCTCCACACTTGTTGCGTCAGGTAGCCGTTGTACGCGCGGCTGACGGCGTCGATCTGCGTGCCGTTGCCCAGGTACTGGCCGCCGTACAGGCTCGGGGTGAGCGCCGACTGCACCACGCTTTCGGTGCTGTAGCCGGGGGTGTTGACGTTGGCGATGTTGTTGCCGGTGACTTGCAGCGCGGCTTGCGCAGCTTGCAAGCCGGTGAGCGCGCTGCTGACCAGACCGCTGATGCCCGACATGTCATCCCTTTCCGAGAACCTGCCGCGCGCTGCCGCGGTACCCCCTGGCCGCGCCGCCGGCCGGGCCGTAGGTCGGCTCGGGAGTTTGTTGGCGCGATTGGGCGATGGCCTGCTGCAGCGCCGCGCTCCACACCGACAGGGTGTGCTGCAACGCCATGGTTTCGTCGCGCAGCGCGCTGACTTCGGCGACCAGCTCGGGGCTGCGCTGCAAGGAGGGGTCGCCGGCCTGGCGGCGTGCGGTGTAGGCGTCGAGCGCGTCGATCAGCGGCTGCCAGATCGGGGTGATGGGCGGCGCGCCTTCGCTGCCGCTGTTGACCAGCGCATGCCGCTGCTGCCGCAGCACTTCGGTGAGCGCGGCGACGAGTTGGCTCTCGTCAGCCGGAATCTGGGCGGGGTTCATGGCGTGGCGTGGTCAGCAGGAGAGGTCTGGGTGCATAACGTCACCGCGACGGAAAACTTGAATCGACGCCCAGTTCGGCCAAGACCTGCCGCATACGCGGGCTGTGGGCGACGGCGATGAGCTTGGCGGCGTAATCGGGGTCGGTGGCGTAGCCGCTGCGCTGCAGCGCGCTGGCGAACGCCGACACGTCGTTGCCCTGGCCGCGCGCGCCGTCGTAGCGCGGGCCGGACAGCAGCGCAGCGTAGTTTTGCACACTTTGCGCCGCCGACTGGTAAGCGCGGAACGCCGCCGCCCCCAGGCTGGCGACGCCGTTGCGCACTTCCTGCGTGACCGCCTGCACGCTGTGGCCGCCCCAGCTCGCACCGGTCTTGACGCCGAACAGATTGTTTCCCGGCGTGTGCCGCCCCCAGCCGGTTTCGAGCGCAGCCTGCGCCAGAATCGCCACCGGGGTGACGCCGAGCTGTTTGGCTGCGGCCTGCACGCTGGGCAGGATGCCGGCGATGAATTGCCGCGCTTGCGCCAGCGTGCCGCCGGCATCGTCCGCCGCCGCCGCAGGGGAGGGCGCCGCCGCGGAGGTCTGTGCCGGCGCCGGGCCGGCGGGAGTGGACACGGCATGGCTGCGGTACGCCGCCAACGATTGCGCCGCGGCGCCCGGGGTGGTGGACGCAGCAGACGCCGCCGGCGCGGCCTGGCCGTAGCGGCTGGACAGCTCGCGGGCGATGAAGCGCGCCAGCCCAATGCCTTGCCCCTGGCTGATGCTGGAGGCGAGTTGCTGGTTGAAAAGCGATTTGAACATCGGCCCGGAGGTGTCTCCCAGCAGGTCGGGGCCGAGCTGGGTGGCATCCATCGCGCCGAGCATTTGTTGCAGCAACAGCGCCTCGAACTGTTGCGCCACGGCGCGGATCGCCTGCGGGCTGCGCGGATCGGCCTGGGCTGCGGCCTTGAGCTGCGCCAGACCCTGGAACGACAGGCTGTTGGCGGCGACCGCACCCGCGGGCGGAGCGGGCGGGGGCAGCGGTGCAGCGGCGGCGTCCACGGCGCGATCCGTCAAATCACGTCGAGCTGCGCATGCAGCGCGCCGGCGGCTTTCATCGCCTGCAAAATGGCGATCAAGTCGCTCGGCGCGGCGCCCACGGCGTTGAGCGCGCGCACCACGGCTTCGAGTGTCACCCCGGGGTTGAACATCAGCAGCTTGGCTTGATCTTGCTTGGCCTTGGCCGTGGTTTGCGGCACGACTGCGGTTTGCCCCGCGCCCAGCGGGTTGGGCTGGCTGACTTCATACTGCGTGCTGATGGTCACCGACAGATTGCCGTGCGCCACGGCGCAGGCGCCGATGGTCACGTTCTGCCCGAGCACCACGGTGCCGCTGCGCGCGTCGATCACCACTTTGGCCGGCGGCGACTGCGGTGTCACCTCTAGCGCTTCCACCTGGCCGAGAAACGCCGTGCGCGCCCCGGCCGTCGGCGGCGCCTGCACCTGCACCACGCCGGCGTTGAGCGCCGTGGCCGTGCCGGCGCCGAACTGCTGGTTGATGCTGTCGGCGATGCGGCTGGCGGTGCCGAAGCTCGGGGTGTTGAGCGCCAGCAGCAGCGGGCCGGGTTGGTCGAAATTGCCGGCCACTGCGCGTTCGACGGTGGCGCCGTTGGCGATCATCCCCGCCGTCAAAAAATTGACTTGGGTGGTGTTGCCGCCGGACGAAGCGCCGAATCCGCTGACCACCACATTGCCTTGTGCCACGGCATAAGTCTGGCCGTCGGCACCTTTGAGCGGGGTCATCAGCAGCGTGCCGCCGGCCAGGCTGGAGGCGTTGCCCACCGCGGACACGGTGACGTTGATTTGCTGCCCCGGCTGGGCGAACGGCGGCAGGTTGGCGGTGACCATGACCGCGGCGACGTCCTTGGGCTGCAGATTGCTTGCCACATTCGGCGGTAGGTTGATGCCCAGCCGTTGGAACATCGACAGCAGCGACTGCGTGGTGTAGGGGACTTGCGTGGCCTGATCGCCGGTGCCCGACAGGCCGACGACCAGGCCGTAGCCGACGAGTTGGTTGACGCGCACGCCTTGCACGCTGGTGAGGTCGCGGATCGCCGCGGCCTGCGCCGGCACGCCCGCCAGGGCGATGGCGGCCAGCGCAGCCAGACCGGCGAGAACGCGGTGCAGGAACGGCAGCAAACGAGTGGACATGATCGCTGCGCAGCTCAGAATGGCCAGAGGGAGAGGAAAAAGCTCGCCAGCCAAGGCATTTTCGCCGCGGCGTAGACGTCGCCGTTGCCGCTGTATTCCACCCGCGCATTGGCGATTTGCGTGCTCAGCACGGTGTTTTGCGGGCTGACGTCGGCGGCGCGCACCACGCCGGCGACGCGGATGTATTCGTGCCCGCCGTTGAGCATGACTTCTTTCTGTCCGGAAATTTCGAGGTTGCCGTTGCTCATCACCCGCGTGACCGTGGCTTCGAGCGTGGTGTTGAAGGTGTTGCTTTGCGCCGTCGAGCCGTTGCCGGCGAATTTGGTCGCGCTCGACGCGCCCATGCTC
>Ga0123519_10005595_pt1 | contig 19979 bp, 14 predicted proteins | sample YelNatPaOPRAMG02_FD_87396 | JGI IMG/M metagenome (GOLD analysis project Ga0123519, IMG submission 87396) | Hot spring microbial communities from Yellowstone National Park - Yellowstone National Park OP-RAMG-02 (version 2) | ecosystem: Environmental > Aquatic > Thermal springs > Hot (42-90C) ...
AATCTTTTTGAAAAAAAATATTTTCTACCCGAAGAAAACAGATGGATAACACTTCAAGTATCAGCTGCAGGAATGAGGCTAATTGATAAAAAGGGTCTTAGCACTGCCCTGAAAGAAGCAAAGGAAAAAGGCTATATTTCAAAATATTAAAAAGGAGGAGACTATGGGAAAGAAATCAAAAGGAAACAGGCAACAGATAATTCTTGAATGCATTGAACATAAAGAAAGCGGACTACCTGGCACTTCAAGGTATATAACAACCAAAAACAAGAAAAATACTCCTGACCGTCTTGAAAGAAGAAAATATAATCCTATTCTTAAAAGACATACAATTCACAGAGAAATAAAATAATTAAATATGGCAAAGAAAGTTGTAGCTTCATTAAAGACCGGCGTCGGTAAAAGCTTTACAAAATGTATCAAAATGGTAAAATCCGAAAAAACCGGTTCATATATATTTAAGGAAGAAGTTGTTCATAACGACCACGTTAAGGATTTTTTTAATAAAAAATAATCCTTTCGTCAAAGACAGAAAAGGCTTTCTTCCGTGCGGAGAGGGCTTTTTTTGTTATTAATATTACCCGGTTATTAAAATGTCATTCTTAGGATTCATCGGAAAGCAGGAAAAAGAGAACCTTAAAAAGGGTCTTGAAAAAACCAGGGAAAACGTTTTTACAAAAATTTCAAGGGCTATCATCGGTAAATCCCATGTTGATGACGAGGTTCTTGATAAACTTGAGGAGATTCTTGTTTCATCAGATGTGGGAGTAGATACCACCATAAAAATTATCAAACGCATTGAAGCACGTGTTGCGAGGGAAAAATATCTAAACACAGCTGAGCTTAACAGAATACTTAAAGAAGAAATTGTTGCTCTCCTTGAAGAACAAAGGGCCGGAAGTATACCCGGTTTTTCATCACCACTGCCAGCAAAACCTTATGTAATACTCGTTGTAGGAGTTAACGGAACAGGTAAAACAACCACAATAGGCAAACTGGCATACAAGTATAAAAAAGCTGGAAAGAAAGTCCTGCTCGGAGCTGCTGATACTTTCAGAGCTGCTGCAATCGACCAGCTTACAGTCTGGGCTCAGCGGGCCGATGTGACCCTGATTAAACAGCAAATGGGCTCCGACCCGGCATCAGTAGCTTTCGATACACTTAAATCTGCAATCTCATCAGATTATGATGTAGTAATTATTGATACCGCCGGAAGACTCCATAACAAAATCAACCTCATGAATGAACTTGCAAAAATCAAAAGAGTGCTTGAAAAACTCATGCCCGATGCCCCTCATGAGGTGTTACTCATTCTTGACGGTTCTACCGGTCAGAATGCATTTGAACAGGCCAGACAATTTACTTCCTTTACAGGTATTACAGCCCTCGCAATAACAAAACTTGACGGTACTGCAAAAGGTGGTGTAGTAATCGGGATTTCCGACCAGATGAAAATCCCGGTTAAATATATCGGCACAGGCGAAAAAATTGATGACCTGCAAATATTTGACCGTTTTGAATTTGTTGATTCCCTTTTTTCCTGATAATTGCCAGCATGAAAGTAACTTTATTGTAATGAGATGAAACCCGAGAAGATAAATGTAGTTACTTTGGGCTGTGCCAAAAATATCGTTGATTCAGAAATACTTCTAAAACAACTTGAATTACAGGGATACATTGTAATGCACGGTTCTATTGAATATCAAACCGATACAGTAATAATAAATACCTGTGGATTCATTAACGATGCAAAAGAGGAAAGCATAAATGCAATATTAAAATTTGCCGAAGCAAAATCTAAAGGTCTGATTAAAAAACTTATAGTTATTGGCTGTCTTTCACAGAAATATATGTCAGAATTACAGAAAGAAATACCCGAAGTTGATTTTTATTCGGGAGTAAACAGCTACAAAAAGGTACTCAGGTATCTCGGACACAATCCTGTAATCAAACATTTAAACGACCGGATCATTACAGGTCAGGGCCATTATGCATATCTTAAAATATCAGAAGGATGTAACCGCTCATGTGCTTTCTGCACCATACCCCTTATCAGAGGCAAACATAACTCAAGGCCTTTGGGCAATATTCTTGATGAAACATCGCTTCTTGCTGCAAAAGGCGTAAAAGAGCTTATTCTTATTGCACAGGACCTTAATTATTATGGATTAGACCTTTACAAAAAAAGAATGCTGCCCCATTTAATTAAAAAAATTATCAGTAAAAATGAATTTGAATGGATCAGACTGCAATATCTTTACCCATCCGGTTTGCCTGAATCATTACTTGAAATAATAAAATCAAACTCCAAGATATGCAAATATATAGATATACCAATACAACATATTTCCAACAAAATATTACGTCTGATGAAACGTAACTATTCAAGATACTTTGTGGAAAATTTACTCTGGCATATCAGGGAAAAAATTCCTGATGTGGCAATAAGGACCACATTAATAGTTGGCCACCCTGGTGAGACAAAGAAAGAATATGAGGAGCTTAAAAAATTTATTATTGATTTTCAGTTCAACCGTCTTGGAGTTTTTAAATATTCACACGAAGACGGGACATACTCTTTTAATAACTACAGGGATGAAGTACCCGGGAAAACAAAAGAGGAAAGAGCAGCAGAACTTATGGAAATCCAGCAAGATATTTCACTGAAGCAGAATTATCTTAAGTTAAATCAAGTAGTAAAGGTTCTGGTTGACGGGGTAGAGGGGGAGTATTTTACCGGCAGAACGGAATTTGACAGTCCGGAAGTAGATCACGAAGTCCTCGTTAAGAAAAAATACAACCTTATCCCGGGAAGTTTTTATAATGTAAGGATAACTGATGCAACAGAATTTGATCTTTATGGTGTGCCGGTAAGTTAAATCGGGTAGATGTTTCTCCGGCTGAAAGTTATTATGATTTCACAACGTCGTTGGTCTCTTTTTTCTTTTTCCTGATTTTTATTCTTATCTCGCTTTTGGCTTTATTAAGGCCGACGCTTACGTAATCTCCCTCCTCAAGAGTATATTTTATCATAACTTCTGCCATCGGATCTTCAAGATATTTCTGGATTGCTCTTTTAAGCGGTCTGGCGCCAAAGTTTGCATCAAAGCCTCTTTCTGCAATGAAATCTTTTGCTGCTTTTGAAATTTTCAATTCATAACCAAGAGCCTTGATTCTGTCGTAAAGTCCTTTCAGTTCAATTTCAATTATTTTATCAATATCCTTTTTAGTAAGAGGATTAAATATTACAACATCATCTATTCTGTTAAGAAATTCAGGTGCAAAAGTTTTCTGAAGGGCTTTCTGAAGAATGCTTTTTGTCTGTTCATCCCTTGAGGCTTTTTTTGCAGCAGTTTCAAACCCTATTCCCCGTCCGAACTCAGAGATTTGTCTGGTTCCAATATTTGAAGTCAAAATAACAATTGTATTTCTGAAATCAACCCTTCTGCCCAGACTGTCAGTCAGCTGACCCTCATCAAGTACCTGTAATAATATATTGAAAACATCGGGATGAGCTTTTTCAATTTCATCAAGAAGTACAACTGAATATGGCTTTCTTCTGATTTTTTCTGTAAGCTGGCCTCCTTCCTCATAACCAACATAACCCGGAGGAGCTCCCACAAGCCGTGAAACAGAAAACTTCTCCATATATTCACTCATACCAATTCTTACGAGATTATCCGTGCTGTCGAAAAGAAATCTGGCCAGTACTTTCGCAAGCTGGGTTTTTCCGACCCCTGTCGGGCCAAGAAAAATAAATGAACCTATTGGTTTATTGGGATCTTTCAGACCTGCTCTGTTACGCTGAATTGCCTTGACAACTTTATCAATTGCCTCATCCTGACCTATAATACTGCCTTTCAGTTCATCGGCCATTTTTAAAAGTCTTGTTCCTTCAGTCTGTGCAATCCGCTGCACCGGAATACCAGTCATCATTGCAACCACTTCTGCAACTTTTTCAGCATCAACTATTTCTCTGTTCTGTGCCAGTTCTTTCTCCCATTTCTTTTTTTCCAGTTCTATCAGATCAAGCAGTTCTTTTTCCTTATCCCTGAAACTGGCTGCTTTTTCAAAGTTCTGATTTTTCACAGCTGCCATTTTTTCCTTTTTGGTATCCTCAAGTTGCTTTTCAAGGGTAAGAATGCGTTCAGGAACAACAATATTGGAAATATGAACCCGCGATCCTGATTCATCAAGAGCATCTATTGCCTTGTCAGGCAGATGACGGTCAGTAATATACCTGTTGGTCAGTTTGACGCAGGCTTCAATTGCTTCATCAGTATAAATTACATTATGATGCTCCTCATACCTTTCTTTAATGTTGTGCAGAATATTTATGGTTTCTTCAATTGTAGTAGGTTCAACCAGAACCTTCTGGAACCTTCTTTCAAGTGCACCGTCCTTTTCGATATGCTCCCTGTATTCATCCAGTGTGGTAGCACCAATGCATTGAATCTCACCTCTTGCCAGAGCAGGTTTAAGCATATTGGCAGCATCGAGTGAACCTGTTGCTCCGCCTGCACCTACAATTGTATGTATCTCATCAATAAAGAGTATGATGTTGTTGTTTTTCGACAACTCATTAAGAATTGCCTTCATCCTTTCTTCAAACTGTCCCCGGTATTTGGTACCGGCTACTATTGAAGCAAGATCAAGTGCCACAACTCTTTTATTAAAAAGAACCCTTGATACGTTCTTTTTGACAATCCTTAATGCCAGCCCCTCAGCTATAGCCGATTTTCCAACACCTGGTTCTCCGATGAGAACCGGATTGTTTTTCTTCCTTCTTGAAAGTATCTGAGCCAGTCTTTCAATTTCCCTGTCTCTTCCGACAATCGGATCAAGACGTCCTTCTTCGGCAGCTTTAGTCAAATCTATCCCGAAATTGTCAAGTACCGGAGTCTCGGAAGATGGTTTTGAGGATGAAGAACCCGAAGCACCTCTTCCTGAAGAGCCAAAACTCATACCCTCATCATCTTCTTCACGCGGGAAATCGGCTTTTGCAGAAGGAGCCTCACTTTCAATATAGCGCCGAACTGAATAGTAATCAACATCCATTTCTGAAAGAAATCTGGTGACAAGTGTACTGTCGTCCTTAAGAATTGCTAAAAGCAAGTGTTCTGAATCAATGGTTGGACTTTTCAGCGAACGAGCCTCAAGATGAACCAGTTTCAGTATTCTCTCCGTACTTTTTAATAAAGGAATTATGGCATTCTCGGAAACCGGGACAGGGTTATCCACTTTAATGCTTCTTTCAATTGAACCTTTAAGTACAAGAAGGTCTACTCCTGAATTTACAAGAATATCCACTGCTACTCCCTCACCATCTCTCAGAATTCCAAGAAACAAATGTTCAGGACTTATGTAATTGTTACCCAGCCTTATTGCTTCTTCTTTACTATAAGTTAGTATATCTTTTACCCGTTGCGAAAACTGCGAATCCATATCCAATTTCATTTTATTTAATTCATAAGGTACAATGATATTTTTGTCATTTTACCAGTCAAATTGTCATAAACAAAAACTATTTTATGCTATTACAAAATTATTTTAAAGTAACCATTATTATCGCAATTATCATGCCCATTTATAAACAATGATTGTTAAAAAATCAACTTATTTAATGCTCAAAGTTAGCTAAATTATAACTATGTTCGTACTTTAATTTTATTTCAGGATTCTTTTTTATAATTTATTAATTAATAAAGTATTGAAGTGGAAAGAATAGTTAAGGTAAATATTGAGGAAGAGATGAAGTCGGCATACATCGATTATTCAATGTCGGTGATAGTGTCGAGAGCATTGCCTGATGTAAGAGATGGATTGAAACCTGTTCACAGAAGAGTTCTTTACGGAATGTGGGAATTAGGGGTATTGTCGAATCGCCCATATAAAAAATCAGCAAGAATAGTAGGGGAGGTGCTTGGTAAATATCATCCCCACGGTGATTCCTCTGTATATGAGGCTATGGTAAGAATGGCACAGGATTGGTCGCTCAGATACCCTCTTATTGATGGACAGGGAAACTTCGGATCAATTGACGGAGATAGTCCGGCAGCAATGAGATATACCGAAGCCAGACTTAAAAAGATAGCCGAAGAGACTCTTGCTGATATTGAAAAAAACACCGTTGATTTTCAGCTTAATTTCGATGACTCACTCCAGGAACCTACTGTACTGCCAACAAAAATTCCCAACCTTTTAATTAACGGAGCTTCAGGTATTGCGGTCGGCATGGCTACAAACATGCCACCCCACAATATTTCTGAAATTGTTGATGCCATTGTGGCATTTATCAATAAACCTGATATTACAACCAGTGAACTTCTTAAATACGTGAAGGGCCCTGATTTCCCTACAGGAGGAATAATTTACGGAGAACAGGGTATAAAAGATGCGTACGAAACAGGCAGAGGCCGAATCGTTGTTAGGGCAAAGACAGAAATAGAGCATACACATTCAGGCAGAGAATGTATTGTTGTTACTGAAATTCCCTATATGGTAAACAAGGCTGAGATGATTAAAAAAATTGCCGACCTGATTAATGACAGGAAAATCGAGGGAATTTCCTATATCAATGATGAATCGGACCGCAACGGAATGAGGATTGTTATTATCCTTAAAAAGGAGGCAACTGCAAACGTAGTGCTTAATAACCTGTTCAAATACACTCAACTCCAGACAACATTTAACGTAAATAATATTGCTCTTGTCAAAGGAAGACCTAGGTTGCTTAATCTCAAGAACCTGATAGAACATTTTGTGAAACACCGGCATGATATAATTATACGACGTACAAAATTTGATCTCGATCAGGCAGAGAAAAGAGCACATATTCTTGAAGGGCTAATCATTGCAAGTGACAACATCGACGAAGTGGTTGCCATAATAAAAAGTTCACCAAATCCCGACGAAGCAAGGGAAAGACTGATGCAGCGATTCAACCTTTCTGAAATACAGGCAAGGGCAATTGTTGACATGAGATTAAGACAATTAACAGGCCTTGAGCAGGATAAACTCCGGTCGGAATATGATGAAGTCGTAAAACTTATTGAATACCTGAAAAATGTTCTTGAAAGTGTTGAACTTCAGATGAAAATAATAAAGGATGAACTGATTGAGCTAAAGGAAAAATATGGAGACAAAAGAAGAACTGAAATAGTTCCTAATGCAGAGGAGTTTAATCCTGAAGATTTTTACGCTGATGAAGAAATGGTAATTACAATTTCCCATATGGGATATATTAAAAGAACCCCGCTTACTGAATTCCGCAGGCAAAACAGGGGAGGAATGGGAGCAAAAGGAAGCACAATAAGAGATGAAGATTTCATTGAGCATCTCTATATTGCAACAATGCATAATACAATGCTCTTCTTTACAAGCAAGGGAAAATGTTACTGGTTAAAAGTATATAATATACCCGAAGGAACCAGGGCATCGAAAGGAAGAGCCATTCAGAACCTTATCAGCATTGAACCAGATGACAGTGTAAGAGCTTTTATAAATGTGAAAACTCTTGATGATGAGAATTATATTCAAAATAATTTTATAGTCCTTTGTACTGCCAGGGGTATTATCAAAAAAACTTCACTCGAAGCCTACTCACGACCAAGAAGTACCGGTCTTAATGCAGTAACAATCAGAGAAGGAGATGAACTTATTGAAGCAAGAATGACAAACGGTAACCATGAAATAATGCTTGCTGTTAAATCTGGCCGTGCAATAAGATTCCCTGAAAAAAGTGTAAGACCAATGGGCAGAACAGCATCAGGTGTAAGAGGAATTAAACTGGCATCGGAAGATGATATTGTAATCGGAATGATTACAATAGAAAATAAGGAAAAAGATGTGCTTGTAGTATCAGAAAAAGGAAATGGAAAACGAACTAATATAGATGATTATAGAGTAACCAACAGGGGAGGAAAAGGCGTAAAGACCATAAATATTACAGATAAGACAGGATACCTCATTGCTTTGAAAGATGTAACGGACAACTATGACCTTATGATTATAACACAATTTGGAAATATCCTTCGAATACCAGTAGCCGGGATAAGGCTCATGGGCAGGGCCACACAGGGAGTAAAACTTATTAATCTCAGAGAAAATGATTCAATAGCATCAGTTGCATGCGTCGAAATAAATGAAGAAAGTGAAGGGGAAACAGAAGAAAATGACGGGGAAAATTTTCCGGAAAACAATGAAAATGGCAAAGAATTTGAAGAATAATAAGTAAAGTTATAAATTTGAAGCAAAAATTTGTACAATTAAAATTTAAACCATGAAAAAATTACTTTCTTTAATCGTTGTGATATCAATTACTTACGGTGCTTTAGCCCAGATGGGGAAAGTAACCAGCGCATTGAGTTATATTGACCAGGGACTACTTGATAAAGCAAAAGAGGCTCTTGATCAGGCTCTGGTTAATGAAAAATCAAAAGACAATCCAAAAACATGGGTTGCAAAAGGCAAACTCGCACAGGCATGTTTTCAGTCGGATAATCCAAAATTTAACTCCTTTTATGCCGACCCTTTGCAGGAGGCACTGGAAGCATACGAAAAAGCTTTGTCACTCGATACTAAGGGGTCCATTGAAAAACAGCTCAAACTGAACAACACCTACGTTTTGCTGGGAAATGATTTTATTGCACAAGGCGTTAAAAGATTTGAAGCCCAGGATTTTGAAGGCGCTTTGAAATCTTTTGAAAGTAACATAAAAGTGGCTGCAAGTGATTTATATATTGGAGTACCAGATACAGGAATTTATTTCAATGCAGGCCTTGCTGCATATAACGGAAAGATGTATGACAGAGCCATAAAACATTTCCAGAAATGTGCTGATATGAAATATGAGGGCGCTATGCCTTATTTTCTTATCTACAGCTGTTACAAGGAGTTGAAAGACCTGGCAAATGCTGAAGCTACACTGAAAAAAGCATTTGAACTTTTCCCAAACAACCAGGATGTCATTCTCAACCTTGTAGATTTTTATATGACAAATGACAAACTCGATGAAGCCTTTGCCTACCTTAATATGGCAAAAAGCAAAAAAGAAAATGATCACACACTCTATTGGGCCGAAGGAGTACTCTATATGAAACAGGAAAAATATGATGAAGCCATAGCAGCTCTCAAAAAATCTGTGGAATTGAAAGATGATGAATACAACACACAATTTAATCTGGGTGTTTGCTATTATAATAAAGCTGTCGCTATGTTTCAGAAAGCCAATGAAATAATGGATGTTCCAACATATAATGCTGCTATAAACGAAGCAAACAATGTGTTTGTTCAGGCTATTCCATATTTTGAAAAAGCTGCCACACTGAAAAAGGATGATCCTGATTCTTTGCGCAATCTGAAGGAACTGTATTTCAGACTTAGAACTATTAACCCTGAATACCAGGGGAAATATGAAGAGGTAATGAAGAAACTGGAGAAAATGTAAAAGAATAATAAAGAAAAATAATAATAAAAAACGCGGTACAATTGCCGCGTTTTTTATTTTAATGACAGGCTAATAGGAGATAAATTTAAAATCATTCAAATTATACGAAAAAAATAGTGAAGGAAGAAAGATGTAGAAAGTTTTGATTGTAAAAATATTCTATTTAACATAATATTAATTATAGGAAATATAAACAAATTCAGCTTCCTAAGTCATTACAGGAACTGAAACACTTGAATCCCATAATACTAATACCATATTATTTCAAATAAATAACCTCTTAATAAAACATTTTTCTGAATTAAAAACATCTTATATTTTTACTGTCACATTTTAAAAAAATAATTATGCCCCTTGTCATTAGCAGGTCAACTTTCAATTTCCTTGCAGAATTAAATATTAATAATAACAGAGACTGGTTCGGGAAAAATCGCCTTTTATATGAAAAGGCTAAAAAGGAATTTGAGGACTTTATTCAGGCTTTCATAAATGAAATGTGTGCGGTTGAGCCTTTTTTTAAGGGACTGGAAGCGTCATCATGTATTTTCAGGATAAACCGTGACATAAGATTTTCTGCTGATAAATCGCCCTATAAAACAAACTTCGGAGCACTTGTAATGAGGGGCGGCAGGAAAAACATACATCGTTTTGCTGGGTATTATATTCATATTGAACCATGTAAAAGCATGATTGCAGGAGGAGCCTATATACCACCTGCCGGCTGGTTATCGGCAATAAGGGAAAGAATTGCTGATGAACCAGAAAAATTTATTTCAATAACCGGAAACAGAAAGTTTAAAAACTATTTCGGAGAAATTGAAAATGATAAACTTAAAAGCGCACCAAGGGGATTTGATCCTAATCATCCGTATATAGAACTTCTGAAATATAAAAGCTACATGGTAGTTAATTATGTTTCTGATAATAAAGTATTAATGCCGGACTTTTTTGATTATGTTGTTGATGTGGCAAAGACGATGAAACCTCTTAACGATTTTCTGAACGAATGCGCTGAATAGCCAAAAAACAGATAGTTTATATATATCAATAAATAACTTTTTCTGATAAACAGGTCAGGATTATTTGTTTATGTTAAAAATTTCATATATTTCGTAACAAATACTTAAACAGAAAATTATGAAAAAGATCATTTTAGGATTAATCATTGTTTTTTTCTCATCTGCCTGTATGAAAGGTCAGAATGTGAAACTTGAAGTAGGAATGAAAGCTCCGAATTTTTCATTTACAGATGCTGACCGGAAAGAATTCACTCTGGATACATGGCCCGGAAAAGTATTGCAGGTCAACTATGTTGATCCCGATGAACAGGATCTTAATGAACCTTTTAACGAAGCTGTCGATAAGGCTGTAGATGTGGATAAAAGGATAAATAAGGAATATTTTAAAGGTTTTGGCATTGTTGACTGCAAGTCAACATGGAAACCCAACAGTCTTATACGCATAATTGCAGGCAATAAGGCTAAAAAATATGATACAACTATATTATTCGATTACGATGGAACACTTCAGAAGTTATGGGGTCTTCCAAAAGACAGCTACAGTGTTGTAATTCTGGACAAGAACAGGATTTGCAGGGCGATATACAAGGGAAAAATTCCTGACAACGAGATTGAAAAAGTAATTCAGTTAATATCGGGCTGACGAAAGAATAGCTGTCACTCTATTTCTTCCGTAACGTCAATTATCTCTGTTCCCAGTTTTGCCTTAAGGCGTTCCAGATCATGCTTTATCCCTGCAACAGTCTGTAAAAGCTGCTTTTCAGGAATTACCGGATCAGGAAGTGTGTTGCTGATATAATTAACAAATTTCCAAACTTCTTTCACTTCATTAATATGAACTTCATATGGATCGTAAAGAGGATTCAGTGAATAAAGAACCAGTTTACCATCTTTTTCAATTTTATTCTCAACAATTTTAAAAACTATTCCGTCATCAAGAGTCAGAATAATGTAGGCTTTACCACTTATAATATTTGTCCAGTCCTGCATATATTCTCCTGTAACCCATGAACCATCAGGTATGGGAAGCATTGAATCACCGGTAAGCTGGAATGTTCTGTATTTCCTGTTCTCTGACAGGAAAGGAAGGCTGAAAACAGGAAGGCCTCCGATATATTCAGGATCGGCATATCCTGTTTTATAACCGGCTTTGGCTTTTTCATTTACCAGTTCAATATTTTCTTTATTGTTACTGTTAACAGTAGTGGCAAGTACCCTGAGGTTGCTTCCTCTTATATAAGCGTCATACCCGCGTTCAAGTTCGCCAAGCTGACTTTCTGAAAGTTTTGAGATATCTACCTTCAGAATAGTGTCAATCGAAATATTGAAATAACTGGAAAAAGATATCAGGGTTTCAATATCTGGTTGCGCAACTCCATTCTCATAGCCGCTCAGTGTCGAACGCTTAAGATTAAGGGCATAGGCCACTTCATCCTGGGTCCTGCCCTTTCTTTTTCTTAAAATTTTTATGTTCCCGGCAAAGTACATATAAAAATTTTGATTATATTATAGGCATAATTTTGATTAAAAATTAATCAAAATTAAAATATTTTTTTGATACAAACAAAAAAATCTTGAAAAAATGAATGGCGGCGGGAATACAGAGAGATTTATTCTTCATCTTGACCTTGATACCTTCTTTGTGTCGGTTGAGAGGCTAAGAAACAACAGGCTTAATGGCAGACCTGTTATCATTGGAAGTCTTTCAGACCGTGGTGTAGTAGCAAGTTGCAGCTATGAGGCAAGGCAGTATGGTGTAAGTTCGGCTATGCCAATGAAACTTGCAAAATGCCTCTGTCCCGATGCAATAATTATCCGTGGCGATATGGAACTCTACAGTAAATACTCACACATAGTAACGGAAATAATTGATGAGAGAGCACCTCTTTACGAAAAGGCTTCAATCGATGAGCATTATGTTGACCTTACCGGCATGGACAGATTTTTTGGCTGCAGCCGATGGGCTCATGAACTCCGCAGACATATAATCAAAGAAACAGGATTACCTGTATCAATGGGACTATCTGTAAACAAAACAGTTTCAAAAATTGCTGCGGGTGAAGCTAAACCAAATGGTGAAATGGAAATTGCAAAAGAGAGAGTTCTCCCCTTTCTTGACCCTCTGTCAATAAAAAAGATACCCATGATAGGCCCCAAAACCTATCAGATATTACGATCGATGGGGATATCAACAATACTGACACTGAGAAATATACCTCCTGAAATGATTGAGAAGCTGATGGGAAAAAACGGAATTGAAATATGGAAAAGAGCCAATGGAATAGACCCGACTCCTGTTATAAGTTATTCAGAACAAAAATCAATAAGTACCGAACATACCTTTGAAAAAGATACTACAGACCTGAAACAAATTAACCAGCTGCTGGTAAGTATGGTTGAGAAAACCGCATACGAACTGCGAAAACATGAGAAACTTGCATCATGTATAACAGTAAAAATAAGATATTCAAATTTTGATACATATACCTTGCAAAAACGGATTCCATATACAGCATTCGATCATATTATTATAAGTGCCGCAAAGGAACTTTTTGAAAAACTTTATCAGCGCCGTATGCTGATAAGACTTATCGGAGTAAGACTCAGTAACCTGGTAAGAGGTGTTCAACAGCTCGATATGTTTGACAATACTCCCGAGAAAGTGAGCCTGTACATGACAATGGATAAACTCAGAAAGCGCTTCGGCCGGTATACAGTACAAAGAGCTGCAGGAGTAATGACTGCAAAAGAAAAAGAAGAAAAAGCCCTGAAACAGCTCGAAAATACACTAAACGAACATAAAATGATGGAAGAAAGACTGAAAAGATATTACTGGTAAAAGATTTACAGATGCCGGAAAGGAAACAACATGCCTGTTTATAATATAACAGGTAAAATATTAATATAAAGTCCAAAGAGATGTTTCTTAACTGTCATTCATATTACAGCCTGCGTTACGGCACAATGTCTGTCGAAAAACTTGTGAAAAAAGCTTCTGAGTACGGGGCTGAATCTCTTGCACTTACTGATATCAATAATTCAACAGGAATATTTGAATTTGTCAGAATATGCAGGGAACACAGAATAAAACCACTTGCCGGTATAGAATTCAGACACAAAAATAATCCTATGTATATCGGCATTGCAAAAAATAATGAGGGTTTTCGCGAACTTAACGAATTCCTCACCATTCATAACCTGAACGGCACCCCTTTTGAATTTCCTGCTCCCCAGTTTGAAAATGTATACATAATTTATTTCATTAATAAAATCCCGGTACGAAAACTTTTTGAAAATGAATATGTTGGCATCAGACGAAAAGAAATAAGCAAACTTTTTACCCTCCCTCCTTCCCTGATCAGTACAAAAAGTGTAGTGCTTAACACAATAACCTTTGCCGGAATAAACGACTATTCTGTACACAGATGCCTGAGAGCAATTGACAATAATATTCTTCTCAGTCATCTGACTTCAGATATGTGCGCTTCTGAAGATGAAGTGTTTCTGAGCAAAGATAATATCATCGACATTTATAGCACATACCCGTCAATAATCGCCAATACAGAAAGAATAATTGACGACTGTGGTTTTTATCCTGATTTTGAAACCAGTAAAAATAAAAAGGTATATTCTGCCAGCCGGTATGAAGATAAACTTTTGCTCGAAAAACTTACATGGGACGGAATGATATACAGATATGGCAGCAACAATAATGAAGCAAAAAACAGAATAAAACATGAACTCGAAATAATTGATAAACTTGGTTTCTCTGCCTACTTTCTTATTACCTGGGACATTATCAGGTATTCAATGTCGAGGGGGTTCTATCATGTCGGCAGAGGTAGCGGCGCAAACTCAATTGTTGCTTATTGTCTGAAAATCACTAATGTTGACCCTATTGATCTAAACCTTTACTTCGAAAGGTTTATTAATCCGCACCGAAGCAGTCCGCCCGACTTTGATATCGATTATTCATGGAAAGAAAGAGACGAAGTTCTTGATTACATTTTTAAGCGTTACGGATACAGACATACTGCTCTTCTTGGCACAATAAACACATTCAGGGGAAAGTCCATTGTAAGGGAACTTGGCAAAGTGTACGGCCTGCCTAAAGAAGAGATTGACAATCTGATAGATAATCCTTCATCTGAACTTAACAGAAACAATATTACCGATGCAATTTTTTCGACCGGACTTAAAATCGTTGATTTTCCCAATATGCGAAGTATTCATGCAGGCGGTATATTGATATCTGAAGAACCAATAACATACTATACGGCTCTTGATATGCCCCAAAAGGGTTTTCAAACCACACAGTGGGACATGTATACTGCTGAAGAGATAGGTTTTGAGAAACTTGATATATTGAGCCAAAGAGGCATAGGTCACATTCGTGAAAGCGTTGAAATAATCTTCAGGAACCGTGGAATCAAAGTAGATATTTATGATGCGGGCAGATTCAAGGCTGACAGGAAGGTTATGGAGTACTTAAAAGCCGGCGAAACCAAAGGCTGCTTTTATATTGAAAGCCCATCGATGCGGGGATTACTTAAGAAGCTACGTTGTGAAGATTATAAAACACTTGTTGCTGCCAGTTCAGTAATCAGACCTGGTGTTGCAAGATCAGGCATGATGAGGGAATACATCTTCCGGTTTCATAACCCCGGGAAATTCGAATACATCCACCCTGTTATGAAAGAACAACTTGGGGAAACATTCGGGGTTATGATTTATCAGGAAGATGTGCTTAAAATATGTCATCATTTTGCGGGTCTTGATCTGTCAGATGCCGACACCCTGCGCCGTGCAATGAGCGGGAAATACAGATCAAGGCATGAGATGCAGAGAATAATGGGAAGGTTCTTTGCAAATTGCAGAGAGAAAGGTTACAGTGAAGAAATAATAAAAGAAGTCTGGAGGCAGATTGAATCATTTGCCGGATATTCTTTCTCCAAGGCACACTCGGCATCATATGCTGTTGAAAGCCTTCAGAGCCTTTACCTCAAAGCTCACTTTCCTCTCGAGTTTATGGTTGCTGTAATAAACAATTTCGGTGGTTTTTACCGTACATGGGTTTATGTCCACGAGGCAAAAAGATACGGTGGAAACATTAATCTGCCCTGTGTAAATAAAAGCACTTATAAAACAACTATTTATGACAGGGATATTTATCTCGGATTCACTCATATTGCCAGCCTTGAATACAGGATCGCAAGCACAATTGAAGAAATCAGAATTAAAGGAGGCCCCTTTAACAGCCTTGGTGATTTCATTGAGCGGGTGAATCCCGGTCTGGAACAGGTAATTTTACTTATCAGGGCCGGAGCTTTCAGATTTACCGGAAAGAAAAAACCGGAATTGCTATGGGAAGCCCATATGCTGATAAACAACAACAAACCTGAGCCGGCCAGACCTCTCTTTTTTACACCTGTGAAAAAATACTCCCTTCCCCGGCTTGACGATGATAAACTTATTGATGCCTACGACGAAATAGAACTGCTGGGGTTTCCCGTTTCACTATCATGGTTTGATATGCTTGAAAATCCATTCCACAACAATGTGACGGCTAACAACCTTATTAATTATACAGGAAAAAATGTCGTTATTACCGGCCAGCTCGTTACCGTAAAATATATTAAAACTGTCAGAAATGAATGGATGAACTTCGGATGTTTCATTGACTGTGAAGGCAACTATTTTGATACAACACATTTCCCAAAGTCGCTTAAGAATTACCCATTCCGGGGCAGCGGAGTTTATTTTATCACCGGGAAAGTTGTTAAAGAATTTGGTGTTCCATCAGTTGAAGTTGAAAAACTTGTAAAACTTCCTTTGAAAAAAGATCCCCGTTCCTGAAACATCTTCTATTCCAAACATTATATATCATTCACTCCTCTCCTGTCTTACTGCTTTCAAAACTCCCCTGACAGATAATATTTTTTTTATAATGCTTTGTAATACATCGTTATTTGGTACCATTATCTGAAGCCATCCTTCAAACATTCCTTCATCCATGCTGTAATTAAAATTTCTTAAAACTACTTTATATTCAGACACTATGTCAGCAATTCTATTTACAATTCCTACTTCAGCTATGCCGGTGATTTTTATTGATGCCCGGAATAAAGGTAAATCCTTTGCATGTGTCCATCTTGCAGCTACAACCCTGTAAGGAAATCTGGCAACCATATATTGAGCATTTGGACAGGATATCCGGTGAATTTTTATCCCTTCCGATACTGTAACAAAACCGAAAATTTTGTCCCCGAATACAGGATTACAACATTTTGCCAATTTGTAATCAATACCTTCAACTTTTTCGTCAACTACGAGGTAATCAGTGTAAACAGTAGCCGGGTAATCTTCTGTCACATTTATTATTTTACCTGTGGAATCAACTTCTTCTTTTTCTTCAGATACTGTTAATATATCTTTTATTTCCAGCAAATTAATTTTTTCTGTTGCTATCAGATAATAGAGTTCCTGTGCTGTCTTTAACTGATAATGGGTTTGAAGTTTTTTAATAACAGTATCCCCGTAAGGAATTTTCCAATTCTTTAAGCGTCGCATCAGAATTTCTTTTCCTTCGGCAGCTGCAAGAGCCTTTTCTTCATTAAGGGCCTGTTTTATTTTTGTTTTTGCTTTGGAAGTAATTACAAAAGACAACCAGTCGGAACTTGGTTTCTGATTGCGTGAAGTAAGAACGGAAACATGGTCACCGTTTTGCAGAACATATTTTATTGTAACATTTCTGCCATTAACTACTGCACCCACGCAGGAGCAACCTATTTCGGTATGAATATCAAAAGCGAAATCAAGAACAGTAGAACCTGCTGGGAGCTGGCGTAATTCTCCTTTGGGAGTGAAAACAAAAACCTCATCCGAATAGAGACCCGAGCGAACCTGATCAATGAATGAATCATCCTTTTCAGCCGACTCCAGTATTTCTCTCATCTTTGCAAGCCATTTGTCAAGCCCCGACTCTCCTTCTTTTAGTCCTTTGTACTTATAATGAGCTGCAAGGCCCTTTTCAGCTATTTCATCCATCCGCGATGTTCTGATCTGAACCTCCACCCACTTTCCGTAGGGTCCTATAACTGTTGTATGAAGAGACTCATATCCATTGGATTTCGGAACTGAAATCCAGTCACGTAGCCGGCTTGGATTAGGTTGATAAAGATCAGTCACAATAGAATATACCTGCCAGCAGTCTGATTTTTCATTCTCCGGCTTGCTGTCAATTATTATTCTGATTGCAAAAATATCATACACTTCATCAAAGTCCACACCTTGTTTTTTTATTTTACTAAGAATAGAATGAATTGATTTGGTGCGACATTTGATAATGAACTTAAAGTTATTGTTTAAAAGTTTTTCTTTTACCGGTGCAATAAATTCTTTAATAAATTTGTTGCGGGATGAAGCAGTCTGTTTTAGTTTTTCGCTGATATAATTAAATTTATCCGGTTCAAGGTATTTTATTGAAAGATCCTCAAGCTCGGACTTTAAATTATAAAGACCGAGTCTGTGAGCAAGGGGAGCATACAAAAAATATGTTTCAGAAGAAACAGAAAGCTGATGCTTTTCATCAGCATTTTCAAGATTCTTCATTATTACAAGCCTTTCTGCAAGCTTAATCAGTATAACTCTGACATCATCAGCCAGACTTAACAGTAATTTTCTGAAAATTTCCGATTGATATGTTGCTCCGGATGATTCTATGGCAGTTATTTTAGCGAGACCTTCAAGTATTTTTACAGTACTGATACCAAAAACAGTGACTAATTCTTCCTTTTTTTCTTTTACAGAATCCCAGACATAATAGATTAAAGTACCTGTAACTGCAGATATTCCCAGTCCTATTTCTGTTACCACAATACAGGCAACTTCAAGAGCATTAAATATTACTGACTCACCTGCGGCAGTTGTTTCTGATTTGCAGTGGTCAACAAGCACGTCAAGGGCTTTCCTTATTAGGGAAATATCTTCCTGCGGTAAAGCACTTCTGCATGCCTTTAGTAAGGCCCTGTACCTTGAGTTTACCTGTTTGGAATGCACCTTTTTAATATTTGCTTTTAATATAAACAAAAAAACGAAGCTTTGCAAATCTGTAATAATACCAAAACCCCCGTATAATTATTTACGGGGGTTTTGGTTAAAGACTGATAAATCCTCTATATTATCTGAAAGAAATACCTAATCCTGTTGAAAAGACGTTGTACTGGGACCTTGTATAATCAGCATGGATTGTTATTACTGCCAGTTTTATTCTCAACCCGATATTGGCTCGCAATCCGGAGAAATTTTTAATATCCAGAGGTCTTATTGAGCTACCTGTCATTACTCCTGAATCATTGTATTCCGGGTGAGGGGCTGGGCTTGCGACTAATACGGGGGTTGGGTAATTTCCCTCAAGAATTACTTTTGTTTGTGTTTTGCTGTAACCTACCCCTCCGTAAACAGTTAAAACCGGAATGCTTACCGATCCGATAAGCCCAACATTGAGGGCACTGACAGTAGCTTTTATATTCTGGTCATTGAATGATGTACCTGCATTATAGGTTGTATAATTCCTTGTGACAGTAGGGTCTGGTTGCAGGCTCACAGGCACATTACCTTCCATTTTTGTATAACCTCCGAACAATGATACATCAACAGGAAGCAATTTATTTCCTGGGATATATTGCATTATACTATGCATAACACCCACTCCCCATAAAGAAAGATTTGCATTATCTTTGATGTTAATTTTTGGCAGGTACCTTAATTTAAGTTCTGTACCCATCGGTAGTCCTACACCTACCTGTGCAGTCGGAACAGGAATATACCGCCAGTCAGTACCCGGAGGCAAATGGAAAGAAGTCAGGGTTACTCCGTTCACAGTTTTAGTAAGAACAGGTCCTTCCACATCAGGTCCTGATATAGTGGAAGCCGTTCCTGAACCGGAGAGAGTTGTAAGTTTAAGGTCAGAAACATTGTAGGTACCTGCTGATTGTGGTACTATACCTACATTAAGGGCAGCAGTTATATCAAACCCTCCAAACTTATGCGGCTTTGCGGTATTGTACCAGCTGCCGTTAAGACCTGCACCAAAAGCATTCGCCCAGGGAGATACATATGCTTCAATGATTTTTATCCCATCCGTAGCACCAGCTCTGAGGAAATCTACATTGTCAATCTGTCCATAAGAAGATTTGTATACTGACAACACTAAAGCTATTGCCAGAAATAACCGGAAGTTTTTAAATCTGTTCATGATATTTAAATTTTAATTACCAGGTTTTGCAAATAAATAATTATGAAATGGTTGTTGATTTACAATATAACTGCTTCATAAGATTATTATTTCAGAATGCTGTTGGGTTCTTTTGCGAATTCCCTGTAATATCCCCAATCCACCAGTCCCGGAAAAATTCTTTTTAACACCAGTGTCAAATTTCCTTCAACTGTAAGTACCTTGTTTCTTTTTCGGTTCTCAATGCTTTTTATAACCTTTTTTGCGACATATTCAG